>Ga0222714_10001612_pt1 | contig 25260 bp, 17 predicted proteins | sample C33_3DmetaG_FD_165048 | JGI IMG/M metagenome (GOLD analysis project Ga0222714, IMG submission 165048) | Estuarine water microbial communities from San Francisco Bay, California, United States - C33_3D | ecosystem: Environmental > Aquatic > Marine > Unclassified | place: USA: California...
TTAATAAACAAAGAATTTTACTTTTGTTGAGTACCCTATTTTTAGCGGTATCACAATCATTCTCTCAAATACAAGTTAATGTATTTTTAGATCCTAGATTTACTCTTAAATTAAACGACATTGAATCACTAGATTTAAGTTATGTGAATGTAAGTATCAGTAATGTCGGTAGCCGTACATATAATGTTACTCTTTATTCTGAATTAACCGGTAATAATGGTGTAAAGATCAATACTACCCTCAAACCCAAACCAACAGGGGAAGCATTAGTTCTAAATCCAGGGGAGATGCGCTCTCTCCAAGGAGCAGATTTAGAAGATTTATTCCGTGGAAGTAAATTAAATTTGAATGGACTCGATATCAATAAAATAGCACAAACTGGAAATATCCCAGAGGGTATTTACAAACTTTGTGTTCAGGCATACGATAATGATAATTTAGAACCACTATCTGAATTAGACTTTGGTTGTAGCGGAGATATTACGATTCAGAGTGCTGAACCACCACAAATAATAACTGTGAATGGCTCAGATTGTGGAGATGATATTATTGGGGCATTACAGTTAAATACTATGTTCATTTCTTGGACGCCAACGGTGGTCATTGGCGCAACTCAACCCCAATATGAAGTCAGAATTTATGAGATTTTAAACCAAACAGTTGTTAGTGATAATCAAGTTTTCAGCAACCAAAATCCTATTGCTATCCTTAATACATCTGCTCCCACTGTTGTATTTAATCCTAATGATTATGGGATGATGAATAATACACGTTACATATTCCGTATTCAAGCAATTGATCCAACTGGTTTTGATTCTTACCGAAATAATGGATTCTCTGCCTCTTGTCAATTCACTCTGAAAAATAGTGAATATTTAGATCCAGTTTTAGACCCGGTTAGTAATTATTCTCAAAATCTATACTATCCGTTTTCAGGCGATACATTACCCTTTGAGTGGATCCCAATTATTAGCGAAATTTCTCCAAATAATGGACGTCTTAGTGAGGTAATGACTACAACTCAAATGACATTCATCGGGATGCCATTTGAATTACCTGAAATACTCACATTCGATAATAGCGAGCTATCGATTCAGAATAATAATAACCGTTATTCTTTAGTGACTCATAGATTCGAACCACAAGATCATAATATAAGTGGAAAAATGTTTCATTTTTCTGTATTACACGCCTTGAGTTCAGAAGGAACATTATTGCCCCAAGGTGCAGCTGACCAGGGACATTTTACAATGGGGATGGGAAAACCTCAAATCAATGGAATCCGTCAGAGAGGTTCACGAATGGATGAGAAAGAGATAACCTTTATACCCAGTCTTCCGCCTAGAAGACTGCTTCCACGTGACCGTGAATCATTAATATTTAATTCAACTCAAAATAGTAATCTACAAATTCGAGTACATCAAAAACTTGCTATTGAAATTAGCAGAATAGCCAATTTTTTAAACCCTGAAAGAATTGAGTTCATTGATTTTGACCACACTTACGATTTAGGTACTGTGAGTGAACAAGAAATATTAACTGACCTTTATTCACAACAAACATTGAATATAAATCTTCCTGATTCAGGTATTTATTTTATGAGATTAGCTTGGTTATCTGACCCCGACGATACTACTTCATTCTCTTTCTCTTGGAGTGATATTGAAATGGTTAATCGTGATGGAATTGGGATATCTTTATGTTTAGGAGTAGACTCATTTACAGGTGTGAGAGTTGGAGCTACTGTTTGTATTGCCGGAGGCATACCCATAACTATCACAGAATTGGATTCACAAAATGCAAGTAATCAAGGATGGACGGGAAGTGGTATTGTAGAAATTCCTCTTTGGGGTGAACGATTCAAAATTGACTTTACAGACATGGTAGTAGGTATTGGTGGTTTAGTAACAGATGGAAGCGCAGAAGCCACACATGCAAGACCAGACTTAGTACCTCAAGATATGACCGTACAGGAAGGTCAAACCTTTATTGCCTCATCCTCAAACCGACAAATTTTATTTGATGAACAAGCAAATCAAGAAGCCGATTCTGCTGGTAATACATTACCATACATGCTCAATACTGGTATTGGAGGAGCGAAATTATACTTATGGAAACTCGTATTAAACAAAGAAAATTCCTCGGTATTCATGTATTATCAAATACCCACAGCAAATGATACAATTGAACTCGCGTCCTTAAGTGATAATACCGATTTGAGTTGTTCGAATGATGGGTTATTAAGATTTAATTTAGTTTCTGATATTGAAATTCCCCTACCCGGTTCAGAAACCAATAAGTTAATACTGGGTCAAAATGATTCCGATCCAACATATGTTCAATTAAGTTGTTCCGGATTATTCGAAAGTGGACAAATTTCTGGTAATATTATTCTTGATAAAGAACTTTTTGAGCCTTCTGAAGGACAAAATGCGGGTCAGGAATTTCAGATTCCGTTTCTAACATCATTAGACGCTAATGGGAATTTTATTGGTGCCATCTCTTTACCTAAATTTCACCCCGGCGGGCTAGAATATATTGAAGTAGATTCTACCACTTTTGTTTTTGATTTTTCAAAAACTGCAAATTACTCAGATCTCCCCCCGCCTAACAATACGCTTGGTAATACATATGAAGGTTTTTATGCAAAAGAGATTGTTTGCAGGGTAGATCGCATATTTGATAATCCCGGCGGCAATCAAACGGCTACAACCCAGATTATTGCGGATCAAATATCAATTTCTGAAGTTGATGGTTTTAATACAAGAATTCAAGCAAATAATATTATTCCTTGGTCAGTAAATTATTCTTGGGGTGGATGGAGATACAGTATAGATACCTTTATGATTGAATTTGAGCATGGTGTACTTACCGATGGTTACTCAAAAGGATACATAAAAACACCATTAGATACTGGTAATCACCGATCTGAAATGCAGCTGAATTTCAGTAAAGACGGAATTACGGGGCAATTTGAATTAGGAACTAATATTCCGTTTTCCGCAATGAAAGCTGATCTAACAATAACACAAACCATTGCAACATTAGGATATACCAGGAATAATGGAATGGAGGTTTCTTTAGATTTAGATGCTGATTTTACCATTAATGTTGGGTTAGATGGTCAATACAGTTTAGATAAAATATATGCTCGTGGCAGGTTTGAAGATATACATTTATCCAATAACAGTAATAACGCATTTAATATTGGGAATGTAGTTGTAGATAGGTTTAAAGTATATCAATATGAAATGGCTTTGACCGAAAGAGGTAGCCAACAATTAGCTGAGGAAAATAATAATAATTCCAGCAATAATAACGGTGGTCAAAATTCAAGTAATTCACCGAATAACAATTCGAATAATAATTCCAGCAATAATACGAGTAACAATAATTCCAATAATTCAGGAAATAATAATAGTGGAAACAACAATAATGGGAATAACCCAACTCCACCTGCAAGCGGTGTGCAATTCTTAACAGAAAATGAACCCGGTGGATGGAAAAGATATTATTTAAGGTTTGCAGGAGACTTTTCGGTACAAGATTATCTAGAAGTTAGAGGCGCAGGGAGAATTGGAATTAAAGTTAAAAGCGACGGTGAAATAAGACCCCTACCTCCTGAAATAGAAAGATTTGGAGCATCTGGTTCAATTGGACCAATGGATTTATCTGGAGAACTTGTATTTTATGAAAACCACACAACCTATGGCACAGGATTAGGGGGCGAAATAAGTTGTGATATGGATATGATGGGAGCAGATATCAATGCTGCTGTTGAATTCAAATGTGGTAAAAAAAGTAATTTTAATTATTGGTATTTAAAAGGTATGGCCACTATTCCTGCCGCAATTCCTATACCGATTGGACCGGCACCCGTTATTGGTATAAATGGTTTTGGCCTCGAATTTGGAAATAATGTTGAGTTTAATAATAACAATGTAATTCCTAAAAATAGTTCTGGCGTATTCGGTGGTAATATTGATTTTGTAAGCCTCCCTGATATGGGCATGACTTATAAATTAAGAGGAGGATTTAGAGCCAGTTTCAATAGTTCCACATTTGCAATAAATAATTTTTCCATATTCGGGCAATTTGCTTTGATGAATTCTTCGTTCCCTCCATCAAACAACCGAGCTCAAACTGGAGAATTCTTTAATGGAAGTTGCACTATGACTTATGATGTACAAAATCATATTTTTAGCGCAAACGCAAATGCGTACATATCTGTTGCTGGAGGACTTATAAAAGGAGTTGGTCCAAATAGTCGAGCAGGCGAAATTGACATATTATTTTCATCACAAGATTGGCATATAATGGTTGGTAAACCTAACTGGAATGATCGTGTGGGATTATCAATAGGTTACCCTGGAATTGCAGCATTATCAACCAGAGGATACTTCATGATGGGAACTAATTTACCCAATACAGAATTTCCTGATGCGGTAGTTAATATATTCCAAAGTGAGCAAATTCATTTACCACAGCAAATTCAAATTGTTTCAGGGGTATCACATGGTGCATCTCTAGATGTTAGTACAGGTAAACAAGAATTTCTAATATTTTATGGTCAGTTTGATTTGGTTGTAGGTTACGATATTGCATTTGGCCTTACGGAAGGGTGTGCCGGAGGACAACAAATAGGGATTAATAATTGGTATGCTAGCGGAGCAATGTATGCAGCGTTACAAGGGAGTGTGGGTCTGTATGTAGATATTTGGTGCTATGAAGGCGATATTAATATTGCTTCAATTAATGCAGCAGCCGTTATTACAGGTGGGCTTCCAAACCCAAGTTATCTTCAAGGAGCCATAGCTGGTAGATATTCTGTTTTAAAAGGCCTTGTAAAAGGTAGATTCAACTTTGAGTTTCATATTGGTGAAAAATGTGAACCTGTCTATGCAGAAATTGAAACTCCTGTAAATACAATGCAATTAATAGAGGATGTGTTACCGGCCAATCAATCTGCGGAAGTACCTATTACAACTGGCGCTGCAGCAGTATTTAGATTCAACCATAACGAGTCGTTTAATATAGAAGTTCCTGTGCCAGGAAGTTCAACAGAAACTACTATTAGAACTTTCCGAGCAAATCATGATTTAATAGTATATAAAAAGGCTGTTAGAGGAGCTACTTATACTCAAGTTTCATCAAATCAATATGAAACAAAAAACTCTTGGGATGGAGACTTCTATACTAAACAAATAGAATTTATAGGATTTTTAGAATCAGGTAGATCATACAAGATTAAAGCAAAATCATTTTTTGAAGAAAGAAAAAATGGAGTTTGGGGTAGAGCAAAAAATAAAAATAACCAGAACATCCCTATCCAAACTAAAGAACATGTGTTCACTACTACGGTTGCACCGACAATACAACCATTCTTTATTCAATCTCAATTCCCTGAACCAAACAGATCATTTGTTTACACTAATCAAATTACAGGTAAAATGAATTTTGTTAGACGTACTGGGGGATTGTTCGTTAGCACGGCTACTTCATTAACAAATATTGTACTTAACAAACAAATATCTTTTGAAAGACCACAACCCGTTAAATACCTTATACGATATACGGATATTGAAGAAAACTCCTATGCCTATTCTGGGATAAATTATAGTCCAAGCTCAACCAGTATTACATTTAATACCAGAAATCTAGACGTTGGAAAATTATATAAATTAGAAATTATTCGTGTACATAATGCTAATAGTTTCTTGGATAACTATTTGAGCGATTTAAATTCACCTGTTTTCTATTCTGCAGATATAATAAATAATGGAATGCAAAATAGTACTCAGAATATTTCACAAGGATTTATTGCTCGAAGACAAACAAATATTCAACAAATGCGAGGTGGAAATACAATGGAAACCACTGAATACAATGGTATAGATTTAGAAAGTTTAGGAGGTAATATACTGGAGAGAATGATAAATAGTTTTCAAGATGTAATGTATACCACCTATTTTGGAACTAGCAGACACTCAAATTTATCAGCAAAAATCCAAAGTATTGACTTACAAAGAACATCTTTATTGAATTTCCCAAATGGGAGAATGATGTTAATTTCCGCCGGTAGCGAACCATTATCTGATTATGATTTTAATAGTCAAAATAATCAATTGGTAAAAATAAAACCAACCAGCTCAAATGAGTATTTAACGAAAATTAATGAGTTTTACTCCATCGTTAATGATTTATTGAGCCAAGGATTCATTCAACCTGCTCACGTTAGTAATTTTTATCATTTTAATACCAGAAATTCTCGTTTAACTCCTGCAACTGGTGAAAATACATGGGATTATCTGATACCCTTAAATAGTTCAAGCATTGTAAATGCTAATACAAGTAATCCAGGGTATTGGGTAACTAGAATGAAACAAGAAAATATAATTTTAAAACAGCCTGAAACAGGTTCAAAATTTGACCGAATTGATCAAGATTTACAATCTTTTAAAAGCTTAATTACCGACATTGTTCAACAAAGATTACCTAACGCAGCGAATCAACCAAATGATCCAAGACGAATTAATTATGCAGCCCTTGCCTATAATGGAAGTTTATGGAATCAACTATTTACCGTTGCCGCAATTCAAAAAATTGAGCCCGCACTTGGTGGAGCATATAACTGGACGGTTACATTCCAACATCAAGAAAATGCCTTTAATTCAGTATTTCCTAATAATGCCCTACCAACACAAACTGCAAGTTTTACAATAAGAAATCCAGCTGCTGCAACACCCTCAAAATCAAATAATAACAGTAATTCATGGGGGAATACATCAAACCAAATAAATAAACAGCGTAATAGTAACAAACCTTAAAAACTAGTTAATGAACCGTTATATAATCTATTTATTACTTTTAGTATTTATTACTAACCAATCTCTTGGACAGAACGATTCTCTAAGCTCAGTTCCCATTAGAGTAAAGAGAGTGTCTAATCAATCTGTTAAAATTAAATTAATTCCGAGAAATTATATGGAATTAAAGGGAATTGGTAATTCAAATATTCAGATAAATGTTACGCCACTCATAGGATCTGCTGAATCCCCAAAAACAAGAAATTATAATTTCACACCTGCTGAAAAATCTCAATGGGAGAAATTTAAAACAGATTCCAATGTTATGATTTGTGCACAACTCTTGTACGGAACAAATATGGGATCTGGCAATAGCATGGATGAACAAATCAAGTCCACTTTAGAGTTACAAGAAAATTTATTTGTATTATCTACTTTGGGTTCTGCATTTTCATGGGACGCAGCAAAATTGTTAAATATTGGATTTGACCTTCCTCTTCACAGTGATAGTATATATTCAATTGAAGTAATTATACCAAAAAATAAATTTCAAGAAAATTCTCAAACCATCCGATTCTTTGTTTCAGGCGAAAGTGGAAAAATCGATGAGAATATTTTACTTGCTACTGAGTCTAAAGAACATGGTGTACTATTATCGTGGTTGCCATTATCTAATATTGCAGCATACGATATTTTCATTGCTGAAACAGAATCCGGAGAGTTTAAAAAACTCAATCCTCTACCCTACAATGAGGTGAAAAATGATACTTTTACGGGCATTCCTGTGGTTAAATACCCTGTTCCATTAGATAAAAATTATCAAAAGAAATATTTTAAAGTTTGTGGCTATGATTTATTCGGAGAAATTGGTTATTGCTCTGAAATATTAATGAATTTTGGTAAAGACCTAACACCGCCGAAAGAAATAGATAGTTTTACTTTCAGTACTGCATCCGAAAACCATGCCGAAATAAAATGGGATATGCCTGTAGATAATGACAGAAATTCAATAAGAATTTATTATTCAAACAACTATAACGGTCCTTACACATTACTAGAAGAATTGAAAAAAGATGCTCAAAATTTTACACATCTGAACAGTAATAATATTCTGCCCAATTATTATAAAATCTCCACTGTTGATACGGCAAACAATGAAAATAGCACAACCCCTATAATGGTGGTTACCTTAGATACAATTGCCCCCAATATTGTGAGTAATGAAAATTATTCAATTGATGATTTTGGTAATATTGAAATTACTTGGGAAAAAAGTAATTCACCCGATAACCATGGTTACCGTATAGCAACTTCAACTCAGGCCAATGGACCTTGGGTTTTTCTTACTACACATACCATTACCGATACTTTTTTCAGAGATACCATTAATTTGAAAAATCTGCGTGGTGACAGATATTATGGAATTAAGTCGGTAGATTTCAAGGGAAATTTTTCTACACTTAGTAAGCCAGTTAAAATTAAATTACCCGATAAAATTGCTCCCTCAACAATTGTTGGCAACGTTCATTCTGAAAAAAATGGTACTCTAAAAATCAATTTAAAATGGCCTTCTGAAGAAGATTTAAAAACACTTTTAATTAGACGAATGAGTGGCGAGGATAGCAGTGACTGGATATCAATTAATGAAATGGGGATTCCATTTTGGATTGATTCAACCGCGGAACATGGGAAATTATACCAATATCAGTTGAAATTAATAGATAACTCTGGTAATGAGTCTATCGTCTTTCAAACCGAAAAAAAACAGCCATTACCAAAACCTATTTCTGCAAATGGTATAAATGTTAGTGTAAATTTAGATAAGAATAATGCCACAATTTTATGGAATAGAAATCCAAATGGTACTAATTCCATTAAAATTTGGAGAAAAGTAGGTAATAATCCTTTTTATCTTATTGGAAACTTAGATTCAAATTCTACCCAGTATGTAGATAATAAACTAAATAAGTACATGAGTTATACTTGGGCCGTTCAGTTTAAGAATAAAGAAGGGTCTATCACTGAAAAAATATATAGTGATGTAGTTTTTATTCGATAAGCTGTTTATGTAACTTTGCTCTTAGTTGCACTGGGGTTGACTGGAATTGACGGGATGATTGGATGCGGTGTAAGCAGGTGGTGCGTTGTAAGTATTGCACCTTAATCTGAACTTTCAATTTTTTAAGAGGCGAAAATAACTACGCCCTAGCTGCCTAATCCGACGGATAGAGCAATTGCTAGTTGTCTCGGATTCCTATACTCGGGCCGGAATTCAATAGAGACAATCGACACGCTCGGGTATGACTTGAGGGTAATCAGTGACTCATTTCATTATTTCACTGAATAAGGGTTAATGAAGGCCAGAGTGGGGCCTTGTTAACCACGAAAACCAACTCATCTCTAAACCTGTAGAAAGCGCCAGCTTTCGCATCTCCGGACGGGGGTTCGATTCCCCCCAACTCCACCACCTAAATTTGTATTCGATTGTATATCTATAATATAGTATGCATCAAATAAATTTCGTGGTCTTTTTTGTGGTCTTTTTTTAAATAAACTATCAATTTAACCCAAGTTCAAAGTCACATCTATTTTCTGTTCTTCAATTTGAATCTCACTTTGTTGTTTAGGCATTCCTACACTTCGATTTAGAAGGCTCTCCATTGCATATAAATTGCCCTTTTTAAGACTGTTAATGAGTGCTTTTGCTATGATTCGCTCTAATATGGTGTATTCTTTATTAGAAGCAATTTTAGAGACTTTCTCCTCTGGTAGCGATAAAATGGTTAGAATAACCCTGTTGATGTCTCCTGAGTAATAACCTTGTTTCTTTAATGTAGTGATAAATTTAGGTGGTCTACCATTGGGATTTGGAGAAGGCTGTCCTTTTTGCCATTTGGGTAGATGGTCGGTGCTTTGGACTTAAAATAATTCCAAATCCCCCCAAAAAAAAAATAGTTCGATTTTACTCCTCTTAGCTCCACCACCTTACTTTGTTATATGTTGTAATATTTCCCTAATTTTATAAGGTGAAAAATAAAATATTCATTATTACTTTATTAATCTTTTCAGCCAAATCTGCTTTTGCGCAAACCCTGATAATTCTTGGCACACTTCAAGATGGTGGTTCTCCCCATATGGGATGTAATAAAAATTGTTGTAGTGTATCTAAACCAAACGATTTTGTGAGCTCGATTGGAATCTATGATGATAGTATGAGTATCATCATAGATGCAACACCAGATTTTGAACAACAAGCTAGATTTCTAATTAATAAATCTGAGAATGCAAACTTGTCCATCTTTTTAACACACGCGCACATAGGACATTACACAGGTCTAATGTTGCTCGGTAGGGAAGTCGCTAGCACTAAAAACACACCAGTATATGCCATGCCAAGAATGAAAAAATTCATAGAGACTAATGGTCCATGGAGCCAATTAGTTTCTCTGAAAAATATCCATTTAAATGAACTCTCTAATGAAACTCCAGTAAAAATATCTTCATCTATAAAAATTACCCCTGTAAAAGTTCCACACCGAGATGAATATTCAGAAACAGTAGGATATGAAATTTATGGTGAGAATAAATCTGCACTTTACATCCCTGATATTGATAAATGGGAAATTTGGAACCATAAAATTCTTGATAAGATACGTAAACACAATTATATTTTTATAGATGGAACATTCTTTGGCAACGGAGAGATTCCAAGACCCATGAGTGAAGTGCCGCATCCATTCATCGAAGAGTCTGTAAAATTATTTAGTAACCTAACTTACACGCAAAAACAAAAGATTCATTTTATCCATTTGAATCATTCTAACCCCGCAAGGAATGAAGATTATCCAAAGCGGATAAAGATAGAAGAAATGGGATTTAAGTTTGCCAAATTTGGAGAGGAATTTAACCTTTAGTGAAACTTTACTACAATCCGTTATCAAGTTAGTAATGTCCTTTTACAATAAAATATTTTCATTTTACCCAATAATCGATAGATTTATAATGCCCTCAAAACGGCGGCTAGTAGATTATGTTTCAGAAAAAGGGGAAATTTCTATTTTAGATATTGGAATGGGACAAGCACAGTGGTGGAAGAATTTCCCAAAAATGAACTTTTCTGGAATCGACACCTCCATAAAGATGGTAAATTATACAGAAAAAATCTATCCAAATGCACGGGTGGTTAAGGGTTCTGCTGAAAAATTGCCTTTTCAAGACCAAACCTTTGACCTAATTGTAATGGCTCATGTGTTATCCGTAATAGATAATCCTAAGAAGGCATTCTGCGAAGCAAAACGAGTAACCAAAAATGATGGAGAAATTATTATTATTAATCACGACAGTACGAACTGGAAATGGATCGACATCCCGTTATCTTGGTTTTCCAAATTGGTTAGAGTGAAATTACCTTTTTATTTAGAGGACATTATACCTAATAATACAAAAATTATTTCCTCAAACTCTATTGGAGTTTTCAAATACTTTACCTTTTTAAGATTGAAATAAAAAAGTAGTATTTTCGTGCGCTATGAGAACAATCCTAAGGTTTTTGAAGAGAATTTGGTTCTTAAATTTTGTGCGTAGACTTTACACAGCATCTAAATATTACAACAAAAAATACATTCAGATTATAAAGTGGGGTTTTTCTTCAAAAGAAGACACAAATTATACATACAACCTAAAGGAAGATAACCAAAACTATTTGGCGCAAACAACATCTGTTGTAACTGGTGTTGGTTTTGCAACCATCAAATCTTATTTTGATGAATTACTTGAAAATGATGAATTGGTTATTCATATTCAGAATTCAATAAAGAAGTCTAAATTCAGCAAATTCGCAGATCTTGAAATTCGCTATGGAAGACGTATCGGTTGGTACGCATTTGTGCGAGCATTAAAACCCAAAATAGTGGTTGAAACAGGCGTTGATAAGGGCCTCGGATCTGTGATTTTATCTTCAGCACTGAAAAAGAATAAGGAGGAAGGTTTTGATGGTTACTACTATGGCACTGATATAAATCCAGAAGCAGGATATTTATTTACTGATATTTATTCCAATTTTGGAGAAATTCTCTATGGTGATTCTATTGAGTCTTTAAAGAAACTAAATAAAACGATAGATATTTTCATTAATGATAGTGATCATTCTGCAGATTATGAGTACCAGGAATACCAAACAATTACACCACTACTAAATAATAAGAGCATTATCCTCGGAGATAATTCACATAAATTTGATCCGTTGTCGAGGTATTCCATTGAAAGCAATCGCAAATTTTTATTTTTCAAAGAAAAACCTTTAAATCATTGGTATCCCGGTGCTGGAATCGGAATCTCTTATCTTTAACAGAACAGATTCTTATATGATTTGAATTAAAACAAAACAGGGGAATTTAATTACGTTTTCGATACAAAAAAATCTTTCAAATAAAGTGGGCTGTTTCTTAATTAACTATATTTGAAATTCAAATATGCCAATAGAGATGAATAAAAAGGTTTTTGTACTTGGTGGAGATGGATTTTGCGGGTGGCCAACAGCACTTCGACTATCCAATGAAGGTTATGATGTTACTATTATTGATAACTTAAGCAGAAGAAAAATTGATATTGACTTGCATTGTGAATCTCTTACTCCCATCCAACCCATGGACAAAAGATTGAATAGATGGAAAGAAATAACAGGAAAAGTAATTGATTTTCAACATATAGACATCTCTTTGGAATATGATGTATTCCTAAATTTAATTCTTGAAAAGAAACCAGATGCTATCGTTCACTTTGCTGAACAACGTTCAGCCCCCTACTCAATGAAAAATAGCAAAACAAAACGGTACACTGTAAACAACAATATTAGCGTAACGCACAACGTACTTGCAGCAATAGTAGAGTCTGGTTTAGATATTCACCTAGTGCATTTAGGAACAATGGGTGTTTATGGTTACGGAACTGCAGGAATTAGTATTCCTGAAGGATATTTAAACGTAACTATCAAAAAAGATGGGATTGAAGCAGATACCGAGATTCTGTACCCTGCCAACCCGGGATCAATATATCATACAACAAAAACTTTAGATGCTTTATTGTTCTTCTATTACAATAAAAACGATAAACTAAGAATTACTGATCTACACCAAGGTATTGTTTGGGGAACTAATACTACCGAAACAAAAATGCATGAGGACTTAATTAATCGCTTTGATTACGATGGGGATTACGGTACTGTATTGAATAGATTTTTAATGCAAGCTGCAATTGGTCACCCCCTAACCATTTACGGAACTGGTGGTCAAACAAGAGCATTTATACATATTAACAACACAGCGGATTGTATATCACTCGCACTTCAAAACCCTCCAAGTAATGGTGAAAGAGTAAAAATATTTAATCAAGCCACTGAAACTCACACATTAATTGAATTAGCAGGAAAAATTTCAAAGCTAACGAATGCCGAAATTCAGCACATTGATAATCCGCGTGTCGAGGATGCAAAAAACAACCTCAAAGTAGATAATGATAATTTCTTAAACGTAGGTTTAAATTGTATCAAGTTACAAGATGGTTTGCTTGAAGAGGTGATGGAGGTTGCTGAAAAGTACAAGGATAGAGCAGACCAATCAAAAATTCTCCCTACTTCAAAATGGAGAAAATAGAACCTACCTATCACTGTCAAAATCCTGTAGTATTAATAGTATTTAATAGGCCCGAAAAAACAAGAGGCCTATTGAAAATACTATCTCATGTACGACCCCAAAAAGTTTACGTTATCTCTGATGGTCCAAGAGAAAACAATTCCATTGATGCAAAAAACGTTAAAAAGGTAAGAGATATTATTAGTACCGATATCGACTGGGATTGTAAAATTCATCGTATTTATGCTGATGAAAATATGTCCGGGCCAATTAGGGTTCCAAGCGCCTTAAATGAAATTTTTTCTCAAGAAGAACAAGTTATAATACTAGAAGACGATTGCCATCCAGACCTATCTTTTTTCCCTTTTGTAGATGAATTACTAGAAAAATTCAAAAATGATGAACGAATAGGAACAATATGTGGTTTCAATACTGAGTTTAACTATTTGGGTGTTCCAATCGATAATAAGCGTTCACACTCTTATTTTTTCTCTACTTTCCCTTCAAGCTGGGGTTGGGCAACATGGAAACGCGTTTGGGATAAATTTGACTTTAATGTTAATGATGTAGACATCAGATTAGAAGATGGGACAATTAAAAATTGGCTCCCTAATAGGATAAAATCCTTCAATTATTGGAAGCACATTTTTAAAGATTTGCATTCAGGTAAGAGAAGAAATTGGGATTACAAATTAGTCTACACCCTAGTGAGTAATAACTTATTAAGTATAGTTCCGAATATCAACCTGGTTGACAACAATGGACTATCTGATGGTTCAGGTACTAATTTTAAAAAATCGTCATTAAACTATATAGAAAGGAAGAAGGCTGGATATATGGAATTGCCTCTAAACCATCCTACCGATGTTGTTAGAGATAAAATGTATGATCTCAATCTAACTAGGCACTTTTTTTCTTCTAGTTACATTGATAAATCTATGTGGTTTGTACGAAATTTTATTGTGAAATACTTTTAAGTTAAAACCTTCCAAAAAACACGTTTATTTGCGATTCAAACATGTCATTTAATCCCTTATAATTAAAAGGATTATGATAATTCTTTGGGATGTCAATTACATAATTGAATCCAGCATTTTCAAAGGGTTGCATTAAATTAGCTAGATTGTTTTTTGTACCTTTTAGTTGATGGAATTCTAAAAAGAAATATTGTACTTTGGTAATCTCCGATTTTATGTAGGGAAGAACATCGTGTTCAGCCCCTTCTATATCCATTTTTATTAATGCAATTGGACTTGACTCTTTCATGATTTCTTTCAAATCAACCACTTGAATTTCTTCGGTATTATTGCTAACCTCATCAGATACTCTGCCTCCATCTTTACCATCTGCTACAAACTGAACTTTTCCATTATTTATATAAACACCGGCATTAATTAATTGAATATTTTCTTTTGGAACTTTTGATGTATTGTGTTGCAATTTTTCAAATACAGTTCTGTCTGGTTCATAGCAAATTATTTTTAATTCGGGTTGATTATGATGTATACGTAAAGCTGACAAACCAATATTTGCACCGCAATCTAAAATCCTATAACTGGAATCAAATTGAATAGGTAAATCATAATATTTTTTACAATAAATTTCGTAATACTGATAAAACAACGACTTACGATCATTATACCAAATTTTATTGCCGTGAATTTTTATCTTCCCATTATCAGGTTTTAATAACAACCTAATTCCCAAAATAATTAAATACCTGTATTCTTTTATAAGGATAGATTTACCAATAGATTCAAATAAGAACGATAGGATTGCCTTTAACATTTAATGCGAATATAAACCATCGAATCAAGGTAACCGCACCGTTTACTTCCTTCAATTCACCTTTCATGATATATTTGTACATATGGAGTACGTTAATTTAGGAAAAAGTGGTTTACCAATAAGTCGTTTGAGTTTTGGTTCGTGGATTACATTTGGTAATCAAATTGAAAATAAAATTAGTGAACGCTTAATGGATATGGCGTACGATGCTGGCATAAACTTTTTTGACAATGCCGAAACTTATGCTGATGGTGAATCTGAAGTGGTTATGGGTAAAATATTGAAAACTCGCAGCTGGTCAAGGGACTCATATATTGTTTCTTCTAAGGTGTTCTTTGGTGCTGGCGCAAAAGTCCCAACCCAAAGGGGTTTAAATCGTAAACATATTTTCGAAGCCTGTCATCAAGCCTTGAATAGATTACAGGTTGAATATCTTGACTTATATTTTTGTCATAGACCTGATAAGTCAACCCCCATTGAAGAGACTGTTTGGGCAATGCATCAGTTAATTATGCAAGGTAAAATCCTTTATTGGGGGACTAGTGAATGGAGCGCCCAAGAAATTATGGAAGCCCATATGTTTGCCAAACAAAATCACTTAATTGGACCTATTGTTGAACAACCGCAATACAATATGTTAGTGCGTGAAAAGGTAGAAGTTGAATTCTCTCAGATATATAAAACTGTTGGCCTAGGTACCACAATTTGGTCGCCTCTTGCAAGTGGTTTACTAACCGGTAAATATTTGGACGAAAACCCTAAAGAAACCCGACTAAATAGAGAAGAACTTTCATGGCTATCAGAACGGTTGTTAGTAGATCAAAATCTGAAAAAAATCGCAGGCCTTAAATCATTTGCGGATGAGTTAGGAGTTAATTTAGCAAACCTGGCGATTGCTTGGTGTTTAAAAAATCAAAATGTATCTACAGTTATTCTCGGGGCAACCAAAGAAGAACAATTAATTGAAAATTTGAAATCTACAGAGATCATTGAAATTTTAACTGATGAGGTAATGGCTAAGATTGATGAAATATTAAATAACAAGCCTGTCCATCCCCCATTTTAAAAGAGACTAGACTAAATTAATATTTTTGAACTAAAAATTCCTTCTTAAAGAAGGAGGTAGATATTTATCAATGATTTGATTAATCTCAAAAGAAATATTTAGGAAATAACTCAAAGAGCCGTACACCGCGATTAATAGTATTGACTTCAATCCAATATTCAATAAGCCATTTGAAAAGAAATTTGGTATGAAATTTAATCCTAAAACAACAATAGCTAAAATTAACACCTTGGCATGGTTTTTTACTAATGGTTGAATTTTCAATTTATACCAAACTATTAATACACTTGTAGTAGTTGAAATTAATATGGTAAAAAAAGTTGCTAATGCTGCACCATTAATTCCATAAAGTGGTATCAGAATTAAATTTGCTCCTATAGCTACAACTATTGATAAAATTGAATTAATAAATCCAAGTACATAAAAATTAGAATTATTTACAACATTTCCCATAACTGAAGCCATAGACTCCCATATTTTTGCAATACCAATAATTAATACCACAGTTTTCCCTGTATTGTAGAAACTACCATTGGGTATCAATTCAAAAATGGAATCAATGTTAATCCAAATCAAACCAAAGACAAGTAGTGCAAGAACTAATTGATTTAAAGAAGCCTGCTTTACCATTTTTGATAACGCCGGATATTCCTTGGATTTTAGGTGTCGAGAAATAAAAGGTGATGCCACTTGTGCAACTGTTCTTTTAGGAATTTCTATTAAAGTAGCAATGTAAAAAGCGATACTATAAATTGCAGTATCCGCGAATGTTTTTTGGGTTGAAATCATTATAAAATCAACCTTGTTTATAAATAAAACTGTTAAAGAACTAAAAAACAACCACGAAGAATATTTGAGCATATCTACCTTAAGTTCAGGTCGTTCTCTGAGAAAAACAAAATCAGGTTTTAATGAAATTTTCTCCTTAATTGCTATCCATAATAATGAAATACTTGAAAATACACTGTATGAAACCACAATCAACCAACATGATGTGGCAAAGTCAATAATTCCCCGATAATAGGCAAAACCCGTTGCTAAAATTGATAGCCTAACACCAATCTCTTTCAGGAAATTTTGTGTTGACAATCTATGAAAAATGGAAGATATTGAATCCATTAATGTTTGCAATGCCATAGCAAATATCAACCACTTCAACATCGGAAAAATTAGTTTTGCGTATTGCGCATCTACCTTAACAAAAGAAATAAACCAAGCTTCATTAAAATGTATAATTGCGGAAACAAATAATAGACCAACAACAGGAAATCCAAAAACAAAAAAGAAAAAACCGTTATGAGCTTTCTCATTAATATTAAAAAAATAAGGATGGAATCTAAAGACGCTTTGACCTACGCCCAGTAGTGCAAACCCCGATACCATCGCGCCCAATTCAATTAATAGTCGTTGTGCACCATATTCAGTAGGAGAAAAAAACTTGGGAAACAAATAGAGCATAGATATTGCCCCAATGACAATTCCCAAATAACTAAAAATTGATGAAAAAAAGCTCTGACGAATTATAGTTCCCAATACTCGAAATTAATGGTATTATCTTAAGTTTATTCAAATAAGGATAAAAAATTGAACTATCGAATTGAGTATGCTCGTTTTGATTTATACTTTTCTTTCTCTCAAAATAATATTTTATCGTCGTTAGATTTGCAAAAAACACCGAATAACATTCCCTAAAGTGATTCAAAAAAATTAATTTGCAAGAGTGAAATTTTCAACCAAAACAGGTCTTTTTTTTTCGTTTTTACTCTTAATTAGCCAAAATTTATCAGGCCAATCTCGTTTTTGGTTAAAATGTACTAACCCCGTTTACCGCATTCACCGAAATATAACAGACACCCAATGGGTTAAAGTTGAAAAAGAAATTTCTAATCCCAAAATAGTTGAAAAATGGCAAGATCATCCTGTTTATTGGCATAATTTAACAAGATATTTTGAGTACGTTAATAAATACGACTCGGCAATAAATATGGCCCGAAAGTCATGCATTAAAGCAGACTTATATTTTCAAGACATCAAGAAAGCAGAACAGTTTATTGATCGTTACTTTTTTGACGCTAAGTACTTAAAACTTTACTACCGCAAATTACTATATGATAAGCTTTATCGTGAAATTTCAGATACTTCCCTATCTGATAATAATAATCTAGTGAGTTATTATAAAGAAGAATTAAATGTCTTAAATAACACTATTCCCTCCGCATCTGATATAAACATTAACATTAGCTTACCCCATATTCTTTTTCACATAAAATCTAAAAACGATACCATTTTTTACAATCGAGTACTAGAAATAAATAGAATATCTAATTACAAAGCATATTTGGCTCAATACCAGCAACAAATTCCTTTAAATAATTTAAACGAGTACCCAACTCATTTAGCATCTTTTTTAAAGCAAGTTGAAGATACTATTTATAATATTGCTTGGTCAGAGTGCCTTGAATGGGATAATGAGCAAGGTTATTTAAATTTCACAAAGAACTATCCTTACAGCCCTTATAAAAACATTGCTCTAACCAGAGCTGATCAAAAAGGTTTTCAGATAGCCAAAGAAAAAAATACTAAGGAAAGTTATGCTCTCTATTTAAATAATTATCCTAATGGGGCCTTTCGGACGGTCGCGTCACATTCATTAGAGTTTCTTAATGTCATCCCTATACCCTATTTGAATAAATACGGCTTTTACCGATTTATTGATTCTACCAGTAAAAAGCGTTGGATTGATAGCTTATTTCAGTTTGCATTCCCTTTTACCTTAAAAAATAATATAAATTGGAGTTCAAACGGGTCCTCATTGATTAATGGCTGCGCATTAGTAGTAAATTCTGACAAATATGGAACTCCTGAATATTTTTACATTCAAAAAGATGGTACAAATTTAACAACCGATAAATTTCAAACAATCCAGCAATTTTCTGAATCATTAGCTTTTGCAACCAAGTCCGGCCAACATGGAATTATTGATAAGTTCGGAAGAATTATCCTACCATTTAAATTTGAAAGAATCTTATTTGATATTAACCTAGGAAAAGGCCTTTTTTACAATGGTAGTAAATGGGGTATTTTCGGGAAATCAGGGAATGTAATTTGTTCCCCAAATATTGATGATTTAAACTTTTACAATATTGAAAATACACCTCCAACAGATGTTATAGATTTAGGTATTTACCCCTTGCTGGTGAGTAGAATAAATAGTTTAGAATTTATCAATCAAAAAGGTGAAAAAATTATTCATTTAGAGTTTGAAGAGGCCTATCCATTTAGAACAAATAAAACAATTATTAAACAGAAAGATACATGGACTGTTATAGATGAGTTTGGTAATAATTTAATTGATTTTAAAGGAAATGTTGAACCTCTAGCCGCAAATATTTATTCAATCGAACTCAATGGAAAATATAATGTTTTGAGCTTAACCGAAGATACGGCGGTAATTTTAAATACTAATAGTAGTGGACCAGCAGTAGTGGCGAATTATTGGGGAAATCCAATAATTTTAATCAGAAGAAAATCCACTTCTGAAATTTATAATACTTCTGGCATATTAGAGTTAACAACTGATAATACTCTTCAGGTTCAATTTGAAATTCTAGTTGGGAAAACTACCCGAAAGAGAAAAGATTTATATATCTGGTATCATCCAAATAAAAGAAAATTAATAGAAGTTTCGGGGAGATATAGAAGCACAGAAAGAGCAGATTGGATTTTCTTGGAAGACGGTAAGTTTACAATTAATATTTCTGATAGCCTTTTTTATAATGATATTAATCGTGATACTGTAATAAGTAGGTCTAACAATTTAGTTTTGATCAGAAAATTTGCTCAGGAAAATTATTTCCGAGGTATAAACGATTCTAATTATGTGGGATTAATTAATGAAAATCTTGAATGGGTAATTAGGCCTAAATATACCGATATTGTATACAGTGGTACGCCTAATTTATACTTTGTGCAACAAGATATAGATTCAGCCCAATCTTGGGAGGTATTTAATACAAAAACCAATAAAATCACAAATTTGAAATTTGATGAAATCTATCCCAATGAATACCCAAATTATATTCTTGTAGGTAAAGGTGAAAAACTTATTTGGCTAACGAGTGATTTAATGCCTCTTATGCATGTAAGCAAAAAATAGTTTTTTACTTATTTTGATTCATTACATTTTTTGTCTATTCCAAAAACGAGCATTTATTATCCCAATAATAGCGAAAGGCACAATAGCATCAACAAACGATGCCCAAATATCAAATTGTGGATACCATATCCCATTTGTATATGGAAAATAAATGAAGGTTATCAACCCAACCGAAACGGCCATTATCACAGATCGCATCGTTGTAATAGGGCCAATGGCATTTAATAATAACATTAATAGAAGTCCAAGGATAATATCACATAGAAATCCGCGAATCATAGCAGGAGCCATTTCCGCATGCTCAGTTCCATAATAGGTCACGAACATCCATGGTTCATTTTTAAGCTCATTCCATTCAGATTGCGCTTTATCCATGGGTGTTCCAGGCTTTACACTTGGAATCATGTATGAACCACGTGCTAAATCCATTTCATTAATTACCTGTTTAATTGAATCTTGCTTAGGGGTATACTGATGTTGTTTTGAGTGAAAATCGCCTGCTGCGTATGAAATAAACTGCCAAAGGAATAAAACAAAACCAATAATAATTGAGGGTAGTACTATTTTTTTCATATTGAAGGTATTAAGTAAATGCAAGATATTACTTTTTTTAATATTGTATTAAAGCATTTCCAAAGCAATATAATCGATTTATCTTTGCCTCATGGTCCCGTAGTAGAATGGATACTACGTGAGTCTCCGGAACTCAAGATCCAGGTTCGATTCCTGGCGGGATCACAAAATCACTTTCAGATACTTTCGGATTTTTTCTAAATCCTTAGTTATCAACACTTAGCATTTCTGAATTTTTTATTTCTCATCGGATTTATTCGATTTTTGTTTCACTTATGTTTCACCCAAGCCCAAAAAATGTTTCACCTGAGGGAAAGTCTGTCAGTGTTACATTTTATCTCAAACCCCTTAAAACTAATGCCACTGAATCCAGTATAATGACTCGTATTGTATATGGTCGTAAAAAAGTAGAATTTGGGACTGGACTTCGTATTCCAACGGTCACTTGGATAGACAAAAGGCAAGAGTCGAGATCATCCAATCTGATTAACCGCAGGTTACTTCAAATCAAAAATGAAATCTATGATGCAAAGCTCATGGCTTAGTAGAAGAAGATGAAGAGATTCAAGAAGTAACGGACAGAGATTATTGGCTGAAACGCGGAACTCAAGCAACTGTTAAAATGGCGGACGAGATATTGGCAATAATTAATTCATTTAAAGAAGGCTACGAACTCAAGTACAATAAGTTTTACATCGGACTAGCGAAAGACGGACAACCGAACAACTTTGCGATTTTTCGACCTAAGAAAAGCTATATGAGACTTGAACTTAAGTTGCCTAAATCTGATGAAGTCGACCAACTAATTGAAGAAAACGAACTTGATGAAATGGGATATGATAACCGATGGGGCAATTATCGTATTCGTCTCAACAAAGGAGAAATAAACAAGAAAAACGAAGTAATAAAAATTATGCTTGAAAAAGCTGAACAAAACTTTAATAATTAGAAAACACTAGCCACAACAACGCATATAGCTTATGGCGGGTGAACGGCTGCCAGCACGGTTTTCCCTTCGTAGTCAGCTTTGGTTTCGTTGGACATGAAAGTGCTTAGAAACCGCCACAAGCCATATGCAAACCGTTGTATGCCATAAAAAGACACCACTATCAATTAAACCTTTAGATAAGTTAATAGTCTAAATAGTATTACTCAAAAAAACAAGTTGACCGAAGGAATTTCAGAAAACTGACGTCTAAATAAAAAATAATTAAAAAAATGAGATACTATAAACTAACAACCATTATCACTTTGCTTCTTACTGCAACTTTTACGAATGCACAAGTAACTACTCAATGGGGACCAGATGGTTTTGTGAAAATTGAAGAAGGTTCAGGTGGATTTTTTGCAAATTTAGATGCGGGCGACAGATTCAGTCGAGATCACGACCAAGCTGGAGATATTAATGGGGATGGCATCATAGACCTTGTTGTTGGAGCTCGTTCAGATGATGATGGCGCAACTGATGCTGGTGCGGTATATATATTGTTTATGAACAATAATGGCACGGTAAAATCTAATCAAAAAATTTCTATGTTAGAAGGTGGATTTACAGATACATTAAATACTGGAAACTTTTTTGGCTATGGTGTTGCAGGAATTGGTGATTATGATGGAGATAACATTCCAGACATTGCTGTTTCAGCACCTGTCCCACCGAATAGGGCTATTTACATTATACATTTGAATGCTAATGGAACGGTAAAAGATTTTGTTAAAAACAGCAACGTTACAGCTCAAGGTTTATCGGCAATTGGAGATATTAATAATGATGGCCGTATTGATTTAGTTGCCTGTGACCCAGGCTCTGATTTAGGTGGCACCAATATAGGGGCTATTAGAATTCTTTTTTTTAATAGCAATTCACAAATAATGCCAATGCAAACTGTATTGATTAATCCTTTAAGTGGTGGATTTGGCACCGGATTATTTCCTGAAGACCAGTTTGGTGGCAGAGAGGTTGCTATGCTTGGGGATATAGATAACGATGGCACAAAAGAATTAGCTGTTGGTGCATTTATGTCGGATGGCGGTAAAGGTGCGATTTGGATTTTGTCTTTGGATAATACAACATTTAATGTAGTTTCTAAGCTTAAAATTACCGAGGGACTAAACGGTTTTACGGACACATTAACAATAGGAGTCAACCCCAACGGAACCGCAGGGGCAAATTTAGGACACGCTTTGTGCAATGTTGGAGATTTGAATGGCGATGGTGTTCCCGATTTGCTGACTGGCGCCAACCAGCAAAATGAGGGTTGGGGCTATATCTTGTATTTGAACGCAGATAAAACCGTAAAAACTTTCACAAGAATAAATAATACCGATGGGGGCTTTGGTTTAATATTAGACCCACAAGAAAGATTTTCTCGCTCTATTTCGTTTGTGGGTGATTTAAGAGCTGATGGAACTATTGCAGTAAACTATGGTGGCGGAGCTGGCGGTACAGGTACTTTATATTTGCTTTTTTTAAAACCTTGTGAATTTATTCAACAAACAGGATTTAATCGCTGGAGTGGAGGAAATATTTTGTTTACAAATTGGGATCATATCACACAATCATTGACTGGAGATTCATTAACATTTGAACAGTGCACCTTCAAAGCGTTTGAGAATAATGCTGCGAATATGACCTACAATTTTAATGATGGCAGGTGTATTTGTATGGATTCAACTGCTACACTAGTCGCTAGTACTGAAATGAGTCTTGCCTATTCTAATCAATGTTTTAGTGGACTTTTATCAACAAATCAATACGAACTAAATAGTACAAATCAAACTATTGTTTATCCAAACCCAACACAGTCTGCGCTAATTTTAAAAACAGATTTAGTTTCGTTTTCAGAACGAGATAGACTACAAATTTTTTCGATTATTGGCGAACAAATATACTCTTCAAGTATAAATTCGCAGCAAACTACAGTTGATTTATCCAAGTACCCACAAGGCTCTTACATTCTTACTACAAGCATCAATGGAATACAAAAAACATTTAAAATCTTGAAAGAATAAGAAAAACGGCATACAACAATGTATATGAAATCATAGCACCCTGCGGGATGCTACGCTTCATATACTAACCGTTATGCACAATTAAAAAAGAGACATATGATTAAAACGAAAAATTCAATTTTGTTTTTTGTTATCCTATCAATAACCCTTGGTAGTTGTAAAAAAGATGATAATAACAATTCAGAGAGTTGCTATTCGAATACTAATGCACAAACCTTAGTTCATGACGGTATCAATAGAGAGTATGTATTGTATATACCTAATTCCTATGATGGAACATCTGCTGTTCCATTAATGTTAAATTTTCATGGGTTTGGTGGTAGTGCAATTCGTGGAAGAATTCGAAAGATTCTGAAACGTTTCTAATCAATATGTTAGAAATAGAAATACTCTGATAATCAGCAAGAAAGTGATATTTGTTTCACTTAGTTTCACCCAAGGTATGCAATAGTGCACCCGTCTGGCCCGATACAATTTCAAATTGTTTCACTTCCTTTGAAACCGTTGCCCTGCAACGGTTTCTAGAGCGGTTACCAAAAATCCAGTAACTGTGTAAATAAAAAAAGCCGAGCAATTGCCCGGCTTTTTTTAATGTATTTTAATTTAAATTAACGTCCTATTCTGTAGAAAGAAACGTTGTAACCAGTGCGGCTGTCACCACGGAAAGTGATTTGAGCATCTACACTCTGTCCACCTGCCTCACGCTTCAATTGATTGTACATAGCATCAGCCATGAAGAAACAACCTTCGAAGTTAGGTGCATCGTTGAAGTTTACATTTACCTTGCTGAAACCTCTTGGTGGGTTACAACGAACTGCAACATTACCTTGACCACCAGGACCTGGTGCTACGTTTGGCATTCCAATTGCTCCACCTGGTGCAACTGGTGCTGGCGCTACTGCTCCTGCTGGGCTGCTCATTGCACCTGAGAAGTCTAATTTAATTTCTTTTACAGTTACTTTACGTCCGTTAAAACGTGCTGGGTTGTCAGCGAATGATCTTCCTGGGATTGCCATTTGAGCTAATGCTGAACCTACTACTGCGAATGCTACTGCGAATAATACTGTTAACTTTTTCATAATTGTAATTTTTAAATGTTTCTAATTTTGTTTGACTACCATACTTCAAACACCGTGCCAAAAATTAATTAAAGATTCAATTCATTGATATTTAGTTATTTACAAAATATTATTTTTTTACAGAAAAGTGTAATCTGTCTAGTGAGTGTGT
>Ga0222714_10001614_pt1 | contig 25244 bp, 25 predicted proteins | sample C33_3DmetaG_FD_165048 | JGI IMG/M metagenome (GOLD analysis project Ga0222714, IMG submission 165048) | Estuarine water microbial communities from San Francisco Bay, California, United States - C33_3D | ecosystem: Environmental > Aquatic > Marine > Unclassified | place: USA: California...
CCCGAGAACCGCTATGCCCGCATGTCGAATGTGTGGTTCGTCCCTACTATCAAAACACTCGTCCGATGGTTAGAGAGATGTCGTTTTGAAGACATCCGGATTGTCGATGAGTCCATTACGACGCTGGCTGAACAACGCAGTACTGACTGGATGCCCTTCGACTCTCTCGAGCAGGCACTCGATTCCGATAATCCTTCATTGACAATAGAGGGTTACCAGGCCCCCAGACGCGTTATAGTCACCGCGCAGGTTGCCTGATTCACACAGTCATTCAGCGCAACAGCGTGATGAAACTGTTGGAATAATGGGTTAAAAATCCTGTGATTGCAGTGACACAGCGTTCCTGTTCGTCAAGCGTTTTAGCATCGCGAGCAATTTGACCAACATCAATCCCATAGTTATTGACGGGGCTTGGCAATTGCGATAACACTACGCACTGATCCAGATAGGGTCAGCTCTAATTCTATCAACTAACAATAATAGAGAATGAAAGATGGCCAGACCGCTGCGCATAGAATTTCCTAACGCCGTTTACCATGTTTCCAACTACGGCCTCGACAAGCAACGCATATTCCCCTCAGCGAAGTATTTCGACGCCTTTCTGGATGCACTCGCAGATACCTGTTCACGGCTCAATGTCGAGGTTCATTCCTATTGTTTGCTAAAAGACCAGTATCACCTCGTCATCAAGACACCGGAAGCCAATCTGAGCCGGTTCATGCGCCAGGTCGACGGCCTTTACACTCAGCAATACCAACGACTGAAAGGCACAGATGGGTCGCTGTTCAAGGGTCGTTACAAAGCCGTACTGGTCCATGCAGAGAAATATCTGCTGCCTCTTTCGCGCTACCTGCACTGCCAGATCAAGGCGAGCGAGCTCGCCAGCTATCCTTGGACCAGCTATAGCCTGTTCACGCGCAAGGCGAAGCCACCGGGTTGGTTCAATCGCGATGAGACACTGAAGCAGCTCAATGTGACGGCAGCAAAGCAGGCGCTCGCCTTCAAAAAATATGTGGCCGAGGGAGTCGACGCCGAACTCAGCCATTTTTATGGCAAGAAGAACCTGTCTTCCCTGATGGGCGACAGCAGTTTCCTGAAATCAGCCCAAAAGCAACGCTCCGCCACGTCAGCGCGAGGAGTGTCGCGCGGCGCGCATGCGAAGTGGCGTCCCTCTTGCAAGCAGATCATCAGCGCGGTAGCGAAACAGTTCAAAGTGAGCGAGTCGAGCATCTATAAGGCGGCGCGGGGTCCCGGTTCGAAGAATGTACCCCGCTGGGTGGCGATGTATCTGTGTCAGGAATTGTCGGCTGTCACCTTGCAATCCATTGCCAAGCTGTTCCGCCTCAAGCGGTACGGCACCGTGTCCACCACCGTCGGCAAGCTAAAGCAGGAATTCAGGGATGAGCCAAAGGTGCGTGTTATCACCGAACGACTGGCGGCGCAGCTCAGCAAGAAAAAATAATCGGTTCGGCTAAAGGTCGGCCAATAAAAAAGCCGGTATTTCTCTCGAAATACCGGCTTTTGTCTGTGCGTGGAAAGCCGAGTTACTTGATCTTGGCTTCCTTATACACCACGTGCTTGCGGACGACTGGATCAAATTTCTTGATTTCCATCTTGTCCGGCATATTGCGCTTGTTCTTGTCGGTTGTGTAGAAATGCCCTGTTCCGGCACTGGACACCAATTTGATTTTATCTCTCATATCAATTCCTGCCCGTGTCGGGACTAGATGCGGACACCATTGTTGCGAATAGCAGCCAGAACCGTGTCGATGCCCTGTTTGTCGATGATGCGCATCCCCTTGGTGGAAACGCGTAATTTGACAAACCGCTTTTCAGATTCAACCCAGAAACGGTGGGTATGAAGGTTAGGTGAAAACCGACGTCTGGTCTTGTTGTGTGCGTGAGAAACGTTGTTTCCCGTAACCGGTTTCTTGCCAGTTACAATACAAACCCTGGACATGTTGCTGCCTCGTAATTCCAAAAATTCAAGATTTTCTGAGTATCCCGGCCAAGACTGGCAGCAGGGTCAAAAAAGAGCTGCGTTTTATACCAGAACGTCCTGCCAATAGCAAGATAAGGCGAATCCGGGTGCCTATTTTACCGAATGCGCAGCTCGGAAGCCTGCTTCCCTGGGTCCCGCGGTTCTGGCGGGATTTAGAGCAGGTTACGCTCGGCCAGTGAAACCACATCGGAATCACCGATCACCAGATGGTCCAGCACCCGAACCTCGATCGTTTGCAGCGCGGACTTCAGCTTGCGAGTGATGGCGATATCCGCCTGGCTGGGCTCGGCCACTCCGGAAGGGTGATTGTGAGCAAAGATCACGGCCGCCGCATTGTGGTACAGACAGCGCTTGACGACCTCTCGGGGATACACCGCTGCCCCGTCGATCGTACCCTGAAACAGCTCTTCGAGCTTGACGACATGGTGCTGATTGTTGAGGAACAGGCAGCTGAAGATCTCGCTCTGCCGCGCCCGAAACCGGGCTCGGAGGTAGTTGCGGGTCGCAGAAGAGCAGGTGAGGATGTCCCTGTCCTGAACCCGCGCCAGCAGCTGGCGCTGAGACATTTCCTGCATCGCTGCAAACCGAGCGGCTTTGGCCGTGCCTATGCCCGGCTGGGCACACAGTGTGGGAAAATCCGCATCCAGCATCCCCCGTAGACCCCCGAATCCCTGCAGCAGTTCCCGGGCCAAGTCGAGGGCATCTTTGCCCCTGACACCGGTCTGCAACATCACGGCCAGCAATTCGGCATCTGACAGGCTTGCTACTCCTCCATTCATCAGCTTCTCTACAGGGCGCTCGGCCCGCGGCCATTCTGCAATACTCATCGGCGTGAGATCCTGTAACCCGCTGATAGCCGGCTTGATATTCAGGTGGTGTCTGGCCAGCCCCAGGCTGCTACCCGGAGTTGGCGCGTGTCTTCAGGATAGACAGAAATGGGGAGAAATCTTAACTTGTCCCCAAATTGCGTCGGATCGGACTAGCTGCTAGTCTAGCCCTCCCTGACAATGTGCCCATATTTCCTGCGCCCTCATGTTAAGCCTCACTAACAAACGCATTCTTCTAGGCATTACTGGCGGCATCGCCGCTTACAAATGTGCCGAACTTACGCGTCTGCTTATCAAGGCTGGAGCCGAGGTTCGCGTCGCCATGACACGCGCCGCCACCGAATTCATCACCCCTTTGACCATGCAGGCCTTGTCAGGCAATCGCGTGAGCCTGGACCTGCTGGATCCCGAAGCCGAGGCTGCCATGGGCCACATCGAGTTGGCACGCTGGGCCGATCTGGTGCTGATTGCGCCAGCCACAGCCGACTTCATGGCGCGCATTACTCACGGTGAAGCCGGCGACATCCTGACTACACTCGTGCTGGCGACGTCTGCGCCAGTGGCACTCGCACCTGCGATGAATCAGGGCATGTGGGCCGATGCCGGCACCCAGGCCAACCTGGCGATACTCCGGGAACGGGGCTTCGCGATATTTGGACCGGCCAGCGGAGAACAAGCCTGTGGTGACGTGGGGCTGGGCCGGATGCTGGAACCGGTTGAACTCGCCGAACACGCCGCGGCCCTGTTTGAAGCAGGCTATCTGGCTGGCAAGCACTTACTCCTGACAGGTGGCCCTACCCGGGAGGCGTTGGACCCGGTGCGCTTCATCAGCAACCACAGCTCTGGCAAGATGGCGTACGCGCTCGCTGCCGAAGCCGCTGCGGCCGGCGCACGCGTAACACTCGTCAGTGGCCCGGTCAATCTCGACACACCGCGTGGCGTGAAACGCATCGATGTGGAGAGTGCCGAACAGATGTTAGCAGCCGTGATGGAGGAGGTCGCGAACTGCGATATCTTCATCGGCGTCGCGGCCGTGGCCGATTATCGACCTGCCGAGGTTGTGACCGACAAGATCAAGAAGTCCGCCGATGAGCTGCAACTGCGACTGGTAAAGAATCCCGACATCATCCAACAGGTGGCGCAGCTTCAGCGGCGACCCTTCGTCGTCGGCTTCGCCGCCGAGACCACGGACATTATTGCCAATGGTCGCGAGAAACGCGCGCGCAAAGGTCTGGATCTGCTGTTTGCCAATGACGCGACCGCCACCTTTAACAGTGATTCGATTGCCGTCACCGCGTTGTCGGCACAGCAGGAAACCGAGTTTGCACCGGCGAACAAACAGGTCGTCGCTCGCAAGATGTTGCAACTGATTGCGAACCTCGTGGCGTGACACGCACGTCGCACTAACAGCAAGACCACCGTGCGTGGTCAGGTAACGGCAATGACACTGACATCCGCATCCCTGCCAGAGACAAATCCTGCCATCGTCCCGGCATCGATTTTCCGGGCATACGACATTCGCGGCATCTTCCCTGACCAGCTCAATAGCCAAAGCATGAGCTTGCTGAGTCGGGCACTGGGCAGCGAAGCGCTGGCACAGGGGATAGACACCTTGCTCGTCGGTTACGACGGCCGGCGCAGCAGTCCCGAACTTTCCCATTGCCTGATCGAAGGACTGCTTGGCACGGGTTGCAATGTTGTCGATCTTGGTCAGATCCCGACACCGATGTTGTATTTCGCGGCACACACCACTGCGAATACGTCTGGCGTCATGCTTACAGCCAGTCATAATCCGGCACATTACAATGGACTGAAGATCCTGTTTAAACGCACCGCCTTGGCTGCCAATCAGATTCAGCAAATTCACGACCGCGTTCAGTGTCGAGATTTCGATAAGGGAACTGGGAATTATTCGAAATATTCCGTGGCACAAGAGTATGTGCAGAACATCCAGTCCAGAATCCACCTGAAAAAACCCCTGAAGATTGTCATCGATTGCGCTAACGCCATTGCCGGTCAATTCGCGCCTACGCTCTTCAGAGCACTCGGGTGTGAGGTGGATCCGCTGTTCTGCCAGCTCGATGGCAACTTCCCGAATCACAGCCCGGATCCCACCGTTCCGGCCAACCTGGCCAGCCTTGCAGCCAGAGTCGTCTCCACGGGTGCCGATCTGGGCCTGGCGTTTGACGGCGATGCTGACCGCCTCGGCCTGGTGACAAACACCGGCGAAGTCATCGCCGCCGATCGCTTATTGATGCTGCTGGTGCACCACATTGCGCCGGCCTACCCAGGGTCATCGATAGTGTTCGATGTGAAGTGCAGCAAGCGCCTCGCAGCCTTGATCGAAGACGCGGGATGTATCCCCGTCATGCACAACAGTGGTCATTCGTTAATGAAGCAGATGATGCAGAGAAGCGGAGCTCCTGTCGGTGGCGAATTCGCCGCCCACTTCTTCTTCAAGGATCGCTGGTTCGGATTCGATGACGGCATGTACGCGGGCGCTCGACTCCTGGAGATACTCAGTGCCTGTGACGAGCCGGCGAGCGCTGTCTTCGCCCGCTTTTCCACGGATGTGAGTACACCTGAGATCAGTGTACCGGTTCCTGAGGAACACAAGTTTGCACTGATGGAAGAGATTCTCGCACGCGCTGATTTTGGCAACGCGACGCAGATTACTATCGATGGCCTGCGGGTGGAGTTTGCAAACGGATGGGGCCTGGTGCGTGCATCCAATACCAGCCCGGCACTGCTGCTGCGTTTCGAGGCGGAGGATGCGGCGACCTTGGTCTCCATTCAGGAGCGCTTTAAAGCTTTAATTCGCAGCGCAGATACACACATTAAACTCGACTTCTAGCCGCAGACCTACTGATTCGAGCGAAGAGATCACCCAAGAAACAGCTAACTGGAATTGCTACATGTCCCTATCACTGAACAATGCGAAAAATATCGCCAAAGTACTCACCGAATCGCTGCCCTATATTCAGAAATTCACCGGCCGCACAGTTGTCGTCAAATACGGTGGCAATGCGATGGTGGACGAGACGCTGAAACACAGCTTTGCGCGCGATATTGTGTTGATGAAGCTCGTCGGCATCAATCCCATCGTTGTGCACGGCGGCGGTCCACAGATTGGCAATCTGCTGAAACAACTCAACATCGAGTCAACCTTCGTTGAAGGCCTGCGCGTGACCGACGGCCAGACGATGGATGTGGTGGAAATGGTGCTCGGGGGTCTTGTAAACAAGCAGATCGTGAACCTGCTCAACCAGAATGGGGGCAAGGCGATCGGGGTCACCGGCAAGGACGGCAATCTGATCACCGCGAAGCGCCTCAAGCTCAAGAATCGGGACGCAGCCGGCGGCAATGACATCGACATAGGCCAGGTCGGCGAAGTCGATCACATCAACACCGATGTGCTGGATCTGATCACGCGCAGCAACTTTATTCCTGTTATCGCGCCGATCGGCACGGGCTTCGATGGTGCCAGCTACAATATCAATGCAGACTCTGTCGCGGGGGAAATCGCCAAGGTATTGAAGGCAGAGAAGCTTATCCTGCTGACAAATGTCGCCGGGGTGCAGGATGGCAATTGCAATGTATTAACTGGCCTCAGCATCAAACAGGTCGACAGCCTGATAGCCGACAAGACCATTCACGGTGGCATGCTGCCAAAAGTCGAATGTGCGCTCAGCGCCGTCAAAAACGGCGTGAAGAGTGCCCATATCATCGATGGTCGTGTCGAACACGCCGTACTCCTCGAGATCTTTACCGACGAGGGGGTCGGCACTTTGATCAATAGCAGCGGATTGGACAGCGACCAGTAATAGTCCGGTAGCGGAGAATTTCAAGCCCATGGAAACGAATCCGAAGATTTCACGCAAAGACCAGATATTGCAGGCTTTGGCCCGCATGCTGGAGACGGAGCCTGGCAAACGTATCACGACAGCCGCGCTCGCTCAGGAAGTCGGCGTGTCCGAGGCGGCTCTCTATCGCCATTTCCCAAGCAAGGCGAAGATGTTTGAAGGGCTTATCCGTTTTATCGAGGATACCCTGTTTCAACGCATCACCCGCATCCTCAACGAGGAACCACTGTCGGCTGCCCGCTGCGAGAAGATTTTGCTTCTGCTGCTGACATTCTGCGTACGCAATCCAGGGCTGACACGCTTGCTGGTCGGCGATGCACTGGCCGGAGAGACAGACCGGCTGCGTGAACGCATCGCCCAATTCTTCGCTCGAATCGAGGCCCAGCTCAAACAGATTTTGCGCGAAGCCCAAATTCGGGAGAACCTGGCAACGACACTTCCGCCGGGACAACTCGCGAATCTGCTGCTGGCTGCGGCGGAAGGGCGGCTAGTGCAATTTGTACGATCCGAATTCAGGGAATCGCCATTAGATAACTGGGAGGCCCAATGGCAGTTCCTCAGCCGAAATCTGTTCGAACCCTATACGGCTCCAGCCGACGATTCCGGTACCACTCCGGCGTCCAACTGATCGCCACAATCAGACACCAACGCCGTATTCCATTCGATAGCGTTCCACGGCTTCGAGGTGGGGCTGTAGTTTCGCATCATTGCTTTCTTTCAGGTAGCCGATGATGCTGCCAAGATCGATGATACTAACAATCTTTATTTGGTAGTGTTGCTCGATTTCCTGGATTGCCGACAGACTGCCGGTACCTCGCTCCTGCCGATCCATCGCAATGGCTATACCACTAAGGAAAGCCCCGTTGTCATCAAGAATTGACACGGCCTCGCGAATTGCAGTGCCCGCAGTGATGACGTCGTCAATAATCAGGGCTTTGCCTTGTAATTTTGCGCCCACGATGGTGCCACCCTCACCATGATCCTTGGCTTCCTTGCGATTGAAACAGAAGCCTTTGTCTATGCCGTGATTTGCTGACAACGCCAACGCCGTCGCGGCCGCTAACGGAATGCCCTTGTACGCGGGCCCAAAGATCACATCGTAGTCGAGTCCGGAAGCCGTAATGGCGTCCGCGTAGCAGCGTGCGAGGAAGGCCAGCTTGTGGCCGGTGTTGAACAGGCCTGCATTGAAGAAGTATGGGCTTACTCGTCCGGACTTGAGCGTAAACTCACCGAAACGCAGAATTTCGTGTTCGATGACGAACTCGAGGAAATCAGTCTGAAATGGTTGCATCTACTCTCCGTGGATCTCTTCGTCCGACTGTCAGGTGAGACTGGCGCGCTGTCGTTCCAGCAAGCAATTAATGCCCTGCTCGGCGAGAGTCAGCATGTCCTGCAGTTGCGCCTTGCTGAAATCACCATCCTCTCCGGTGCCCTGTACTTCGATGAAGCCACCCCGGTCCGTCATCACCACGTTCATGTCCGTTTCGGCGCTGGAGTCCTCGGCATAATCGAGATCGAGTACGGCCTGTCCCTTGTAGATGCCAACGGACACCGACGCCACCATCTGCTTGATCGGATTGGTCTTGATGAGTTTGTTCGCCAGCATGTGGTTAACGGCTTCGACGAGTGCAACACACCCACCCGTAATCGATGCCGTGCGGGTACCGCCGTCGGCCTGAATAACATCACAGTCCACCTTGATGGTGTATTCACCGAGCGCCTTCAGATCGACAGCCGCGCGCAGTGCCCGACCAATGAGGCGCTGAATTTCAAGGCTTCGCCCCGACTGTTTGCCGCGTGCCGCCTCACGGTCCATGCGGCTACCGGTGGAGCGGGGTAACATGCCGTATTCGGCGGTTATCCATCCCTGACCGGTACCTTTCAGAAATCGCGGTACCGCGTCTTCAACACTGGCGTTGCAGATTACCTTGGTGTCGCCAAACTCGACGAGCACAGAGCCTTCGGCATGTTTCGTGTATTTGGTGGTGAGTGTGATCTGCCGCAGCTCATCATGCTGGCGCTGGCTGGGTCGAATTGTAGTAGTCATCTTTTTCCAGAGGTTGCGTTGATTGACGAGGAATTATCCTTGAAATTCACGTGCATGGCGAGCCGCCAAACTTCACTATGAATCACTCGCGTTTACGTTAAAATGGACGTTCATTGAGAAAGGACACGTGGCATGATGTTGAGCATGACTGCCTTTTCCCGGCAGCAACTGGATGAAGTTTGGGGTTCGCTTACCTGGGAGATTCGCTCGGTTAACCACCGTTATCTGGAGACCAGCGTCCGCCTACCGGAACTCTTTCGCAGCCTCGAAAACCCGGTTCGGGAAGAATTACGCAAACAATTGAACCGCGGCAAGGTGGAATGCCAGTTGCGTTATCAATCAGCCGATCATGTCGACTCCAGCCTGGAGCTCGATCACGCACTCATCCGCAAGCTGGTCGGAGCGAATCTCGAAATAGAATCGATAGCCTCGGTCAAGTCCGGACTGAGCACACTGGAGATTCTACGTTGGCCAGGTGTCATCAAGGAACGGGAACTTGATACGACTGCCATAGAACAACATGCCCTGACGCTCTTTAAAACCGCGCTCGCCGATCTCATCGCCAGCCGTCGTCGCGAAGGCGAGGAATTGCGCGTCATGGTGCAGCAGCGCATCGACGCCATCCGCAGCATCGTGGCCTCTGTCAGGGCCCGTATGCCCGATATCATCGCCCGGCAGAAACAGAACCTGCTCGATCGAATTGCCGAGCTCGGCACCGAACTGGACCCAACCCGACTGGAGCTGGAGGTAAGCTTGCTGGCCCAGAAGGCTGACGTTGCAGAGGAACTGGACCGGCTTGACTCGCATCTCAAAGAGGTAGAGCGGGTACTCGCCACCGACGACCAGAAAGGACGTCGGCTGGATTTCCTGATGCAGGAGCTGAATCGGGAGGCGAATACCCTGTCATCGAAGTCTGCCGTGGTGGAGACAACGCTTAACGCCGTCGAACTGAAAGTGTTGATCGAACAGATGCGTGAGCAGATCCAGAATATCGAGTAGGTGACCCAGGTAGCCAAGCATGCAGCACGGTACATTATTTATCATTATGGCTCCCTCCGGTGCCGGCAAGACCAGCCTCGTCAATGCTCTGGTGGAATCGGAGCCACGTCTGCGGGTCTCCATCTCGCACACAACCCGCAAGGCGCGCCCAGGTGAAGTGGACGGTGTCGATTACCATTTCGTGGATTTCGAGAACTTCATGGCCATGCTGGGCCGGGCCGAATTCCTCGAGAGTGCCGAGGTTTACGGCAATCATTACGGCACTTCCCAGGCGTGGGTAGAGGAGCAGCTCGCCAACGACATCGACGTCATACTCGAGATTGATTGGCAGGGCGCGGCCCAGATTCGCAAGCTGATTCCGGACGTCTGTTCCATCTTTATCCTGCCTCCCTCGCTGGAGAGTCTCGGCAAGCGCCTGCGGGAACGGGCCCAGGACGATGCCAGCACCATCGAACGCCGCATGCGGCAAGCCCGCGATGAGATAAGCCATGTAGCCGAGGCCGATTTCGTCGTGGTCAATGATGACTTCGCGACCGCACTTGAGGACATTCGCGCCATCGTCCGCTCCCGGGGCCTCACCGTCCGTGCCCAGGAGGCAAACCTCGCCGCCCTGTTGAGAAGCCTGACAAACTGAAACCGGGTCAGCCACCGGGGCGGTTCAGGCCAGAAATAACTGCTTTTTTACGCAGAATTCAGTAAAATCCCCGGTCCTCATAGTATGCCCTCGGCAACCAGCGGCAAAGTTCGCCGGCCCAGGGGATATCCAGACAGAATCACACGCTGTGGAATAGGGTTTAAGTATGGCTAGAATTACCGTAGAAGACTGTTTAGACAAGGTAGACAACCGCTTTGAACTGGTGATGGTATCCAGCAAGCGCGCGCGACAGATCCAGACTGGTGGTCGCGACCCCATGGTTTCACCTGATAATGACAAACCCACCGTAATCGCCCTGCGGGAGATCGCGGACGGCCACATCGACGCCAGCATCCTGACTGAACGTCAGCATGTTGAGATGACGGCGGAATCTGCCACTGAACAGTTGGAAGAAGCTGTCGCCCAGCAGGCGGCAGAGCAGCAAGAGAAACTCGCGGACGAGGAATAGACCAACTGGTGAGTCATGCAGGCTGAAGTCTTCGACAGTATCGACTCGCTCTCTTCTAACCTGGCCGGCTATCTCGGCACGGAACAGGTCAATCACGTACGTCGCGCTTATTACTATGCGGAACAGGCCCATGAGGGTCAGTTCCGTCGTAGTGGCGAACCTTATGTAACCCACCCGCTCGCCGTCGCCGGCATACTCGGCGACATGCATATGGACCATCAGAGTCTGATGGCGGCCATGTTGCACGATGTAATCGAAGACACCGGTATCACCAAGACTGCCATCAAATCGCAGTTTGGCAACACCGTTGCCGATCTCGTCGATGGGGTCAGCAAGCTCAACAAGATCACTTTCAGCAGCCGTGCCGAAGCCCAGGCCGAAAATTTCCAGAAGATGGCCATGGCCATGGCCAAAGATCTGCGAGTTATTCTCGTCAAGATTGCGGATCGTCTTCATAACATGCGCACCTTGGATGTGCTAACTCCAGACAAGCGCCGACGCATCTCCCGTGAAACTCTCGATATCTACGCGCCTATCGCCAACCGACTGGGCATGAACAATGTGCGGGTTGAATTTGAAGAGCTCGGTTTCGCTGCACTGTACCCCATGCGCGCCCGTCGCATTAGCGCCGCGGTCAAGCGTGTACGAGGCAACCGCAAGGAAATCGTGTCGCAGATTCAGACTGCCCTTGAGGCCTGTCTGGAGCGGGAAGGATTGCCGGGACGTACAATCGGCCGCGAAAAGCACCTGTACAGCATCTATGAGAAGATGCGCAGTAAACGCCGCTCCTTCTCTGAGATCATGGATGTCTATGCCTTCCGCATCATCGTCGACAAGGTGGACACCTGTTATCGTGTGTTAGGCGCTGTACACAGTCTTTACAAACCGGTGCCGGGTCGATTCAAGGACTATATCGCTATTCCCAAGGCCAATGGATACCAATCGCTGCATACCACCTTGTTCGGCATGCACGGCGTGCCAATTGAGATTCAGATTCGTACCGAAGAAATGGAGGCGATGGCCAATAACGGCATCGCTGCACACTGGCTTTATAAATCCAACGAGGATCTGCCCAGCAATGCGCACATGCGAGCCCGCGAGTGGGTGAATGGCTTGCTGGAAATGCAAAAACACGCAGGCAATTCCCTGGAGTTTATCGAACACGTCAAGATCGACCTGTTCCCTGACGAGATCTATGTATTCACACCGAAGGGAACGATCTTCGAGCTGCCCATGGGGTCGACCGCTGTCGATTTCGCCTATGCGATTCACACTGACGTCGGCAATTCCTGCGTTGCCTGTCGTATCAGTCGTCGCCTCGCGCCCCTAAGCGAGCCGCTGCAGAGCGGCCAGACGGTGGAAATCATCACGGCGCCCGGCACCCAACCCAACCCCGCCTGGCTCAGCTTCGTCGTCACCGGCAAGGCCCGCAGCAATATCCGCCACTACCTGAAGAACCAGAAGCAATCCGAGTCCGTGGCACTGGGTCGACGCCTGCTGAACAAGGCGCTGTCGAATTTCGACACCCAGATCGAAACCATCGATCCACAGAATCTCGAGGCGGTGCTGTCCCAGAACAACATCAACTCACTGGATCAGTTGCTGGAAGAAATCGGACTCGGCAACCGTATGTCGCATCTCGTCGCGCAGAAACTCGTGTCGCAACACAAGGCTGCCACCGTCGTTGAAGCCACCGAGCGTGAGCAGGAGGGATACCTGGCAATTCGCGGCTCAGAAGGCATGGTGATGAACTACGCGAAATGCTGTCACCCGATTCCTGGTGATCCGATTGTCGGTCACATCAGCTCCGGACGCGGCATGGTGATCCATACGGACGATTGCAACAACATCGCTGACATTCGCGACAACCCCGAGAAATGCGTCTCCGTACGCTGGGATCCCGATGTCATCGGTGAATTCTCGGTAGAGTTGCGCGTCGAGCTCGAAAACCAGCGCGGCATCATTGCCACATTGGCGACGACGATCACTGGCACCGAGGCCAACATCGAGAAAATCAGCACACTGGAGCGGGACGCCCGCTTCAGCATCGTCAACCTGTCGCTCAACGTACGTAACCGTGTGCATCTTGCCCGGGTGATGAAACGTGTGCGTCTCATCAAGCCGGTGGTGCGTGTCACCCGCGTCAAGAGCCGCAAGGTACGGAAGACGATCAAGAGCATCATAGGCAGCAACTAGGAGTCCATTGGATGAGCGAATTTGAAAAGGTATTCAGCGCGGCGGCTCCGGCAGCGATCGGTCCGTATTCCCAGGCGATAAAGTCTGGCAATCTGGTGTTTCTGTCAGGACAGATTCCTCTCGATCCGGAGACAATGGAGTTGGTCGGTAATGATGCAGCGTCCCAGGCACACCAGGTCTTTCGTAACCTGCGCGCGGTTGCCAATGCCGCTGGCGGCGACCTGGCCAATGCCGTGAAACTCACGATCTACCTGATCGACCTGGGCCAGTTTGTACAGGTGAATCAGGTGATGTCCGAATATTTTTCCGATCCCTATCCGGCACGGGCTACGATTCAGGTCAGCGCGCTGCCGAAGGGCGCTCAGGTCGAGATCGACGCGATACTCGCGTTGTAGATGCCCGGCCCGGCACTGGATCAAATCTCTCTCACACGTCTCAAAGGCGTAGGTCCTTCTCTCGCACAAAAGCTCAGCGTGCTGGGAATTCACTCCGTGCAGGATCTGCTGTTTCACCTGCCTCTGCGCTATGAGGATCGTACTCGGATCGTACCGATGCGTTCCGTACGTCTCGGCGAAACTGTGCAGCTTGAAGGAGAGGTCGTGGAGAGTCGCGTCACCTTCGGACGTCGGCGCAGTCTGCAATGCACGGTCACCGACCAGAGCGCCTTCATCTGTCTGCGCTTCTTCCATTTCAGCGCCTCGCAAAAGAACGCCCTGGCACCTGGAACCCGTATTCGCTGTTATGGGGAAGTCCGCCGCGGACGCGCCGGATTCGAGTTGTATCATCCCGAGTACAAGGTATTAAAAGACGGTGAGGTCGAAGCCCTCACCGACGCGCTGACGCCGATTTATCCGACCACTGAAGGCCTCCAGCAAGGGCGCCTGCGCAGCATTATCTCGCAGGCACTGGAACTGCTTGATACTGCCGGTGGCGTGCAGGATTTCCTGCCCACGGCCCTGAGCAGGCAACTGGGGCTGAGTGGCCTGACCGAGGCGATCCGGTTAATCCACCGGCCACCACTTGACGCACCGCTGGATTGGAGTGCAGCCGGTATGAATCCCGGACAGAAGCGACTCGCCTTCGAGGAATTGCTCGCGCATCGACTCTGCATGCGTCGATTCAGGAATGACTCCAACCAGCAGCAGGCGCCGCAGCTAGCTGCAGAACCACCGCTGCTGCGGCAGTTTCTGCAACAATTGCCCTTCTCCCTGACCGCTGCACAGCGCCGTGTGTCAGGCGAGATCGCATCTGACCTGGCTGCCAGCCATCCCATGCTCCGTTTGTTGCAGGGCGACGTGGGCTCGGGAAAGACGGTTATTGCCGCCTTGTCTGCACTGCAGGCCATAGCCGCGGGATATCAGGTCGCACTTATGGCACCCACCGAGATACTGGCCGAGCAACACCTGAACAATTTTCAGCACTGGTTTGCTCCGCTTGGGCTTCGCGTTGGCTGGCTTAGCGGCAAGATCAAAGGCACAACACGCAAGACGCAACTGGCATCCCTTGCCAGCGGTGAATGCCAGTTACTGATTGGTACCCACGCCCTGTTTCAGGATGACGTCAGTTATGCAAAGCTGGGCCTGATCATCATTGATGAGCAGCATCGATTCGGGGTGCATCAGCGCCTGGCTCTCAGGGACAAGGCTGCGCTCGGCAGGCTTAATCCTCACCAACTGGTCATGACGGCCACACCAATACCAAGAACGCTTGCTATGAGCGCCTATGCCGACCTCGACAACTCCATTATTGATGAACTGCCACCGGGACGCACTCCAGTCAATACGGCAATTATCTCCAGCGAACGTCGAAGCCAGGTAATCGACAGTATTGAGCAGGCCTGTGCCGCCAACAGTCAGGCATACTGGGTGTGCACGCTCATCGAAGAGTCAGAGGTGCTGCAGTGTCAGGCGGCTGAGGTGACCGCCGAACAATTGACCAGCGCCTTGCCGCGGGTGCGCGTCGGTTTGATCCACGGTCGCATGAAACCTGCGGAGAAGCAGTCTGTAATGGATCAGTTCAAGCGCGGTGAGATTCAGCTCCTCGTTGCTACTACCGTAATCGAAGTGGGCGTCGATGTGCCGAACGCGAGCCTCATGGTCATCGAGAATCCGGAACGGCTGGGCCTCGCTCAATTGCATCAACTGCGTGGCCGCGTGGGACGTGGCGCAAAACAGAGTCACTGTCTGCTGCTGTACCAGAGCCCTCTGTCGGAGGCGGGGAAACAGCGCTTAAGTGTGATGCGCGAGAGCAACGACGGCTTCTATATCGCCGAGAAAGATCTTGAGCTGCGCGGTCCGGGCCAGGTTTTGGGAACCCAGCAAACCGGACTCATGACCTTTCGCATAGCCGATATCGCCCGCGATGCCGGGCTGCTGGATGAGGTGAAGGACGCCAGCGAGCTCGTGCTGCGCCAGCATGCGGAGATTATCGACCCTTTGATAGATCGCTGGTTGGGTGCGCGCACTTCCTACGTCAATGTGTGAACCGACAGTGCGCCACAGTTCAAACTATTCACTGTGTGTTTTTACTCTCGGGGTAAAGTCTTTTATGCTACGCCGTCTCTCACTCCACCGAACTGCCTATTACACATGAGCTGGCTGCACTCCTTGATAAACCGACTGGGACAGACTGTTCAGGCACGCTATCCGTCATTCTATGCGAAGCTGCCTGCCTTCGCGGAATTGATCCGGTTAAACAAGCCTATCGGAGTCTACCTTTTACTGTGGCCAACACTGAGCGCCCTGTGGCTGGCCGCAGGTGGTATTCCGGACCTGGATCTACTGATTATCTTTACCCTCGGTACGGCTGTCATGCGAGCTGCTGGCTGCTGCGTTAACGACTTCGCTGACTACAACATCGACGGCAAGGTGCTACGCACGAAAGATCGGCCGCTGGCACGGGGCGTGTTGACTCGCCGGGATGCCATCGCCTGCTTCATCTTACTCTCGCTGCTGGGTTTTCTGCTGGTGCTGTTGACCAATCCGAAGACAATCCTGTTGTCTTTCGGGGCAATTGCCGTGGTCATCATTTATCCATTCATGAAGCGAGTCACGAATCTGCCGCAGGTGGTACTTGGCATCGCCTATTCCTGGGGAATTCTAATGGCCTTCACCGCCCAGACGAACTCATTACCCCAGCCGGCGTATCTGCTGTTCTTCGCAAACTGGATCTGGACGGTGGCCTACGACACGGAGTACGCCATGGTCGATCGCGAGTTTGACCTCGAGATCGGCGTCAAGTCGACGGCTATTCTGTTCGGTGAAATGGACCGGATGATGATCGGGGCCCTGCAATGCCTGTTCGTGCTGGCACTGTGGCTCGCTGGTCGCCAATTCGAGTTGGGCGGCTTCTACTTCGGTTCACTGCTATTGGCGAGCTGCCTGCTTATCTATCAACAGATACTGATCAAGGACCGGCTACCCGGTCCTGCGTTCAAGGCCTTCCTCAACAATCACTGGGTCGGGGCAATCGTCTTCCTGGGCGTGGTGCTCGACTCGCTGTTTGCCGGCTAGTCCTTCGCGACTCCCGCTCAAGCGCCTGTAAACGACTGGATGCCAGTCTGGGCGCGACCAAGTATCAGCGCGTGAATGTCCTGCGTGCCTTCGTACGTGTTCACAACTTCAAGGTTCTGGGCATGTCGCATCACCGGATACTCATCGGAGATGCCATTGCCTCCCAGCATGTCCCGTGCTTCCCGTGCCGCATCCAGCGCCTTCAGGCAGGAGTTGCGTTTCAGCAAGGATATCAATGGTGCCGCCAACTTGCCTTCATCGCGCAGACGACAGGCCTGAAGACAGCCCAGCAGCGCCAGGGAGATATCGGTTTGCATGATTGCCAGCTTCTTCTGAATCAGCTGGTTTGCGGCCAGGGGGCGACCGAACTGTTTGCGGTCGAGAGTGTACTGCAGGGCAGTGTGCCAGCAGGTCTCGGCCGCACCGAGCGCACCCCAGGCAATGCCGAGACGGGCCGAGTTGAGACAGCTGAACGGCCCCGCCAGGCCTTTGGCAAGTGGCAGCTTGTTCGCTTCCGGAACGAACACTTCGTCCATGACGATCTCGCCGGTGATGGATGCTCGCAGTGCGAGCTTACCTTCGATCTTCGGGGCGCTGAGACCCTTCATGCCCTTCTCCAGGATGAAGCCGCGGATGACGCCATCATCGTCCTTGGCCCAGACAATGAAGACGTCTGCAAAGGGTGAATTGCTGATCCAGTTCTTGGCTCCGGACAGAGAATAGCCGCCATCGACGGTGCGGGCGCGAGTAATCATGCTGCCAGGGTCGGAGCCGTGATCGGGTTCGGTAAGGCCGAAGCAGCCGATATACTCGCCCGTGGCCAACTTGGGCAGGTACTTCTGCTTCTGTTCCTCACTGCCGAAGACATTGATCGGGTGCATCACGAGGCTGGACTGTACGCTCATCATGGAGCGATACCCCGAATCCACCGCTTCGATTTCCCGGGCGATCAGCCCGTAGCAGACATAGTTGACACCGGCACAGCCATAGCCTTCGATTGTGGGCCCAAGCAGGCCCAGCGCGCCCATCTCGCGGAAGATCGCCGGATCGGATGACTCATTCTGGTAAGCCTCGCGTACGCGAGGGAGCAACTTCTCCTGGGCGTATTGCCGGGCAGTATCTCTTACCAGCCGTTCTTCTTCGGACAGCATCTCTTCCATCAGGAAGGGATCCTTCCAGTCGAATGGCACATTGTCTGATCTAACCGACATAACAGTCTCCTAAACGTATCTCTTCGATTGCCTCTAGGGCATTTCGGGTCATCAAGCGGGAGCAATTAATCGGCAGAATGCCTGTGCATCAAACCGAGAACCGCATGCCAATCGCCGGCGCGCTAGTTTAGCAAATTAGCCCCGATTCGCTAAGCTGAATCGGCACATCCGCCGACTGGTTTCGCTCCTGTGTGCGGAATCCTTCAATACGCCGGCGACCACGCCAACAGATTGCACGCAGGGGGCGAATAAGCCGCGATTGTCGGTGACATTTTGGTAGAATACCGCGCCATGGACGTATCCCACATACTCGACTCCCTGAATGATGCCCAGCGCAATGCCGTCGCAAGCCCGGCACAGAACCTGCTGGTGCTCGCCGGCGCCGGCAGCGGCAAGACCCGTGTCCTCGTACATCGGGTCGGTTGGTTGGTGCAGGCGGAACAGGTGTCCCCTTTTGCAATTCTCGCGGTGACTTTCACGAACAAGGCTGCACGGGAGATGCGTGGCCGAATCGAGGCATTGTTGGCCCAGCCCGTTGGCGGTATGTGGGTCGGCACCTTCCATGGTTTGGCACATCGCTTGTTGCGGGCACACTGGCAGGAAGCAGGCTTGGCTGAGGATTTCCAGATTCTCGATAGCGACGATCAGCTGCGACTTGTTAAGCGAATACTGCGATCGCTGCAGATCGATGAAGACAAATGGTCGCCCAAGCAATGCCAGTGGTATATCAATAGCCAAAAAGACGAAGGGCTTCGATCCCGGCATATCGAACACTTCGAAGACGACTATACGAAGACGATGCTGCAAATCTACAAGGCCTACGAAGAGGCCTGCGAACGCGGCGGCATGATCGACTTCGGCGAGATTCTGCTGCGGGCTCACGAGTTGTGGCTCAATAATCCACAGTTGCTGGAACACTACCGACGTCGCTTCCAGCATATTCTCGTCGACGAGTTCCAGGATACAAACGCGATTCAATACGCGTGGTTGAGAGTTCTGGCGGGACACGACAATCATCTTATGGTGGTCGGCGATGACGATCAGTCGATCTATGGCTGGCGCGGAGCGCGGATCGAGAATATCCAGCAATTCAGCATCGACTTTCCAGGCGCCGAGACCGTGCGCCTTGAACAGAATTATCGCTCTACTTCCACGATATTGAATGCGGCCAACAAACTGATTGCGAACAATCATGGCCGGCTGGGCAAGACCTTGTGGACTGATGGCGGCGAGGGAGAACAGATCAGCCTCTATGAAGCCTTTAACGAGCAGGACGAGGCGCGCTTCATCGTGGATCGCATCCAGGACTGGTTCAATGCCGGTAATCGCCGGATTGATGCCGCCATTCTCTACCGCTCAAATGCTCAGTCACGTGAGCTTGAAGACGCATTATTGCGTGTCGGCATGCCGTATCGCATTTATGGCGGACAACGATTCTATGAGCGACTGGAAATCAAAAATGCAATTTCCTATCTGCGGCTGATCGTTAATCGCAATGATGATACGGCGGTTGAGCGGGTCATCAATGTCCCGGTGCGCGGCATCGGGGGGCGTACGATAGATACCATTCGCAGTATGGCTCGAAGCGAGAACCTGTCACTGTGGCAGGCCTGCGCAAAATGCATTAACGAGACTATCCTGAGCTCACGAGCGGCGAACGCGGTGCTGGGCTTTCTGGAATTGATCGATAGGTTGCAGCTCGAATGCGAGAATCTGGAATTGCATGAAAAAGCCGATCTGGTCATCAAACGTACAGGTCTCGTCCAGCATCACGAGAAAGAAGGCGGCGAGAAGGGCCGGGCGCGCGTTGAAAACCTCGAGGAACTGGTGAATGCGGCGAGCTCGTTTGACACACCGGATATCGAGGGCGAGATCGATTTGAAATCGAACGCGTACCTCGCGGCGTTCCTCGATCAGGCGGCACTCGATGCCGGCGAGACCCAGGCCGACGCCAACGAGGATGCCGTGCAACTGATGACACTGCACTCGGCCAAGGGCCTGGAATTTCAACTGGTTTTCCTGGCCGGTCTCGAGGAAGGATTGTTTCCTCACAAGATGTCTATGGACAATATCAGCGGTCTCGAGGAAGAGCGCCGCTTGTGTTACGTCGGTATTACCCGCGCCAAGAGCAAGCTGTACCTCAGCCATGCAGAGTCCCGTCGCCTGCACGGAGATGTCAATCTGTGCCGACCTTCACGATTTATCAAGGAAATACCATCCGATCTCATCAATCCGATCCGCCTCAAATCCACCGTGAGCCGCAACCCGATCGCGCCACCGATGCGCACAGGCGCGTTCAACAACGGTGTTAAAGGCAGAATCGATGTGCCCCAGACAAATCTGTCGCTGGGTCAGCGCGTCGTCCACGGCAAATTCGGAGAGGGCGTGGTGTTGAATTACGAGGGGCAGGGGACCAATGCCAGGGTGCAGGTCAATTTTGACGCCGTTGGCAGCAAGTGGCTTGTGCTCTCATACGCCAAGCTGGAAGTGCTCGGCGGATGATCTGTGCGTTCTGATGGAATGGACCAGGGCAGGAACATGCTCATTACAGTCAAACAGGCCGACTTGGCCGATCGCGACGCCAGCGCCGGACTAATCGAACGTTACATCCGCGAAATGGTGACTTATATCGGGGTTGAGGATTTGAGCGCTGAGCAGTTGGCGGCTTACTGTGACATGCTGAATGCCTACTGGGAGCTTCCCGGTCACTATCCGTTGCTCATCTGCTGCGATCAACAGCTCAGCGGATTTTCACTCGTCAGACGTTATCCTCCGGACCCCGACGTGTATGATATGGGGCAGTTTTACGTCGCAGACGAGCATAAGGGACAGGGTATCGGACGCAGGGCTTTCCAGCAGACGCTGGTGCGGTTCCCCGGCCGCTGGCTGGTTCGGGTTCTGCCACAGAATACCCGGGCGTTCGCCTTCTGGAACAGGGTCATCGACGAATTGACGGAAGGAAATTTCACGCTCACAACAGAGAGCAATAATCGTGAGCTCGACAATCATCAGGAAATGCATTGCTTCAGATTCAGTGTCTGAATGGACCATCTAGGTCCATCTGGTACGGCTTGATCCGTCGCTCCGGCCATAACAACGTTGGGATATCACCACCTATGAAACAAAGGACATACCGGAAACTACCCCTAGCAGGATTCGGACTCGGACTGATGCTGAGCCTGCTGAGCGCGTGCGGCGACGCACCGGCTACCTCACAGGGTGTCGCGGCAGCCGATACCGACCAGACGGTGTACCAATGGAAGATGATAACTTCGTGGCCACGCAACCTGCCCGCGCTGGGCACGTCGCCGGTGCATTTTGCCGAGATCGTCGACAAGATGAGCAACGGCCGCATGAAGATTCGTGTCTACGGAGCAAATGAACTCGTCGGCGGACTCGAAGTGTTCGATGCGGTGTCCCAGGGTGTCGCCGAGATCGGGCATACCGGGGCATATTACTGGCAGGGCAAGATACCCGGCACGCCCTTCTTCTCCTCGATACCATTCGGGATGACCGGCACAGAGATGAATGCCTGGTTAACCTATGGAGGCGGCAATGAGCTTTGGCGCGAAATCTATGCGCCCTTCAATCTGATTCCGGCGCGCGGTGGCAACTCCGGTACTCAGATGTTTGGCTGGTTCAATAAGGAGATCAACTCCCTCGCGGATTTGCAGGGCTTGAAGATGCGCATACCGGGGCTTGGTGGCGAAGTATTCAGCCGCGCCGGTGGAACCCCGGTCACCATGCAGGTCAGCGATGTCTTCACCGCCTTACAGACGGGGGCACTGGATGCAACCGAATTCGTAAGCCCCTACAACGATCTTGCCGCTGGCTATCACACCGTGGCCAAGTACTATTATTACCCGGGCTGGCATGAGCCTGGTTCCACCCTGGAAACCATCTTCAACAAGAGCAAATTCGAAGCCCTGCCGGAAGACTTGCAAGCAATCCTGATGGCCGCAACGGAAGTCATGAACCAGTTACTGCTGGATGAGCTGACGGCAAAGAACAACGAGGCGTTGCGCGTACTTGTCGATGAGCATCACGTCGAACTGCGTAAACTGCCCGATGACGTATTAAGCGAGTTGCACCGCATCTCGAATGAAGTTGTCGCCGAGTTGGCAGAGTCCGACGCCACAACCAAACGAATCTATGATTCCTGGACCCGTTTCCAGAAAGGCGTCGCGGATTATCACGTGATCGCGGAAGATGCGTTTGTCGAGGCTCGCAAACTGCCGTTGAATTAAGTAGCTAGTGCGGGATCGGCTGCGGCTTGCCCTGCTCATCCAGCGCGACAAAGACGAAGAGCCCCTCGGCGGCTTTCTGTCGGCCCTTGCTATTGCGGGTATTATTAATCCACACCTCTACCGCAATCTGCAGCGACGTGTTGCCGATTTTGACGATGTCGGTGTAACAGCTCACGATCGCTCCCACACTCACCGGTAACAGGAACACCACATCCTTGATTGCGACGGTGGCGGAACGGCCCTGCACGACCCGTTTCGTCATGATGCCTGCCGCGAGGTCCATCTGGCTCACGAGCCAGCCACCGAAAATATCACCGTTGGCATTCGTATCTTTGGGCATGGTCAACGTCTGCAAGGCGAGTTCGCCGCGAGGTGTCGTTGATGTCTCGGTCGTGTTTGTCACGGATGCTCCTTATCGATTCAACAATGCCGGTAACCAGGTTGCCAGTTGCGGTTGCCAGGCGAGTAATAACATCAGTCCGATCTGCAGGAGCACGAAGGGAATCACTCCGCGGTAAATATCCGCGGTGCTCACGCTGACCGGCGCCACGCTGCGCAGATAGAACAGGGAGAAACCAAAGGGTGGAGTCAGGAACGAGGTCTGCAGGTTGACGGCGATCATGATGCCGAGCCAGATCGGATCCACGCCCATACCGAGCAGGATCGGCCCCACCAGCGGCACCACCATGAAGGTAATCTCGATAAAATCGAGAATAAAGCCCAGCAGAAAAATGAGCAGCATGACGATGAGTGTGGCTGTGAAAACGCCACCTGGCATAGCGGTGAGCCACTCCTCAATCAGGATATCGCCCCCGAATCCACGGAACACGGACGAGAAAATCGCAGCTCCCACCAGAATCAGATAGACCATCGATGTTACCCGCATCGTCTCGATGGCCACCGCATGTGCGACCTTGCCCGTCAATTCCCGACGCAGCAGGGCGAGCAGGGCGGCGCCAACGGCTCCGACGCTCGCTGCCTCGGTCGGCGTGGCAATTCCCAGTAATATGGAACCAAGCACAGCGACCATGAGCAGCACTGGCGGCAGCAGCCCCTTCGACAGCGCCAATAACAGACCTGCCAGATTGAGCGGGGCCCCGCTTCGCTCCAGCGCGGGGGCCTGGTCCGGCTTCAGCAGGGCAATCGCAAACACGTAGATGCCATAGGCAAGCACGAGCAGCAGGCCCGGCACGATGGCGCCGGCAAACAGATCACCTATGGAGACAAAATTGGGTGCAAACACGCCGCTGTTAAGTTGCGACTGTTGATAGGCGTTAGAGATGACCTCGCCCAACAAGACCAGACAGATGGACGGCGGGATGATCTGACCGAGGGTTCCCGTCGCACACAAGGTTCCGCAGGCAAGAGACGGCTTGTATCCGGTCTTGAGCATCGTCGGCAGGGAAAGAATACCCATCGTCACTACGGTGGCCCCGACGATTCCCGTACTTGCTGCGAGCAGCATGCCGACGACGATGACCGAGAGTCCGAGGCCCCCCGGAAAGCGTCCGAATGCGAGCGCCATGTTGCTCAACAGATCTTCGGCGATGCGGGACTTCTCCAGCATGACACCCATGAAGACGAACAGCGGCACAGCGAACAGATTCTGGTTAACGAGAATGCCGTAGATACGGTTGGGAATCAGACCCAGATAGGCGACATCAAACAGGTTGAGCAACACTCCGAGCCCGGCAAACGCCAGCGAGACACCGGCCAGTGACAGGGCCACAGGAAATCCCGCCATCAATACCAGGCAGACAAGTGCGAAGAACACCAAAGGCAACAATTCTGCCACTACGGCTTCCCCGCCAGTAACCTGCCCACTGCCTTGCAAAATTCTGCCACACCCTGCAGAAGCAACAGACCGGCAAGCACGGGAATCGTCGACTTCAACAGGTACACGAAAGGCAGTCCGCTGGTTTCTGCCGATCCTTCGCGAATGCGCCAGGACACCGCGACATAATCCCAGCTACTGAAGATGATGAAGAGCGCCATCGGCAGCAGAAACAGGGCATAGCCCAACACATCGATGAGTGCCTGCTGGCGTTCTCCCAGTTTGCGATAGAAGATGTCGACCCGCACGTGACCCTGCTCTTTCAGGGTATAGGCCGCCCCGATCATGAAGATAAGCGCGTTGATATAAATGACGGACTCCTGCAGGGCGACAGAGCCAAATCGGAACAGATATCGCAGGATCACGATGAGTGCCATGAGAATCACCATGACCAGAGTGAACCAGGCGCCACCGCGCCCGAGGCGATCAACCCCCTTGTCGATTGCTGCTGCCAGTTTTTGCATTACCATCACGCGAAGTCTCGGTCCCAACAGGTCGGCTGCACATTATCACACTGGGCCCTGCGGGTCAGCTTGCGAGCCAGGTACGCAATAATTGCCAGGTTAGCAGCAACAGGGCCAGACCCACTCCCAGCATAACGAGTCCCAAACACCATAAGGCCGTGCGGCGCAGCCGAAACAGGCTACGCTCGTGCCAGCGGGCACCAGGCCCCGGATGTTCGACTGGCGCTGAAAACAGGCGCGCGAGGCTAAAGGCGGTGAGAGACCAGCTGAATAACAATAGCGCAGGAATCGTCACAGCGTCGGCCTGGGTCCAGCCAGTGCGCAGAAGACTGCTTCCCGCCAGCACACAGGCCAGCCCGGCAAGCAGCAGCATCAATCCGCGAAACGGATGTAAAAGAGTGGCAATTCGTTGCAGTCGCTCTATCATTGGCACATGATCACAGACACACCTGAAGCGGACGATCAGCTTACCCTCTCAGTCTTCTTTCAGCCATAAGATCCCCGTTGTGACGACAGCCATCAACAAGACCGAAGTGCCCTTTCTCGCTGGCATCGACCCCGGTGGCGAGCCTGTTTTCGAGAGTCTGGAAGTCGAGATACTCGATGCCGGTGAGCGTTCAGTCCAGCTTCTCAAGTCACCTCTGCTCGCTCGCAATCTGGCTGCGGGTGACAAGATTCGATTGCTCGACCCCACCGCAGCCCGGTTCGAACTGATTCAACGCAGTGGTAATCTGGCGATCCGTGTTTTTCGTAGATATCAACTGGGCGCGGTTGAGGAGTTTCTGACTCCGGCGCTGGAGAAACTGGATGGCGTGCTGGACATCGCCACAGAGCGCGCGCTGGTTTACAGCATTCACTACTCGATCGGTTTCAGTTTGATTGAAGAAGTTTTGAACCGCGCCTGCACCACCTTTCCGGACACAGTTTGGTATTATGGCA
>Ga0222714_10001615_pt1 | contig 25241 bp, 19 predicted proteins | sample C33_3DmetaG_FD_165048 | JGI IMG/M metagenome (GOLD analysis project Ga0222714, IMG submission 165048) | Estuarine water microbial communities from San Francisco Bay, California, United States - C33_3D | ecosystem: Environmental > Aquatic > Marine > Unclassified | place: USA: California...
TCGACGTGTTCTTCTCCACCCGACTCCTCACGAGCGCATTCGTGCAGTACAACGCGGCCACCGAGGACTTCGTGACGAACCTGCGCTTCCGCTGGATTCACGCCCCGCTGTCCGACCTCTATCTGGTGCTGACGGAACGGCGTGACACCGCCACGGACCGCGTCCTCGACCGCTTCCTGACCCTGAAGTTCACGAAGCTGCTCGCCTTCTGAGGCGACCGTCCCCGGTACCGCGCGCGCCGCCGCGTCGAGGTAGGCGTTCAGCCCCCGGAAGGGGTCGGAACTATCGCTTCTTCGCGCTCCGCTTCCGGGGCTTCGGCTCGGGGAGCTCGCGGGTGGTGATCCGGACCAGCTCGCTCAGCCACGCCCCGTCCTCGAGCTGGTCCTCGATGAGAAAGCTGTTCCGCGCTCCCGGATACGGAGGCGCCTCGACCGGGGCGCCGATGAACGCGCGCCCTCCCTCGGTGGGCTTGATGAAGAGACGGTCGTCGCAGATCACGCCGAACATCTTCCCCGAGCTGTAGAGGCCGAACTCACCGAACATCCGCCGGTGCGTCACCGCGCAGTCGGGTGCGATCTGATCGACGACGAATTCGACGAAACCGAGGTCGGACGCCATCATTCCTCCGCAAAGACCTGCATCGGCTCGGCCCGCGCCCGTCGCGCACCACCGCTTCGATGCTCGACATTCACGCAGGCGTGCGCAAGCGGTCCACGGGATCGCCGCCGAAGGAGCGCTCGATGACATCAGGACAACGTGGAACCGTGGCGTGGTCGACCATGCTCGCCGCCCTCCTGGCCGCCTGCACCCCGGGCCCCGAGGCGGCGACCGAGCGTTCCGAGGAAGCACCGGCACCCGCCACCCTCGACTCCGGCGACGTGCTCGCACGCGTCGAGGGTCTCTCCGGCCCGGAGGCCGTCCGCTGGGATCCCGACCAGGACATCTGGTTCGTGGCCAACTTCGGTCCTTCGCAGGGAGAGGACGACCGGGACGGCGACGGCTTCGTGAGCCGCGTCGCCCCGGACGGTGAGGTGGTCGACCTGCGCTTCATGGTGGGCTCCGCGCTGGCAGGGCTGCACATGCCCCGGGGCATGGCGCTCGAAGGCGACACGCTCTGGGTCGCGGACGTCGACGGCGTCCACGGCTTCGACCGCGTCTCGGGCACGCACCTCGCGTTCGTCGACTTCACCGCGCTCGAGCCCGGCTTCATCAACGACCTCGCCGTCGACGCCGGCGGAGCGCTGTACGCCACCGACACGGGGCGTGGCCGGATCTACCGCGTCGTGGACGGCGTCGCGTCGGTGGCCGTCGAGGACGACCGGACCGGCCCCCCGAACGGCATCACCGCCGAAGACGGCTCCGGACGCTTCCTGCTGGCCCCGTGGGGCGGCGGCACGAAGCTGCGCGCGTGGGACCCCGTGACGGGCGTCTTCGACGACGTCGCCGAGCTGGTCGGCGGCAACTTCGACGGGATCGAGGTGCTCGACGGGCTCGTGATCATCGCGAGCCAGGCCGACTCCACGATCCACGCGGTGGACGTCGGGGAGGGAACCGTGACGCCCCTGGTGCGCGTGGCCGGCCGCCCCGCCGACATCGCGGTGGACCCGTCCCGGGGCCGGATCGCGGTCCCCTACATCGCCCTGAACCGCGTCGACATCTGGCAGCTCCGCTGACGCCCGGCCCGTTCGCGAGACGGGCCGGGGCGCGCGGGTCTTCGACACCCCGCTACGAAGGGTCCCGGGCACGCGCGCCGGCGCGGATCCGGGCGCACTTGCACTCGGACGGTCCGCGCGGCCATTTCCCCGTCTCCCGTACCTCGGACTCCGGACCAGAACGCACCATGCGCCTTCCTGCCCCGCTCACCCGACTGCTCCGCCGCCACGGCCGCGCGACCCGCTGGATCGCCACCCTCGCCCTGGGGCTCACGCCCTTCGCGCTGGAAGCCCAGCACCCCCGCCCCGACGGCTGGGTCGGCGGCCACGGATCGGCGAACTTCGAACTGGCCTCGCGGTGGGCGCCCTACCGCATCGAGGCGATGACGTATTCGATGGCGGTCGACCCCCAGTGGATCGAGGGATCCGATCGCTTCTGGTACCGGTGGAACGACAGCGACGGGTCGCGGTTCTGGCTCGTCGATCCGGCCCGCGCGTCCCGGACCGAGATCTTCGACCGCGACCGCATCGCCGCCGAGCTGACGCGCATCACGCTCGACCCCTACGACGGCCAGCACCTCCCCATTCAGACCATCCGGTTCGTCGACCCGAACACGATCCGGTTCGACGTGACGTCGTCGCAGGACGAGGAGGCGGACGAGGCCGGAGAGGATGAGGACCAGCAGGAGGAACGGGCCCCGCGGAACCGACCGAAGAAGAAGGTCTTCCGTTTCGAGTACGACGTCCCGAGTCGGACGCTCCGCCAGCTCGAGGGGTACGAGGGACCGGACGACCATCCCTCCTGGGCGAGCGTCTCGCCCGACGGCCGCACGGTCGTCTTCGCCCGCAACCACGACCTCTACATGATGACGGGCGAGGACTACGCCAGGGTCCTCGACGCGCGCCGCGGACTCAGCGGGGAGGCCGCGGACTCCGCCGACCAGAAGCTCGAGGTCGAGGAGGTACGCCTGACCCGGGACGGCGAGCTCTACTACTCGTGGGGAAGCAACGGACGCGGCTCCGGCCCGGTCGACTCGAAGAAGGACGAGGAGTTCGCCAGGCGGAACCGCGCGCCGGTTTCGTGGGCGTCGGACTCGCGCCGCCTCGCCACGGTCCGGTCGGACTGCCGGGAGGTCGGGAAGCTCTGGGTGATCCACAACACCGGGAGCGACCGACCGGAGCTGGAGACGTACTGCTATGACATGCCGGGCGAACAGACCGTCACCCAGCAGGAGCTCTGGGTGTACGAGTTCGGCGCCGACGGCGCCCCGGGAAGCGCTGCGAAGATCGACGACGCTCCGTGGGTCGATCAGACCATGGCCCTGGTCGATCGCCCGACCTTCACGTACCCGGGTTCCACGGACCCGCGCACCGACACGTGGGCGTCCGCCGAGCCCGACCAGATCTACTTCCTGCGTCGCTCACGTGACCGGAAGAAGCTCGACCTCGTCCGGACGGACGTCGGGACGGGCTCGAGCACCGTACTCATCGAGGAGCGATCCAACACCTACCTGGAGGAGCGTCAACGACCCACGCCGCGGGTCCTCGCGAACGGCGACATCCTCTGGTGGTCGGAAGAGGATGGACGCGGACACCTGTACGTCCACGGACCCGACGGCGCCCGAAAGGCGCGCCTGACGGAGGGCCCCTGGACCGTGGCGGAGGTGGTGTCCGTCGACGAGGACGCAGGCACGGTCTTCTTCACCGCCGCGGGCCGCGAGGCCGGGATGGACCCGTACTACCTGCAGCTCTACCGCGTGCCTCTCGCGGGCGGCGGCGCACAGAGGCTCAGCCCGGGCAACTTCGACAACCAGTTCGAGATGACCGAGTCGTCGAGCTTCGCCGTGCAGACGTACTCGCGGGTGGACGCCGTTCCGGTCTCGGTGGTGCGAAGTGCCGGCGGCGACGTGGTCATGCCACTGGAGACCGCGGACGTATCGCGTCTGGAGGAGGCGGGGTGGCAGATGCCCGAGACGTTCACGGTGAAGGCGGCCGACGGCGTCACGGACCTCTACGGCGTCATGTACCGGCCGTTCGACTTCGACTCTACGAAGGTCTACCCGATCATCGAGTTCGTGTATCCGGGTCCACAGACGGAGAGCGTGGCCAAGGCGTTCCACCAGGGTGACAACGTCGCATCGCGCACCGAGGTCTCGCTCGCGCAGCTCGGTTTCGTCGTGGTCACGGTGGGCAACCGCGGTGGCCACCCGCTCCGCTCGAAGTGGTATCACAACTACGGGTACGGAGACCTGCGGGACTACGGTCTCGCGGACAAGAAGGTGACGGTCGAGCAGCTCGCCCAGCGGCACCCATGGATCGACCAGAGCCGGGTGGGGATCTACGGGCACTCGGGCGGAGGCTTCATGTCGACCGCGGCCATGCTCGTGTATCCGGATTTCTTCGACGTCGCGGTGTCCTCGTCCGGCAACCACACCAACGACATCTACAACCGCTGGTGGTCGGAGAGTCACCACGGAGTCGACGAGATCGCGGAGGGCGACTCGATCCGCTGGGCGTACGAGATCGACACCAACCCCGACATCGCGAAGAACCTCAAGGGACGCCTCCTGCTCACGACGGGCGATCGGGACAACAACGTGCACCACGCCAACACCGTGCGCATGGCGGAGGCGCTGATCCGCGCCAACAAGCGCTTCGACTACTTCGTCTTCCCCGGACAGCGCCACGGGTACGGAAACATGAGCGACTACTGGTACTGGCTCCGCGCGGAGTACTTCGTGCGTCACCTCCTCGGCGACGACCGCTGGGAAGTGGACATGACACCCCTGAACCTCGAACGCGAGCGGAACTGAGGCCGGAGGTGATGACGGATCGGCCCCGCGGACCCTATACTCATCGACGTTCCCGAAAGGAAGGATCGGCACGAAAACTGATCCGCCCACTCCACGTTCCCTGACCCGCGCGCATGCGATTTCCCGTGCCGAGCCGTCTGCCGACCGCGATCCTGACGATCGTCCTGGCTGCGTGCGCCGGTGGCAACACCGGGGTGCCACCCGCGGCGGGGCCATCCACGGGCGCCGTACGCCAGGAGAACACCCGGGAGTCGCTCGCCGCGCTCGAAGCCCTGTACCGCGCGCGCGCCGACAGCGCGACCATGGACGTGCACGAAGCAGACGTCCGTTTCATGACCGGTATGATCGGGCACCATGCCCAGGCACTCGTGATGTCGAACATGGCCCCGGAGAACGGCGCCAGCGACGAGATCCGCGTGCTCACGGCACGGATCCTCAACGCGCAGACCGACGAGATCGCCGTCATGCAGGGCTGGCTGCGCGACCGCGGTCGGCCGGTGCCGGAGGTGGAGTCGTCGGGCACCGTGGTCCGGGGCCACGACATGCACGCCCACGATGCCCACGCTCCCGACATGCGGATGTCCGGCATGCTCAGCCCCGAGCAACTGGAAGCGCTTCGCGCAGCGACCGGCCCCGACTTCGACCGACTGTTCCTGACGTACATGATCCAGCACCACCGCGGCGCCGTCACCATGGTCCACGAACTGTTTGCCACCGACGGTGCCGCTCAGGACGACCTGGTCTTCAAGCTCGCGTCCGACATCCAGGTGGATCAGACCACCGAGGTCGCGCGCATGGAGCGCATGCTCGAGACGATGCGCTGAGCAGCTCGTCCTGTTCTCTTCGAACCCGTCCATCCATCCCTTGAGAGGTGTTCCACGCATGAAGCCGATACCATCCTCGTTCCCGCGGCCGGCGATCGCCGTGACTCTCGCCGGAGGCCTCGCAGTCCTCTCGGCGTGCGGTGGAGGTACGGCGCCGGCGCCGGCGCCCGTGAATTTCGCGCAGCAGCTCGCGCCGCTGACCATCGATGCTCCCAACCCCGACCCGCGCGTCGGCCTGAGCGCCGGACTCTTCGACGCCGGCCAGGCCCTGTGGAACATGCGCCTGGTGTCGACCACCCCTCCGCAGCAGGAATTCGTCGGCAAGACCAACTCCGACCTCGCGTTCACGGGGAGCTACGCGATCCAGGGCAACTACGACGGCGTGCAGGTGTGGGACATCTCGAACACGGACGCTCCCCGGAGCGTGATCACGTACGTCTGCCCCGCGTCGCAGAGCGACGTGTCCGTTTACGGCAACCTGATGTTCGTCTCCGGCGAGGGGATGACGGGCCGCCTCGACTGTGGCTCGGAGGGGATCCGTGAGGCGGTGAGCCAGGAGCGCCTCCGCGGCATCCGCATCTTCGACATCACCGACATCCGCAATCCGCGCTACCTGGCCAACGTGCAGACGTGCCGAGGATCGCACACGCACACCGTCGTGGAGGATCCAAACGACGACGAGAACGTCTACATCTACGTCTCCGGTTCGGCGCCGGTGCGTCCGGCCGAGGAGCTCCCGGGGTGCTCGTCGCTGCTTCCGACGGAGGATCCCAACTCCGCGCTCTTCCGCATCGAGGTCATCCGGGTACCGCTCGCCGCGCCGCAGGAGGCCGCAATCGTGAGCTCACCGCGCATCTTCGAGGGTCTGACGGCGCCGGAGAGTCACGGGCTCGCCCCCGAGGACCTCAGGCTGGTCGAGGAGGCGCGCGCGCGTGGAGCGTTCGTGGTCGATCTGGGCGGTCAGCCCCAGGTCCTCCCGAACCGGTTCGTGAGCCAGATGCTCGACAGCATGGTCGTCGCGCGCGGCGGTTCCGGAGCCCCGACGGCCGCCGACAGCTCCGCACTGCGAGCGTATCTGCCCGCGTGGGCCGAGGCGGTCATGGGGGGAGCGGACGGTCGCGAGGAGATGGGTCCGACGCAGTGCCACGACATCACCGTCTACCCGGCGATCGGCCTCGCCGGGGGCGCGTGCGAGGGGTACGGCCTCCTTCTCGACATCCGCGACGTCGCGAACCCCCGCCGCCTCGCCGCGGTCGCCGACGTGAACTTCTCGTACTGGCACTCCGCCACGTTCAGCAACGACGGCTCGTCCGTCGTCTTCACCGACGAGTGGGGCGGCGGCGGCGGCCCGAAGTGCCGCGCGACCGATCCGATGGAGTGGGGTGCCAACGCCATCTTCTCCATCGTCGACGGCGAACTCGACTTCAAGAGCTACTACAAGATGCCCGCGGCCCAGACATCCGCGGAGAACTGCGTCGCGCACAACGGTTCGCTGATCCCGATCCCCGGGCGCGACATCATGGTGCAGGCGTGGTACCAGGGCGGCGTGTCCATCTACGACTTCACGGACCCCGCCAACCCCGTGGAGATCGCCTTCCACGATCGCGGACCCATCGACGCCAACCGCATGGGCATGGGTGGAAGCTGGTCCGTCTACTGGTACAACGGACTCATCGTCAGCTCCGAGATCGCCCGGGGCCTCGACATCTTCGAGCTCGTTCCGAGCGAGGCCCTCTCGCAGAACGAGATCGACGCGGCGAAGTCCGTGGTCATGACCGAGCTCAACTCGCAGGGCCAGCCGATCTTCGAGTGGCCCACCACCTTCGCGCTCGCCCGGGCGTACGTCGACCAGCTCGAGCGGAACCGGGGGCTGCCCGCCTCGCGTGTTGCAGCCGTACGCGCTGCACTGACGGGCGCGGAGGCCGCCTCGGGGTCCGCGCGGCGCACGGGGCTCGAGGCCCTGGGCAGGGAGCTCGACGCCGACGCCGCCCGTTCCGCGGACGGTGATCGCGTGCGCGCACTGGCCGAAGCGGTCCGGGGGCTGGCCGCGGGCTGATCGCCCGTCCCGCACGTCGAGCAGCCAATCTCGACGAAAAGGCCCCGTCCGAGGTTCACCTCGGGCGGGGCCTTTTCGCGCGCGGTCGCAACGTCCTTCGGCTACGGGCTCCCTGAGAGGCCGAGCAGCTGCCGAACCGGTGCCTCGAGGCGCGTCATGCCTGCGTCGAGCCCGAGGCGAAGCGCTTCTTCCGGTGCCACACCGTCGATCCACGCGGCCTTCAGCGCGAGCATCGCGCCCACGCGGTTCCCGCTCGCGCAGTAGATCACCGTTGGCGCGTCGCCCGCCTCCCGGAGCAGGGCCGCGAACGCCTCGACGTTCTCACGGGTGAGGTCACCCGCCCCGGCAATGGCCAGTCGATCGAAGTCGTGCGCGTGCACGGCCGCGTCGGCCTCCTCCCACCCACCGCCCGCCTCCTCCTCGGGGCGCAGCGAGATGAAGTGCGTGTACCCCGCCTCGGCCAGGGCCTCGAGCTGCGCGTTCGTCGGCTGTCCGCCGGTGAGCAGGCCGGGGCGCGGCATGCGCGCGTTGCCCAGTCCCACGGCGTTCGCGACCTCGAGCGTCGGTCCCGCTTCGTGCGCAGCGTCACCCGACGGGTTCCCCGGCGACGTCTGCGCCTGCTCACGATCCCCGCCCGAACACGCGAGCATCGCGAGGGGGAGTGCCACGGCGAGCGCCGGGGAGAGAAGGGCACGAGCGACACGACGGGCTCGGAGAAGATCGCGACGGGACATGACGAGCTCTCTGGGTTCGGGGCACGGCGCCGGCATGGTCCGGCGGGAACAACCTCGTGCGGACCCGAAGCCCGATCAACCGCCGTGGCGGCGAGGGAGTATGCCGACGTACCCTGAGTGAGCGTCTCCTTCGTCCCGCTCACCCCCGTCCGATGTTCGGCCGATCCGTCCACCGCCCCGATCGTAGCCTCTCCGCGGCCCTCGACCTCCTGCTCGGAGGAGATGAATCCGGGCTGGCGCTCGCCCTCGATCGTGAGCCGGACCTCGTCGGGCTCCGGGCCTCGTCGACGAGGGCGCCGTACGACGGCTACTTCCACGGCGCCACGCTGCTCCACCACGTGGCGGGCAACCCGTTCGTCTCGCCGCTCCCTGCCGGGATCGTGGCGATGACGCGACTCCTCCTCGAGCGCGGCGCCGACGTCGACGCCGTCACGCTCCAGGGTCCGGGCCAGCCCGACGACATCGGCTGGACCACGCTCGGCCTCGTGGCCACGAGCAGCGTGGCTCGAGAGGCCGGGCATCAGGCGGCGCTCATGGAGCTGCTCATTGGCGCGGGCGCCGACGTCGACGCGCGCGCCGGCGGATGCATCATGGGGGCGCTCTACTACGGAGAGTCCGAGGCCGCCGAGCGCCTCGCGCGGAACGGCGCAATGCTCGACCTCGCGGCGGCAGCCGGCGTCGGCGACATCGGGCGCCTGAGCGAGATCCTGAACGACGAGGCCCGGCTCGAGGCAGCACTCCTCGCCCGCCCGGGCTCCCCGGGGTCGATTGCCGACCGGCTGGCCCACTACAGCCGTGTCCCCTGGCCCGCGACACCCGATCTGCAGGACGTGCTCGGCCTCGCGCTGGCCTATGCTGCCCTGCACGGGCGCGTGGAGGCGCTCCGGCTCCTGCTCGACGCGGGGGCGGACCCGAACCATCGCCCCCCGTTCGATTCCAGGGCGACGGCGCTTCACCGCGCGGCAATGGGCGACCACGCCGATGCGGTCCGCCTCCTCGTCGAAGCCGGTGCCGACCCTCGCCTGCGGGACCTCGAGCACCACGCCACGCCGCTGCGCTGGGCCGCGTATTTGGGCCGCACCGGGGCCCTCGAGGCACTGAAGGCCGTCGACGGCTGAGCGAAGGTCCGAGGCCGCTGCCCCTCGCATCGCGCGGCGGGGCCCCGTACCCTTGGCGCGCCAACAGTCCGCCCGGCGGACCGCCCTCCAGCCGAGACCTGCCGTGTCTTCCGATCTCCGCCGCATCCTGACCCTGCGCGACCTCACGCTCCTCGTGGTCGGAAGCGTGATCGGGTCGGGCATCTTCATCGTGCCGAGCGTAGTCCTGCGTCAGAGTGGTGGGCACGTGCCCACGGCCATGCTCGTGTGGCTGGTCGGCGGGGGCCTGTCGCTGCTCGGGGCGCTGTCCTACGCTGAGCTCAGCGGCATGAACCTCCGGTCCGGAGGACTCTACGGGTACGTGCAGGAGGCGTTCGGCACCTTCCCCGCGTTCCTGTACGGCTGGACGCTCTTCTTCGTGATCGGAGCGGGCACGGTCGCCACCCTCGCGGTGGCGACCACCAGCTACATGGGCCAGTTCGTGGCCCTGTCGCCTCTGGGCGCGAAAGTCGTCGCGGTCGGTCTGGTGGCGATCACCGCGGGCATCAACGTCTACGGCACCCGCGAGAGCGCAACGGTCCAGAACGTGAGCGCGTGGATCAAGATCGCGGCGATTCTCGTCATGAGCGCACTGTTGCTCGGCCTCGGCGAAAGTTCGATGGTCGCGTCGACGGCGGATGCCCGCGGCACGACGCTCGGAGCCGTCGGCCTCGCGATGATCTCCGTGCTGTGGGCATTCGAGGGCTGGCAGTACGTCACCTTCATCGACGGGGAGGCGATCGAGCCGCAGCGGACGATCCCACGCTCGCTCGTTCTCGGCACGGCCACCCTCATCGGGCTCTACCTGCTGGCGAACTTCGGCTACCTCGCCGCGATGGGAGCCGATCGGGTCGCGGCCTCCGACCGGGTCGCTGCGGAGGCTGTCACCACGGTGCTGGGCCCCCTCGCGGGCACCTCGATCGCGCTCGCCATCATCGTGTCCATGTTCTCCGCGGGCCACACGGTGGTGCTCACGGCCCCGCGCGCCTACCTCGCCATGGCGCGGGACGGCGTCTTCTTCGCGAAGCTCGCCGAGGTGAACCCGAAGCACGGTACGCCGGCGTTCGCGATCGTGTCGGGGTGCGCCTGGACCGCGGTCCTCGCCGCGACCGGGACCTTCGAGCAGCTGCTCACGTACGTCGTCTTCGTCGGATGGATCTTCTACGCGCTCGGCGCGGCCGCGGTCATCGCCCTGCGGGTCAGGAGGCCGGACGCGCCCCGCCCCTTCCGGGTCCCGGGGTACCCGCTCCCGCCGCTGCTCTTCGTCCTCGCCGCGGCGGCCATCGTGGCGAACCAGGTCATGGAGCAGCCGAAGGAGTCCGCGTTCGGACTCGGCATCGTACTGCTCGGCGTGCCGGCGTACCTGATCTGGAACCGGAAGCGACAGGACTGATGGGGGAGCACGGGCCCGCACCGGCCGTTCTCGGGCTCGACGAAATCCGGAGACTCGTCGACGTCCCCCGGCTCATCCATGACATCGAGGACGGCTTCCGGCTCTACTCCCGGGGTCGGGTCACGGTGCCGCCGGTTGGCTTCCTCCACTTCGAAGAGCCACCGGGCGACGTGCACATCAAGTACGGAGCGGTGCCCGGCGACGAATGGTGGGTACTCAAGGTGGCCTCCGCGTTTTACGCGAACCCCGGGGTGGGCCTTCCCCCCAGCGACGGCGCGATCCTCGTGTTCAGCCAGAAGACGGGCGCCCTCGAGCTCGTTCTCCACGATCGGTGCTGGCTCACGGACATGCGCACCGCCGCGGCCGGCGCGGTGGCGGCCCGGTACCTCGCGCCATCGGACGTCGGGTGCATCGGGATCATCGGCACGGGCGTGCAGGCGCGGATGCAGCTCCAGCTCCTGCGGCACGTGGTGGACTGTGGCCGCTGCCTGGTGTGGGGCCGGAACCCGGCGAAGGTGACCGCCATGACCGAAGAGCTGCGCCGCTCGGACTGGGTCCGCGCGTGGGGACTGCAGGTCGAGCCCGCGCCGACGCTCGAGGCGCTCGCCGCAGAGTGTCGCCTCATCGTGACGACCACGGCCGCACGCGCGCCCCTCTTCGCCGCCGAGCTCGTTCGGGCCGGCACGCACATCACCGCCATGGGCTCCGACGACCACGGCAAACAGGAGCTCGACGCGGCCCTCCTCGGAAGGGCGGATGTCGTGGTGGCGGACAGTCGCTCCCAGTGTGTCGATCACGGCGAGTGTGCGCCCGCCGTGCGGGACGGACACCTCTCGGCGTCTTCCATCGTCGAGCTGGGCGAGGTGATCGAAGACGCGTCGCGCGGACGGACGCACGAAGACCAGATCACGATCGCGGACCTGACCGGAGTCGCCATCCAGGACATCCAGATCGCGAAGATGGTGGCCGGCGCGTTCCTCCGAGGCTGATCCGGCGAGCGGCGTCCGCCGGTGATAACTTGAAGCGATGAAGACCCACGCCGCCATCACCGGCTGGGGGAGCTGCATGCCCCCCGCGGTCCTGTCCAACGACGACCTCTCCACCTTCCTCGACACGTCGGACGAGTGGATCACCACGCGCACCGGCATGAAGGAGCGGCGGGTGTCGCACGTGACGGCGACGGAGCTCGCGACACTCGCGTCGCGCCGGGCCCTCGCATGCGCCGACCTGGATCCGGCCGACGTGGATCTGATCGTCTACGGCGGCGTCAGCAACGACGAACTGTGCCCCAACAGCGCGTCCGGCGTGCAGGTGGCCCTCGGCGCGACGAACGCCGCCGCGATGGACCTCAACACCGCGTGCACGAGCTTTTGCTACGGCCTGGCGGCGGCCTCCGCGATGATCCGCGACGGCACGATCCGAAGTGCCGTGGTGATCGGCGTGGAGCTGATCAGCCGATACATGGACTGGAGCAACCGCAGCGTGGCCGTGCTCTTCGGGGACGGCGCGGCAGCCGTCGTGCTGCAGGCCACCGACCGCGAGGAAGGGCTCATGGCCAGCGTTCTAGGCTGCGACGCCGAGGCCCGCCAGACGCTCCGCGTCCGGGGCTTCGGATGCGGCTACGCCGGGCTCGGCATCACCCTCGGCGACACCTTCTGGGACTTCGACGGACCCCAGATCTTCAAGCGGGCGGTCCAGGCGATGGCGCGTGCCTCGGGTCAGGTGCTGGAGCGCGCCGGCGTGAGTGCCGACCAGGTGGGGTTGGTGGTGCCGCACCAGGCGAATCTGAGGATCATCGAGTCCGTGGCGAAGTACGCGGGCATCCCGATGGAGCGGGTCATGCTCACCGTGGAGAAGTACGGAAACATGAGCGCCGCCACCGTCCCGGTCGCGCTGGTCGAGGCGCTCGAGGAGGGACGCGTGGAGCCCGGAAGCTGGCTCCTCATGCCGGCGTTCGGCGGCGGCCTCACGTACTGCTCGCTCCTGGTGCGGTGGGGAGATCGGATCACTCCGCTCGGCCGAAGTGACGCGGAGCTGCCCCCTTGCACGGAGAGCGCGCTCGAGATGGTGAACCGGGTGCGCGCCGGTCAGGACCCTTGGGGGCGCTCGAAGAGCGGGCTCCTGGCTCCGGTCTTCCCCGAGGCGCGCGCCCGGGAGTAGCGGCCGGGCTCCCGCTCACCGGACTAGTCTCGCGGCCGGGGCACCGGCCCGCCTACCCGAGACGATCGACGCGCCGCAGCCCCGGAAACAGACGCGCCCAGAGCCCCGTGACGCAGAGCGAGGCGACGCCGCCGAACAGCGCCGCGATGACGGGACCGAACAGGCGGGCGGTCACCCCGCTCTCGAACTCGCCGAGCTCGTTGGAAGCGCCGATGAAGAGGAACGACACCGACGCGACCCTTCCCCGCATCTCGTCCGGCGTCACGATCTGAATGAGCGTCTGGCGCACGTACACCGAGACCATGTCGGCTCCCCCCAGCGTGGCCAGCGCGAGCAGCGAGAGCGGGAACGACCGCGAGAGCCCGAAGACGACCGTCGCGATGCCGAACACGGCGACTCCTGCGAACATCGCCGTGCCCGCGTGCCGGTAGATGGGCCGGCTGGCGAGCACGAGCGCCACCATCGCTGCACCCACGGCGGGGGCCGCCCGGAGCAGACCGAAGCCCTCGGGTCCAACGTGAAGGATGTCGCGCGCAAAGACGGGCAGCAGTGCCGTGGCGCCGCCGAGCAGGACCGCGAAGAGGTCGAGGGAGATGGCGCCGAGCACGACCCGATTCGTGCGGATGTAGGTGAGGCCCTCCGCGACGCGATCCCGGCGCGAGCCGATGTGGGGCGCGGGGCGCGTGGGGCGGCGGATCAGGGCGAGGCCCACGATCGGGATCAGGTACAGGACGAGCGACACCCCGTAGGAGTGTGTGGAAGACCACCGGCCGACCAGATAGCCGGCGAGCGCCGGCCCGCTGATGGTGCCGATCTGGAACGCCAGCGAGTTCCATGCAATCGCTCGCGGCAGCAACGCCTTCGGTACCAGCATCGGGGCGAGCGCCACGCCCGCCGGTGCCCGGAAGGCACGCGCGATGCCGAACAGGAACGCGATGCCGAGCAGCACGCGCACGGTGAGCAGGCCCGCCGCCGCACTCCAGACCAGAAGGACCGCGCACAGCGCCTCCCCGGCGAAGCACAGCGACAGGAGCGTCTTGCGCGGATAACGGTCCGCCACCACCCCGGCAGGGAGCGCGAGCACGAAGAGCGGGACGAAGGTCACGAGCCCGAGCAGCCCGACCCAAAGCGCGGATTCCGCCACACCCCGCTCCGCGCGCGCCAGGTCGTAGACCTGCCAGCCCATGGTCACGCTCTGCGCGACGGTGCCCAGCACGCCGAGCGCCCGCGTCACCAGGTACACCATGAAGTCCCGCTCCGAGAGCAGATCCCGAGCGCTGGGCGTCGACTCGCGCAGGGAGTCGGGGAGGTCGGTCATGGGTGGCGAGCCGCGTGCCGATCAGCCGATACGCCCGGGCCACGATGCCAGATCCAGGGCGTCCAGATCCTCGGCGACGTCCTCAGGGACGTAGAGCTGCAGTCCGAGCGCGACGAGTCCGAACTCCGCGAACGTCTCCCGGTACCACGCCGCGCTCCGCAGTCTGAAATCGACGCGGTCGCCCTCGGGGTCGTCCTCCGCGGTGAACGTCTCGAGGAGCGCGACGCCGCCACACCGCTCGACCAGCGCGGGCAAGCCGGCGCGAATGGCGTCGTCGTCGAGATAGTGCAGTACGTCCGAGCACACGACGAGGTCGAAGGGCTCGTCGAAGACATGAAGCCGGAGATCCTCGAACGAGCCTGAGCGCAGGTTACGTGTATCGCCGTACCGCTCGACCACGTACTCGCTCGGATCGATGCCGAGGTACGTCGCTTCGGGCCGGAGCCGACCCAGCACGGTCTGCCACCTCCCTTCCCCGCATCCCACGTCAAGCACGCTCTCGAGGGGGCCGGCGAGTACCGACTCGGTGACGGCCACCGCGAGGGCGACATTGCGTTCGAGATCCTCGGGCGCGCCGATCCCGGAGTCGTCGCCCCGGTACCATCGATCGAAATACGCGCGATCGTAGCGTTTCATGCCGTCCCTCGTGGTCGTCGTCGATGCCGCCCGGCCACCATGTAGCCCCCGCCCGGGGCGCGCGCCAGCTTGACGGGAGGGTGCCCCCACGTCTCCTTGGGCCATGATCGAACTGCCGTCCGTGATCGAAGTGGAGCTCGGGCTCGACGAGCCCGACGACGACGCGGCCCTGCGCGCCAGGGCCGCGCAGCGCCTCGGCATCACCGCCACCGACCTCCCGCCGCTGGCGCTGCGCAAGCGATCCATCGACGCGCGCCACGGCCGCGCCGTCTTCCGGCTTTTGCTGGAGGTGGATCCGGAGCCGAGAGAGCTGGGCACGCCGCATCCGGTCGACGTCGACCGGCTCGCGCGGGTGGTGATCGTTGGGGACGGCCCCGGTGGGCTCTTCTGCGCCTATGAGTTGGCACGGCACGGCATCGGATGCACGGTGATCGACCGCGGAAAGACCGTCCAGCCTCGCCGCCGCGACCTCCGGGGACTCAACCAGTTCGGCGTCGTCGACGAGAACAGCAACTACTGCTTCGGCGAGGGCGGCGCGGGCACGTACAGCGACGGCAAGCTGTACACGCGCTCCCACAAGCGAGGTGACTGTCGGGACGTGCTCGAGGTGCTGGCCCTGCACGGGGCGCCCGACGCCATCCTCACTGACGCCCACCCGCACATCGGCAGCAACCGGCTCCCGAAGGTGGTCACGGCGCTGCGCGAACGCCTCGAGGGCCACGGCGTCGGCTTCCGCTTCGAAACGCGCGTCGTCGAGCTGATCACGCGCGCACAGGGGACGCGGCGGCGCGTCGCGGGCGTCCGCCTGAGCTCCGGGGAGGAGGTCGGCGCGGACGCGGTCGTGCTCGCGACGGGACACTCGGCGCGCGACGTCTTCGCGATGCTGCTCGACGCGGGCGTCTCGCTGGAATCCAAGCCGTTCGCGCTTGGCGTGCGCATCGAACATCCACAGCCCTTCATCAACGGCATCCAGTACGGGAGAAACGCCGAGCACCCGAAGCTGCCCAACGCCGCCTACCGGCTGGCGCATACCGAGTCGGAGCGCGGCGTCTTCAGCTTCTGCATGTGCCCCGGGGGATTCATCGTCCCGGCGTCCACGAACCCCGGCGAACTGGTGCTGAACGGCATGAGTCTCTCCCGGCGTGACTCGCCGTACGCGAACTCGGGGCTGGTGGTGGGCATCGAGCCGGAAGACGCCTTGCGGGCGGGATTCCGGGGCCCCCTGGCCGGCGTCGACCTACAGCGTCGTATCGAGGAGGCGGCGTTCCAGGCGGGAGGCGGCGGCCTGCGCGCCCCCGCCACCCGCGCCACCGACTTCGTGGCGGGGCGAGGCTCCACCACCGTGCCGAAGACGAGTTACCAGCCCGGCCTGGCGGCGACCGACGTCGGGGAGGTCCTGGACGTGGTGGGCCTCGGGATCGCCGCGCGCATGCGCCGTGCCCTCGAGGTCTTCGATCGGCGCATGCGCGGGTACGTGAGCGACGAGGCGGTGCTCGCAGGGGTCGAATCGAGAACCAGCTCGCCCGTGCGGGTTCCGCGTGACCAGGAGCGTCTGACCAGTCCCGATCTCGACGGGCTCTATCCGTGCGGAGAGGGAGCCGGATACGCCGGCGGGATCATGAGCGCGGCCATGGACGGCATCCGGGTGGCCCGGGCGGTCGCGGCGGTAGTCGCCAGACCGCGCGGCTGAACGGGACGGCAGGCGACCGTCGGCCCGCACGGCGACCGTTCACTCTTCACGCGAGAAGCGCAGCCGCCTCCGCTCTCCTCGAAAGGGCACTCGCCTTGCCCTGGAAGAGACGGCCCGACCCCCCGCCGCGTCCCCCCAGGACCTCGGCCACACGCCCGCCCACCTCGCGCACGTCTGCCTCGCTCGCCTCTCCCGCGCACACGACGAAGGCGCCGTCCTCTCCTGAGCCGCACGTGAGCAACGCGACGCGGTCCGGTGCGAGGCGGTCCAGATCGCGGGCCACCTTCTGGAGGAACGGCAGGGAGCGGTCGGGCCAGTGCGCCACGAGCACCTGATCCGGTCGCGCGGCGAGCCCCTCGGCGCTCGCCGTGGCGAGATCGTCCTCCAGGGCACGCAACGCCTTCTGGCTCTCCCGGAGCTGATCGAGGCGGGCCGCCGCCGCCTCCGGCAAGCCTTCGTCCGAAGCGCCGAGCAGGGCGCGCAGCTCGGCGTTGCGTCGATGATGCGCTCCGAGCAGGCCCCGGAGCCGGGCGCCCGCCACATAGAAGATCCTCGTCCCGCCCCGCACCGACTCGGTGCCCAGGAGCTTGATCGCCTCGAGTTCCCCGGTGGACGCGCAGTGCGTGCCGCCGCACGTGTTGAGGTCGACGCCCTCGATCTCGACGAGGCGGACGCTCCCCGTGTGCCCGGCAGGCAGCCCCCTCGAGCGGACCGGCATCGCCGCGTACTCCTCGTGACTCACCCGGCGCGAGGTCACGGGCCGCCCCGCCCGTATCTCGGCCGCCACGGCCTCTTCGAGCTCGGCGAGCCGGCCGGGATCGACGTCCGGCGTGCCGACCTCGATGTCCGACACGGCCTCGCCGAGGTGGAATGCCGTCGTGGCCCAGCCGAAGCGCGAGTCCGCGATGGCCGTCAGCAGGTGCTGCCCGGTGTGCTGCTGCATGTGATCGAACCGCCGGCGCCAGTCGAGGTCGACGCGCACCGCACCGGACAGCCCCGGCGGCATCCCCTCGACGTAGTGACGGATCTCCCCGTCGACCTTCTGAACATCGATGACCTCGACGCCGTCGATCGCGCCGTGGTCGGCCGGCTGCCCGCCTCCTTCGGGGTACAGGATCGTGTCGGCGAGCACGACGTACGTGCGCCCCCCATCGGATCCGGAACGAAGAATCGCCGTGTCGAGTCGTGTCCGGCGGGGATCCCGCTCGTACGCTGGTGTCTCCGGCAACGGCCCCTCCCCCGGGTGTGCGTCGAATGGCGCCGCATCGTGATCGGGGGCGCCGGAGGAGTCAAGGCACCGATCCGGCACGGCCGGCGCACGCCCGAACGGATCGGTCTCCATCCAGGCGCGGAGCGGTGCCTCGAGATGGAGGAGGAGCGGGCGCGTCGACCCTAGTCGGGCGCGTCGAGCAGCTCCGCGAGCGAGTAGGCCCGGCCGTTGGTCACCACCCAGCGAACGTCGCGCACCGCCGAGATGTCCCGTACCGGATCGCCGCCGAAGACGACGAGGTCCGCGAGCATCCCCGGCCGGATCACTCCGAGGTCGTCGCCGTAGCCCATCACCGCGGCCGGAATCGACGTCGTCGCGCGCAGCACGTCCGCGGGATCCATCCCGCCGTAGCGCGCGAGGACCTCCATCTCCGCGACGAGCGAGAGTCCTGCCGGCCCGAAGTCCGTGCCCACGACGACGACGCCGCCCTCCTCGACGACCCGCCGGGCGAGAGACCCCATGTCGGAGACCATCCGGCGGACCACCTCGACGTCCCCGCCACGGCGCCCCCGCCCGGTGCTCCCTCCGAAGTGTTCGAGTCGCGCGTCCTCGAGGAGCGCAGGGTCGTCGCCCGCGAGCAGCCCGAATCCACCGTACAGCCCGACCGTGGGCGTGATGGACATGCCCGAACGGGCGAGCAGCTCCACGACGTCCTGGTAGCTGCGGTTGAGCTCGGTGACCTTCGTCGAATACCCTCGCCGACTGGTGCCACGGACGTGTTCGACGCCGTCGGCGCCGTACGCGACCCCGGGGTAGAGCTCGTGCGACGTCACCGACATGCCGCGTGCATGTGCGGCCTCGATCACCCGGCGCTGCACCGCATCCGGCAGGCGGACGTACGTCTTGATCAGATCGTACCCGAGCGCAGCGCCCCGCTGCAACTCCAGCTCGACCTGGGCGATGGCCCCCATCGACGCCCCGCCGCCGTAGAAGATCCGGCTTCCGTCCATGGAATTTCCGGTGGCGAAGATGCGCGGACCGATCCGCCGGCCCGACTCCACCGACTCCTTGGCTTCGGTCATGTCGTACGGATCCGCCGATACACGGCGAATCGTCGTCACCCCGTACGAGAGCCACTGCCGGCCGATCGCCTCTCCCTCGCCGATCCCTCCGTGCGTGTGCATCTCGATGAGTCCGGGGGAGAGGACACCGTCCGAGGCGTCGACCACCCGGCCCCGGCCACGCGCGTCGTCGTGGAGGAGCGGGTCGTGCGGCTCGACCCGGGCGATGCGGTTGCCGACGATCACGACGTCCATGTCGCGGGAGAGCTCGTCCGAGACGCCGTCGAAGACCGCGCCGGCGTGGATGAGCGTGCGTTCGTCGGGCACCACCCGCGCCCATGTGAGGGGCACGGCGATGTCCTCGATCGCTCCGCTCTCCAGCCATACGCGGCGCAGTCGATCAGTGGTCAGATACACGATCGACCTCGAGTCACCGGCCCACGAGATGTCCGACGTCGTCTCGTTGTTGAGCCGCTGTGGCGGCCCGAGCGGATCGCCGTCGAGGGACACCGGGATAACCCAGAGGACGCCGTTCGAAACGTACGCGAGCCGGTCCCCGTCCGGGGACCATACCGGCCCGTCGGTGGAGCGCGTGCCCACGGAAGAGTGCGGCAGGAAGTCGAGCCAGCGCTCGTCGACCTGCTGGGCCATCCCGTCGTGGAACGGGTCCGTGTCGCTGTCCTCCGCCGCCGGCCGTGGCACCCGGATCAGGAGCGCCTTGTTCACGCCCTCGCGGTACCGGGTCGAGTAGGGCGACAGCGCGGAGACGCCGATCCGGGTCCCGTCGGGCGACCAGGTCGGTCGCCCCGGCCCGTTGAGGCCCCGTCGCACGGTCACGGCGCCCCCGGTCCGCACGTTGACCACCCGAAGACCGGCATCCGGGCCGGCTCCACCGACGTAGGCAATCTCCGAGCCGTCCGGAGACCAGGCCGGTCCGCTTCCCCCGCCCCGGGTCACCTGACGATCCCGCCCGCTCGCGACGTCGTGAACCCAGACGTCGATCTCACCGGCCCGATCCGACGAGAAGGCCAGGCTGCTCCCGTCGGGCGACCACGCCGCGTCGAACTCCACCCACGGGTCGTCGGTGAGCCTCCGGGGCTCGCCGCCGACGGGCATGATCCATAGGTCGCCGAGGGCGGTGAAGGCGATGCTTGCCCCGTCCGGCGAGACGGCAGGCGACAGGATGCCGCGCACGGGTCGCGGCCCCGTCGCGTCGAAGCTCCGCAGGGCCTTCCTGTACGCGCTGCGCGTGACCTCGACCGTCGCCGAGAAGGGGATCTCGGCCGCGCTCCCCCCCGCAGCGGGGCGCGCGTGGATCCTCCCGTTGGAGGTGTACACGATCCGGCCGTCCGCGCCCCAGTTCGCCCGGAATGGGAAGACGTCCTCGTCCGGCTCACTCACCTGCACCGGCGCAGCCCCCCGCCCCGAAACGTCGGCCACATGGAGCGTGCTGCGCCCGTAGACGAGCCGATTGTACGCGATGCGCGCGCCGTCCGGGCTCCACGAAGGCGCGAATCCCTCGGCGCCCTCGAGGTCGACCACGCGCTCGGCCGCGGCAGACCCGACGCGCGCCCACACGCCCGCCTCGTCTCCGTCGGTGACCCACGCGATCCGTCCGCCCGGACCGTACGCCGGAGCGTACTCGTTGTCCGACCCGTCGGTGAGACGCACGGGCTCGCTCCGGCCGTTCACGGCGACCTCCCACACGTCGTACGTACCGCCACGGTCCGACGAGAACGCGACCCGTGCCCCATCCGGCGACCAGTGCGGCTCGCGGTCGTCGAAGGGACCCGCCGTCAGCCGTGAGAGCGCGGAGCCGTCCGACTCCATCACCCAGATGTCGTAGTTGCCGTCCCAGTAGGCCTGAAACGCGATCCGCCTGCCGTCCGGCGACCACACCGGCTGACGCGCGTCTCCGAACGGATCGGTCAGGGCGGTCGCCTCACCGCCCGCGGCGGAAAGCGTCCAGATCCTGCCGAGAGCGTCAATGGCCAGCGTGCGCCCGTCGGGCGACAGCGCGGCGGCCATGTTCGTGCCCTCGTGGATGGTGACCTCGACACCGGCCGCCGGTGCGCCGACACCCACCGAGCCCGGTGCCGAGCCCTCCGAGGGAGAACGGCTCAGACCGAAGGCGAGAAGGAGGAGTGACGAGGCGGTGGCGATACCGGCCGTCTGGACGGGGCGGAGGGACATCCATGGGCTCCTGGCTGGGCGGACCGACATGGCCCGCGACACGCTGAATAGGACGGTGGGCCGGAAAGTCGCGCAATGCCGCGACGGACCCCGCGGCCGCCTGCCACAGCCTCCGCGGGGGCGGGCTCCGCGCACCCTCGGGGCCCGCCTTGTGGTGCCAACGGGCGCGGCCGACATTGGGCCAGGTACCCGGATCTGCAATCCCATTCAACGCGGGAATCTCGGCATGTGGTTCGAAACCATCATACGTGAGGAGACCGGCTGCGCAGCCTATATGATCGGCTGCCAGCGAACCGACGAGTGCGCGGTCTTCGACCCTCTCTGGGACATCGAGCCGTATCTGGCGATGGCCAAGAAACAGAAGTCGAAGATCCGGTACGTCATCGACTCCCACAGTCACGCGGACCATATCTCGGGCGCCCGCCCTCTGGCGGAGGCCACCGGCGCCGAGCTGATCCTTCCCGAGCTGGCCGACGTTACCTACGAGGCCACCCGGGTCCGGCACGGTGACATGATCCGCTTGGGCGGCGTCGGCATGGAGGTCGTCCACGTGCCCGGGCACCGTCCTGAGCAGATCAACCTCCTGGTCTACGACTACCCCCGCGGCGACGAGCCCTGGTTCATCCTCACCGCCGACTTCGTGATGGTGGGTGACGTGGCCCGGCCCGATCTCGCGCAGAAGGGTGAGCAGGGCGCTCCGGTGCTCTTCGACGTCGCCATCCCCCGATTCCTCGATCTTCCCGACCACGTGGAGGTATATCCCGGCCATCTGGCCGGCTCCACCTGAGGCCGCGTCTCCAGTGGCAAGGTTGTCACAAGCGTAGGGTACGAGCGGCGCTTCAACGACGCGCTGAAGATCAGGGACCGAGATCGGTTCACGGCGTACATGGACGAGGACCAGCCGATCAAGCCGGCGAACATCCTCAACATCGTCGCCACGAATCAGGGACGGCGTGCGCTGACGCTGGGCAGGCCGAAGGCGAAGCCCCTCACCCCGGATGCCGTCGAAACGCTCCTGAACGACGGGCACTACCTCGTCGACGCGCGCTCGTCCGCGGCGTGGGGCGGCGGGCACATCCGGGGGTCCATCAACGTGCAGATGAGCAGCTCTGAGTTCGAGCAGCGCGTGGGCTGGGTGGTTCCCGACGACGCACCCATCATCCTGCTCACGGACAAGGACGACGACGCCCAGCGATGCATCTACAACATGGGCTTCATCGGGCTGGACCAGTTCGTCGCAGGCTTCCTCGAGGGTGGGCTGACCGCGTGGATGGATTCGGGACGTCCCGTCGAGACGACGCCCCAGATGGACGTCCGGACGCTGCACGAGCGGCTTTCCACGAACGGGATGCGCGTGCTCGACGTCCGCGAGACGGACGAGTGGGACGAGGGCCACATCGAAGGCTCGTTGGTCATGCCCTACACGCACCTGGCTCCGCAGCTGGGAAGGCCTCCGCGCTTCGACGAGCTCGGGCTGCCGAAGGATGCGAGCATCGCGGTGACGTGCGCGACGGCCAACCGTTCCAGCACGGCCATCGGTCTCCTGCTGCGGGAGGGGTACGCGAAACTTTACAACGTCACCGGGGGAATGGAGGCCTGGGAGCACGCGGGGCTTCCGAGGGTGGATGCCGCCGGAAAGGCGTGCGCGATCTAGGACCATGCCGATGGAAGTGCCGAAGGACGTCTACGACGCCATCGCCGGAGAGATCGCGAGCGCGGACAGTCCGGTGGGGATCGACGCCAAGAAGACGCACGTTATCATCCTGCACCGGCTGCAGCAGATCGAGGAACGCCTGGTGCGGATCGAACGGGCCCTGAAGGAGCGCTAACGAGACCATGCCGCATTCGTTGTTGGCCGGGATCCCCGAGGAGATCACCGGCCAGGCCGCCTGGCTCGGCCGTGACATGGAAAGTCGGTCCGACGAGTGGATCGTGACCCTCTCCCCAAACGACGTCGCCGAGCTCGAGGCCGCGGCCCGGCACTTCCTCTCCCTGGGTCGGGATCTCGGGGAGATCTCGTCCGCCGACTTTCCGCTTCCGTCCTTCGGCGCGCACCTCGTGCGCATGAAGGAGAAGCTGCTCCACGGGATCGGGTTCGAGGTGCTTCGGGGATTGCCCATCGACGGGTACGACCAGCTCTTCGCCGCGACGATCTTCTGCGGCATCGGCACGCACCTGGGCAGCGCCCGTTCACAGAACGCCCAGGGCCACATCCTCGGACACGTCCGCAACACCGGTGCGAGCTCCCTGGATCCGAACACGCGCATCTACCAGACCGCGGAGCGGCAGAGCTTCCACACGGACAGCGCGGACGTCGTGGGGCTGCTCTGCCTGCGCAACGCGAAGTCGGGTGGTGACTCCCTGCTCGTGAGCGCCCTTTCGATCTACAACCGGATGCGACGGGAAGACCCGGATCTGCTGGAGCGACTCTTCGACCCCGTCGCGACGGACCGACGTGGGGAAGTCCCTCCGGGCGCGAAACCCTTCATGGAGATCCCGGTCTTCAACTGGCACGCCGGGCATCTGACGGTCTTCTACCAGCGGCAGTACATCGAGAGCGCCCAGCGCTTCGACGAGGCGATGCGCCTGACGCCCGACCACGTCGCGGCCCTCGACCGGCTCGACGCGCTGGCCGAGTCCCCCGAAATGCACGTTCGCATGCGGCTCGAGCCGGGTGACATGCAGTTCGTTTACAACCACTCGCAGCTGCACGACCGTACCGGCTTCGAGGACTGGCCCGAGCCGTCGCGTCGGAGACACCTCCTTCGTCTCTGGCTCTCCCCCACCGGAGACCGCGAGCTGCCGGCCTGCTTCGCGCAGCGCTACGGCTCTCTCGAGATCGGAGACCGCGGAGGAATCGTTACGGAGAACACCGTTCTGAGCTGGCCACTCGACGGATGAAGCGAGGGGACAAGCCCTCTTATCCGACCCCCTCGCGAACCGATCGCCGACCCGACCACGCACGACCCCCGCGCGGTGGCCTCAGAACCACCGTCGACCCGCTCAACTCAACACCACAATCGAATTGATCATGACAGACGGACCGAACTCGAACCAGAGCAAGTGCCCCGTGATGCACGGCATGGCCACGCACGCCGGTGCCACGTCCAACCGCGACTGGTGGCCCAACCAGCTCAACCTGGCCATCCTCCGGCAGAACCCCCCGGCGGCGAACCCGCTGGGCGCGGCGTTCGACTATGCCGCCGAGTTCAGGAAGCTGAATCTGGAGGAGCTCAAGAAGGACCTGTTCGAGCTCATGACGACCTCCCAGGACTGGTGGCCGGCAGACTACGGCCACTACGGCCCACTGTTCATCCGGATGGCGTGGCACAGCGCAGGCACGTATCGCACGGGTGACGGCCGGGGCGGCGCCGGTTCCGGAACGATCCGCTTCGCTCCCCTCAACAGCTGGCCGGACAACGGAAACCTCGACAAGGCGCGTCGTCTCCTGTGGCCCGTCAAGCAGAAGTATGGCAACAGAATCTCCTGGGCCGACCTCATGATCTTCGCCGGCAACTGCGCGATCGAGTCGATGGGGCTGAAGCCCTTCGGCTTCGCCGGTGGCCGCGAGGACGTGTACCACCCCGAGGAGGACATCTACTGGGGCAAGGAGACGGAGTGGCTCGGGGACCGGCGCTACTCCGGCGACCGCGAACTCGAAAGGCCCCTCGCCGCCGTCCAGATGGGTCTCATCTACGTGAACCCGGAGGGACCGAACGGCCAGCCGGACCCGATCGCCTCCGGTCGTGACGTGCGTGAGACGTTCGCCCGCATGGCGATGAACGACTACGAAACCGTCGCGCTCGTCGCGGGCGGTCACACCTTCGGTAAGATGCACGGCGCCGGCGACCCCGCCCTGGTGGGCTCGGAGCCCGAAGGCGCCAGCATCGAGCAGATGGGCCTGGGCTGGAGGAACACGTTCGGGACCGGAAGGGGTGGTGATACGACCACCAGTGGTCTGGAAGGCGCGTGGACTCCAACCCCCATCGAATGGGACAACAGTTACTTCGACACCCTGTTCGGCTACGAGTGGGAGGTGACGAAGAGCCCTGCCGGTGCCTGGCAGTGGGTGCCGAAGGACGGTGCTGCCGCCAATGCGGTGCCTGACGCGCACGACCCGGCCAAGCGGCATGCGCCGGTCATGAACACGGCGGACATCGCGATGCGCGAGGATCCGATCTACGGCCCGATCTCGAGGCATTTCCACGCCAACCCCGACGAACTGGCCGACGCGTTCGGGCGCGCGTGGTTCAAGCTGACACACCGCGATATGGGTCCGCGGGCCCGCTACCTGGGCTCTCTGGTTCCGGAGGAGGAGCTCCTCTGGCAGGATCCGGTGCCGGCCGTCGATCACGAACTGATCGG
>Ga0222714_10001616_pt1 | contig 25237 bp, 14 predicted proteins | sample C33_3DmetaG_FD_165048 | JGI IMG/M metagenome (GOLD analysis project Ga0222714, IMG submission 165048) | Estuarine water microbial communities from San Francisco Bay, California, United States - C33_3D | ecosystem: Environmental > Aquatic > Marine > Unclassified | place: USA: California...
TAACACAAAGTGGTGATACATTTACTTCAACAATTACATGGGAAGACCAATATGGTAACTCTGATTCAAGAACTATTAATGTAACCGTATTTGGTAACCAATCACCATCAGTATCATTTACTGATTTGGGATTAAATACCGATACTGCAGTTAGTGGTTCTCATATAGGAACTTTAACTATTTCAGATACAGAAGGAAACACTCCATTCAGTGCATCAATTGGTGGAACTGATGGTGGTAAGTTTGAAATCGTTCCACAAAATGCAAATTCATCATCTTACTATGTTTATCCAACTGGTTCGTTAACATTGGGTGATTATTCAGTACAATTTGTAGTAACCGATAACTATTCAGAAACTGCAACCTTGAATGAAACAATTTCAGTCACTTCTGCAACTGATTATGGAACAATTTATGTTTATACTCAGAACTTAGGACCAGCAGGAGCATGGAGTGAAGCACAATATAAAGGAATTTATGGTATATCAGTAGAAAATGGCGATACACCACCTGAAGTAACTTCGTTTACAACTGCTGCTTCAATGTTAAGTACTCTTGTAAACAATGATGTTATTGGTGATAATACTATTACCTTTAATTCAACTTACACAATGACACTTCGTGATACTATTAGTGGAGATACCACTTTAGATTCTGCTTTGGCATCAAATGGTAATATTTCTTTTGCAGGAACTGCAAATATTTTATTACTTTACCCAAGTGGTTCTGATATGGAAGTTCCAACATCTATTCAAGAAACAATAAATGGAACAGCAGGAGGTGCCGTACCATATTTGAACGCCGATGGTGGTGGTTGGGGAGTTGCAAGTGCAAAATTAAACTCAATTACATTAGGAACACCTCATTTGGGATATAGTGAGTGGTTTGTTTTGGGAAGATTTGGTACTGATGGTGTAGGTTCAAGTTTTGAATATCGATTAATTAATGCAAATGGTGGTAGTGCACCATCATAATTTTATATTTATATTAATAAGGAGAATAAAATAAAATGCCTCTATTTAGTTCACAATTACAATTAAACACAGCTGCTTCTGCATCGGGTACTCCGTTAGCAGATGTTGCTGCTATTAAAGGTGCATTTAAAGTTTACCCAACATATGAGGGATTATCAAGCGTACCTGTAAGTTTAATTTCAAATAAACAAATTGTGTGGGTAGAAGATGCCGCATCTCTTTATCAAGCAACCATAACTCCGGCGGATTATATATCAACTTTTGAAGATACGGTAGTTTGGGCAGAATTTACTGGATTTGGTGGTGGTGGAGCAAGTAGTGGTGATATTACTGCAGTAATTGCAGGTAGTGGTTTGGTGGGTGGTTCATTCTCAGGAACCGCAACTTTAAATGTTGGTGCTGGAAACGGTATCACCGTAACTGCTGATGCAGTTTCGGTAAATACGGGTTCATTACACTTCCAAGGAGGTGTAGAATATTATATTTCTTCGGGTTCTTATATAATAGATTCGGGTAATATATAATAATCTTTAAAATCAATATATTTATTATAGAAAAACAAACACTATATAGTGTTTCATTTATTAGGCAAATGTCCTGTTAAAAAAAACAATAAAGGTTTTCGTTGTAACAAACTAAAAAAAGGAAAAAAACACAATGGCACAAATTATTAAACACAGACGCGGTTCGTTAGAATCCATTAGTTCTGCTACCAAACGTGCTGGTGAATTGTTAGTTGTTACGGGTTCTGCAGGAATCACTGCCGCAAATGGAGATTCAATTCTATTCGTTGGTATCGATGGTTCTACCGCAACACCTGCTAACAAAGTATTACAAGGTTCATCAGTACCTGATTTAACTGGAGCATCATACGATACTTCAGTTGATGGTATCCCGTTCTACGATTCTTCAGCCGAAAAATTATATATCTTAAATAAAGGTGGTAATGTTGAAGTTAAAGCAACAGCAAACACCGGAGGAACTGGAATTGTTTCTGGTTCTGCCCAAGTAAAAGAATTATTACCTTCAGGAACTGTTTCAGGTTCTTCTCAGGTTGTTAGTATCTTGGGTGAGTTAAACGCATTCTCTTCTTCTCAGGAAGGTAAAGATTCTACTTTAGCATCTTACACTGCTTCAGTTGATTCTGATTTAACTGAATTATTTGCTTCTGCTTCTGACCACGAAACTCGTGTAGATGCTTTGGAAGCTTTCTCATCTTCATTAGATGGTGGATTTGTTAATAATGCTGAATTAGCAGCAGCAACTGGTGCTTTAGAAACCACTATTGATAACTTAACTACTACTGATATTGCTGAAGGTTCTAACCTTTACTATACTGATGCTAGAGTAAAAACTAAATTAAATGCAGAAACTGTAATTTCAGGTTCTTCTCAAGTTGATTTGGCAGAAGTTCAAGGTGATACTGATGATGTTGCAGAAGGTTCAAGTAACTTATATTACACAGACGCAAGAGTAAAAACTAAATTAAATGCAGAAACTGTAATTTCAGGTTCATCTCAAGTACAAATCGGTTCAGTAACTGGTTTCTCTTCTTACTCATCTTCAGTTGCTGCAAATGATGTTGAATTATTCGCTACTGCTTCTGACCATGAAACAAGAATCGATGCTGTTGAAGAAGCAATTGGTGCTGGTTCAAACATTGATGGTAGATTAACTGCTTTAGAAACATTCTCAGGTTCTGCAGAAGATGATTTAACTGAATTATTTGCTACTGCTTCTGACCATGAAACGAGAGTTGATGATTTAGAAACTTTCCAATCAGATATTGAAACTGCAATTTCAGTTTCAGGACAGAATGTAGTTATTAATGGTAACTTAGAAGTTGCCGGAACTCAAACCATCGTAGATTCTACAACTGTACAAATTGGTGATAACATCATCGAGTTGAATGGTTCAGGAGCTGCAAACGCTGGTTTATTAGTAAAAGATGCAACTGCACCAAATACCGTTTCAGGTTCTTTACTTTGGGATTCAACTAATGATTACTGGAAAGCTGGTGCTGAAGGTGCTGAATCTAAATTATTAGTAGCTGGTGGTGATGGAGTAGTTTCTGGCTCTTCTCAAATCTCTGCTGACCAAACCGAAGGTTGGGCTGCTGATGTTAAAGTACAATTAGATGCTAACAATGTTGTATCTGGTTCTTCTCAAATCTCTGCTGACCAAACTGAAGGATGGGCTGCAGACGTTAAAACGCAATTAAATTCAAATACAGTAATTTCAGGTTCTTCACAAGTTAATGCAGATTCAATCACTAACTTCGATGCAAATGTACTTGACAAAATGAATGCTGAAGGAGTAATCTCAGGTTCTTCTCAAGTAACTATTGGTGATACTACTGGATACAGTGATTTCTCATCTTCAATTGCAACAGCAATTTCTGCTTCAGTAGCTGGTGCACAATGGGATAACTTAAATGGAAAACCTGCTGGAATCGTTTCAGGTTCTTCTCAAGTTGTTGATTACTTAGATTCTGAAGATGTTAACTTAGGTGGTATTTCTGGTTCTTCTTTAGATATTACTGGAAACGCTAAGATTGATGGTAACATCGTAATCGGTGGTAACATCACTATTGGAGATGCATCTTCTGATACAATCTCTTTCGGTGGTGAAATTGCTTCTGATATCTTACCTTCTCCATCTAACACTTACGATTTAGGTTCTGCAACTAACAAGTTTGCTGAAGTTCATGCTACTGATTTCTTCGGTACAATCAATGGTGTTGTAAACGCAACAAATGGTGTAGTTTCAGGTTCTTCTCAGATTGTTTCAATCTTAGGTCCATTAAACTCATTCACTTCTTCTATCAACACTACAATCAAAGATAAGTTAGATGCTGAAACTGTTGTTTCAGGAGCTGCACAAATCGTTGATTTATTATCTAACCAAGCAGTAGATTTCGGAACTGGTAGAGTATCTGCAGATGATTTCGGAATGGAGAATGGTTCTTCAACTTTCACAGGTTCATTCGTTGGTGATGGTTCAGGTTTAACTGGATTAGCAACTAACTTATCAATCGTAGATGGAAAATCAAACTCTACTGATATTGATTTATTAAATGAATCATTAGAATTTTTATCAGGTTCTGCAACCGGTATTGAAGTAACCGTTTCAAACAACACCGTTACTGTTTCAGGTGTTAACGCTTCTACATCTACTAAAGGTGTGGCTTCATTCGATGCAGATGACTTCGCAGTATCTTCAGGAAATGTTGCAATCAAATCAGGTGGTGTTAGAGCTGATAACTTAAACTCTGATGTTGCTGGAACTGGTATCTCTTTAAATGGAGTTGATAACTCTATCGAAGTTGATTATGGTTCTACTGCAGGAACTGCTGTTGAAGGTGATACTGCATTAACTGTTCAGGGAACTGCAAACGAAATCGAAATCTCAGGTGGTTCAATCACTTTAGGTGCTGGTGGTACTGTTACTATCGGATTACCTGATGATGTAACTATCGGAAACGATTTGGATGTAACTAATGATGCACAAGTTGGTGGAGATTTAACTGTTGTTGGTAACTTGTTCGTACAAGGTACAACTACAACCGTAGATTCAACTACTATCCAATTAGGTGATAACATTATTGAATTGAATGGTTCAGGAGCTGCAAATGGTGGTTTATTAGTTAAGGATGCTACTGCTCCTAACACCGTTTCAGGTTCTTTACTTTGGGATTCAACTAATGACTTCTGGAAAGGTGGAGCATTAGGTTCAGAAAAAGAATTCGCAAGAATTGATTCTTCTTTATCTTCTAACACCGTTCTAAAAGCTGATGCTAGTGGATTATTGGTAGATACAACCATTACTGATGATGGAACTGATGTTTCAATCACAGGTGATTTCACAATCGGTGGTTTAACTGCTAACTCATTCGTAGTTGCTGATGGCTCTAAAACTTTAGTTTCAATTGCTCCTTCAAACGCTGGTGATTTGATTCAATGGAATGGTTCTTCATTCGTTGCTTCTAACACGGTTGATGGTGGTACATTCTAATTAGAGTAACCAATAAATTTAAAATCCCCTCCCGAAAGGTTGGGGATTTTTTTTATACTTTTCGTTTTCTTATACTTATATAAGTGAAGTTATATACAATTCCCAAATAAATTATTAAATAAAGATATATTTATACTAAAAATAAATGGAAATCTAAATAGATGGCTGCAATATTACAATTAAGAAGGGGTACAACTCCGAGTACAACCATAGCTGAACCATATTTTAATACGAGTTTAGGTACATTACAAGTTGGTGATGGTTCTACCTCAATTACTCTCGTAAAAATAGGTTCAAATACTGGTAATGTTACTATTTCAGGAAATCTTACTGCCACTGGCATTTCAACTTTTTCTGCTATCACCGGTTCTAACCTTTACATAACCGAAAATGTAACAATTGATGGAAATATCCATATTGGAGGAAACATAACCCTTGGTAGTGGTTCTGATGGTGATATTGTTAATGTAAATGCACCATTGAGCGGTTCAATTATCCCTGCTGAAACAGAATTATATGATTTAGGTGCATCTGATAAGAAATATAGAAGTTTATATGTTTTATCTGCTAGTATAGATAATGTTTCATTACCAGGAAGTGGTATTTTATCTTCATCAAACGAAAACTTTACTAATTTCTCACAATCAGTTGATTCAAGATTAGATGGTGTTGAAGAATCTAACACAAATAGTGATTTTAGATTAAATTCATTAGAATCATTTACTGGTTCACAAGAAACAAAAAATTCTACACTTGGAACATATACAGGTTCAGTTGATTCTGATTTAACTGAATTATTTTCATCTGCATCTGACCACGAAACTAGAATTGATGATTTAACTTCAGTTACTGGTTCATATGCAACCACGGGTTCAAATGTTTTCTTTGGAAATCAAGATGTAAATGGTGATGTATCAATAATTGGTGGAGAATTTAGTGTTATAACCGGAAGTGCACAACTAACAAGTTCTTTGAGTTTCACTCATACTCTCAATGGTCCAAATGATGGATATGCAATGTTAGAATTAAGACATGATAATAATGTATATAATGATGATACTGCAATAAGATTAAAAACTGATTTTGCAGGTGCATATTTAGATTATAAAGAAGATGGTAGTTTATATAATATATTAAGTGTTCAAAGTTTTGCAAGTAAAAACATTTACATTCATAGAGATACTCGATTATTTCAATCAAGTTTAAGAATAGATGAAAATCTTACCGTAACTGGTTCTTTAATTGTTGCAACCGATGTATATTCACCTTCATTCTCAGGTTCATTCACTGGTTCGTTTAGTGGTTCACTTGCAACACAAGATGGTAGATTAGATAGTTTAGAATTAACATCCGAATCACATGATAGTAGACTAAATAGTTTAGAATTAACTTCTGCATCACATGATAATAGATTAGATCAGTTAGAAACTGAAACGGGTTCAATTGCTTTAGAACAATCTATCCAAGATGGTAGATTAGATAATTTAGAATTAACTTCCGAATCATACGATAGTAGATTAGACCAATTAGAAACCGAAACTGGTTCAATTGCATTAGAACAATCTATTCAAGATGGTAGATTAGATAATTTAGAATTAACTTCCGAATCCCATGATGGGAGATTGGATTATTTAGAAGGAGAATTTTCAACTTCTTTAGATACACGATTAGATTTACTTGAAAACTTTAGTTCATCTGAATATAACAACGATTCTCAATCATTTGATTCTCGTTTAGATTACTTAGAGGGAGATTTTTCAACTTCAGTTGATTCTCGATTAGATAATATTGAAGATTATACTGCATCTTTAAAACAAGCAATTGATGTAGATGGTCAGAGTTTAATAGTATATGGTGATTTGACTGTACAAGGTACAACAACTACACTTAATACTACCGAATTAGTAATTGAAGATAAACTATTATCAATCGCATCAGGTTCTACCACTTCTGCAGAGGCAGATGGTGCAGGAATCCACATTTCAGGTGCCGATGCATCTATGTTATGGGATGATATTAATTCAAATTTAGTGTTTAACCAAAAAGTATCATCTTCAGTAGGATTTAAAGGTGATGGTTCTGAATTAACTGATGTTTATGCAGTAGGAGTTGATTTTGCTGATATAGATAATAAACCAACATTAGTTTCAGGTTCTTCACAAGTAACATCTTCTCTTGATTTTAGATATTTAGAAATACTTGGAGATGATGTAGTATCGGGTTCATCTCAGATTACAATTACTAACACAACCGGATTCACAACCTTCTCAGGTTCATTGAAAACTACCGATGATGGACAAGATTCTCGTTTAGATAACTTAGAATCATTCTCATCTTCACAAGAATCGAAAGATTTAACACTTGGTATTTTAACTGCATCGTATGCTGGTAGATTATCAAACTTAGAATCATTTACCGGTTCTCAAGAAACAAAAAATTCAACTTTAGCAACCTATACTGGTTCGGTTGACTCACATATTAGTAATTTAGAATCATTTACTTCTTCACAAGAAGATAAAAACTCAACTTTACAAACATATACTGAATCGGTTGATTCTCAATTAACTGAATTGTATTCAACTGCATCTAATCATGAAGATAGAATTGATATTTTAGAATCATTCTCTTCATCAATTGATGATACAATCAAAATTAAGTTAGATGTAGAAGGTGTAGTATCATCATCTTCGGATACTTCTACAATTTCTCTTTCTATACAAAATGGAGTTATTAGTGGAGATGTAATTGGTGGAATAGTTTCAGGTTCTGACCAAGTAACCAGCTCATTGGATTTTAGATATTTAGAAATTAATGGTGATGATGTAATTTCGGGTTCATCTCAAGTAACTGAATCTTTAGATTTACGATATGAAGAAATTGCATCTGAAACACATACATTAGTTTCGGGTTCATCTCAAGTAACCGAATCATTGGATTCACGATACGAAGTTTCGGGTTCAGTTGCTGATTTAGTAGGTATTCGTTCAACATCAGGTTCTCTTGGTTCAGCTGCATGGTATAATGTATCTGCTTCAATTTCAGATGGTAACCCTGCTGTTCTTGGAACTGCTGGTGCTGTTAGAGATTATATTGATGAACAACTATTAATCATCGGTGCAGGTGATATTACATCGGTTATTGCTGGTGATGGTATGAGTGGAGGTGCATTATCAGGTTCTGCTACTTTAACACTTGATACTTCATCTGCTCACTTTACCGAAGGTGTAGTTGAAGCAATACAACCATTTAGTTCATCAGTTGATACTCGATTAACTGAATTATCAGAAGCAGCAGGTTATATTAACTATGTAACAAATAGTATAGAACAATTAACGGGGATAGAAGTGGCAGATTTTGATAATAATGTGGCAGTAACCTTTATAGGTGGAACACTTAAATTTATTTTTGGAACACCCGCGGTACCATCTTCAATTAACACATCATTAAGTGGATTCTTATCTGATAGATTTAATCGAGTAGAAGATGAATATACAATAAATGGTACTTGGAACAATGGTGGATACACACTTATAAGTGCATCACTATACGAAGGTACTACTTTATTAGAACAAGTTGGTGTTGGTACATCATTATCACATATAGTAACCACAAGTGGTTCACATACTTATAAATTGGAATATACCGGAAGTTCTCCATTAGATGGAAGTATTTATACAACATCTACTACGGTGACAGGTACAATATCAAAAACAAATCCAGCTTCACCAACATTAACTCCATCTGCAACCATACAATTAGGAGTTAGTTCAAATCAAATAGAACAAGGTGCAACTGGTAGTATATCATTCACCTCATCTTCAGCTGACCCATCAAATGGTTGGGATTTAATAGATGTAACTACGAATGTGGAATCACCATATTTAATCGAAGGACCTTTAACTGGTTCATCATCGATTTCTATAACTGCAACTGCAAATTATGAATCACCAGATGGAGATAATGACCCTAATTTAAATACAAGTTCTACTACAACAAGAACTTATACTAAAATTAGAAGTTTAAGATATGGTTCATCTACTATTAGTTCGTTTACTGAAGAAGATTTAGCTAATTTGGCACTATGGGATACATCGTTAGGTGGTTCTGTTGGTACAATCGTAAAAGGAACTACAAATCCAAGTGGTCAAACGGTGACAATTACTCATAGTGGAGATGAATTCCATTATATTGTGTACGATAGTTCTCGTTCAAACCTAACAGGTATCACAACAAGTGGGTTTGATGTGTTTAACTCGTTTGCAGTAACAACTGTTGGCCAATATAAAATTTATAAATCAACTACGTTACAAGCAGGTGGTGCAGGAACTAGTTTTACATATACTTTAACATAATAATAGAGGATAGAAAATGGCAATTACATTACCAAGTGGTTTTAACATAACAAACAATGAACCGGTAGATGCTAGATTTAGTTTAGCTGACCAAACGGCCCGTTATGGCCTATCTTCTGCAAACATATACGAGGGTTTAGTTGTTTATCAACGAGATAATAATACATTATGGATATTAGTTGATACAAATGAGGTTTCTAACACAAATGGATGGCAACAAGTAACATCATCGGAGTTATCCGATACAATTACCGATAGATTAGATAGTTTAGAATTAACTTCTGCGTCTCATGATGATAGATTAGACCAATTAGAAACAGATTCAGGTTCACAAAGTGGTAGATTAGATAATTTAGAATTAACTTCTGCATCTCATGATAGTAGATTGGGTAGTTTAGAATTAACTTCTGCATCTCACGATAGTAGATTAGATAATTTAGAATTAACTTCTGCATCTCATGATGACAGATTAGATAATATTGAAAGTTTCACATCATCCATAGATACTACAATCAAAACTAAATTAAATGTTGAAGGTGTAATATCGGGTTCAGTTCAAATATTAGGTGGAAGTGGTATTTTATCTTCATCAAACGAAAACTTTACTGATTTCTCACAATCAGTTGATAATAGATTAGATTCTGCAGAAAGTGCACTTGCAAGTGGAAATGATAGATTAACATCATTAGAAGGATTTACTTCTTCAATTGATACTACAATCAAAACTAAATTAAATGTTGAAGGTGTAATTAGTGGTTCAGACCAATTAACATCTTCATATGATTCTCATTATGTAACATTAGATGGTGACCAAACAATTGGTGGAATAAAAGAATTCAACGATATTGTTGTAAATGGAACTGGTTCATTTGCTTATATTGAATCAATTGGTGGTTCTGCTAAAATTATTGGTGACGCGTTTGTTGTAGTAAACACAGCAACACCAACATCAAGATACGCGGGTTTATCAGTTTATGATTCGGGTTCTACTCTTTCAACTGCATCATTCTACTTTGATGGCCAAAATAACGATTGGGGATATGAATATTCCTCATCTACTGGTGTTGATTATGCAGTAACCATATTTGGACCTGAATACACAACAAAAGGTAACCCAACTTATTTAACAACGAATACAATACCAAAAGCAGTTGATAATCATCATTTAAATGATTCAAATATTTCTGATGATGGTACAACTATCACTCTTGGTTCAAATGTACAATTAAATGGTAATTTAAACCTTACTGGTGGTATAAGTGGATTAAATATAGTATCGGGTTCATCTCAGATATTAGGTGGAACTGGTATAGTTAGTAGTTCTGCTCAAATAAAACCATTATTACCATCAGGAACTGTATCGGGTTCGATACAAGTATCATATCCGAGTTTATCTAATATTCCGGCTGGTATTGTATCGGGTTCATCACAAATAACTCCTTTACTACCAACTGGTGTAGTATCAGGTTCATCTCAGGTATTCTCAAATGTAAGTGGTGATGTTACTATTAACTCATCAGGTGTATCTGCAATATCAAGTGGAGTAATTGTAAATGCCGATGTTAATGCAACCGCGGCTATTGCTTACACTAAATTAAATTTACAAGGTAGTGGAATTATATCAGGTTCTGGTCAAATTACAAAAACTTTACAAGAAGTAACAACTGCAGGTAATACAACAAATACTTCAATATCAATTACAAACTTAACTGCATCAACTTCTAAAACAACCGGTGCCTTGATTGTAAGTGGTGGTATTGGAACAAGTGGTGATGTGTTTGCAGGTGGTGATGTTGTTGCGTATGCATCCTCAGATAAAAGATTAAAAGATAATATTTTACCGATTGAAAATCCTTTACAAAAAATTAATCAAATTGGTGGTTATAGTTTTGAATGGAATGTGGAAAAACAGAATATTTATAAAGGTAAAGATTACGGAGTTATTGCCCAAGAAATCGAAGAAATCTTACCTGAATTGGTAGATACGAGAGAAAGTGGATATAAGGCCGTAAAATACGATAAATTGGTTTCCCTATTAATTGAAGGAATCAAAGATTTATCACAACAAGTTGAAGAATTAAAACAAAAAATTAACAAGGGATAATACACCATGGCTCAAATTATTAGATTAAAAAGGTCAACATCTTCCGGTACAAAACCAAGAACACAAGATTTAGAAACAGGTGAAATTGCAATAAACGTATATGATGGTAAGGCATTCACAAGAAAATCAGGTAGTGTTGATGAAGTAGTTGAATTTGTATCAACAAACACAACCACTGCAATTTCAGGTGATATAAATTTAGATGGTTCAGTAACTGCTTCTTATTTTGTAGGTGATGGTTCTCAAATAACGAACATTACAGTTGACCAAGCTGCTACATCTAAAAAAACATTTACAAACCAATCAACTTGGGTAGTAAACCATAATTTAAACACACTAAACCCAATCGCACAAGTATATGATTCAAATAATTATCAAATTATACCTGAATCTCTACGAATTACTGATTCAAACACAATCACAATTACTTTCCCAAGACAAGAAACCGGATATGCAGTAGTTGCAAAAGGTGGACATATTGTTTCAGGTTCAATTTCAGCAGAAAATATTGATGGATTAAGTACTTCTATACTTGATGGTATAAACGCAACTGGTGCATTTAGTGGTTCTGCTCAAATTAGTTTAAGTGGTGATGTAACTGGTACTGCCGATTCAACCGTTATTTCACAAATTGATGGTGGCGGAATTTAATTTTAATAAAAAAGGATATATTTATATATTAAAAAACGAGGATAACAAAAGATGATTTTACACAGTCCAATATTTTCAGGTTCAATTAATCAAGCAGAATCTGCATATGCAAATTTAAGTGGTTCGTTTACGGGCTCGTTCAAAGGAGTTGGTGATTTTGAAGGTTTAGTAGCAGACTCAATTGACTATGATAACATTTTCAATGTACCTACTTTAGTTTCAGGTTCATCACAAATATCTTATCCTGAGATATCTAATATCCCAAGTGGTATTATTTCATCATCAGCACAAATAGATACTTTATTTGATATCGATGGTCTTGTATCAGGTGGTGCACAAGTTGAATTCAATACTATAAACAATAACCCGTTCTCACAAAGTGCAAGTTCGGTAACTGTTTCTAAGAATATTGTACCAACAACTAATAGTATAACTCTTGGTACTGCACAGAATCCATTCCAAGATTTGTATTTATCCTCTGCATCTCTTTACATTGATGGACAACAAGTAATATCATCTAACGCAACTGAATTAATCATTACAACCGATGAAAACCAATCATTAAAATTGATTGAAACCGGTGCTGATACAATTACATTACAAACTGCAAATGGTGATATTACCCTTACTACAACCGGAACTGGTAATATTGAATTAGATGCTCCAATACAAATTGCAGCAGGTAATCAAATTATCTCATCCGATGGAAATGCAATCCAAATCGGTGAAGATATATCAGTAAGTGGAAATATTGCTGTAACTGGAACCGTAGATGGTGTTGATGTAGCTGCATTAAAGGCTTCCTTTGATACATTAAATGGTAAATCAGTAATTTCTGGTTCATCACAAGTAACTATTTCTGATACTACGGGATATTCGGATTTTAGTTCTTCATTAAGTGGAAGAATTTCTACTGAAAAAGGAAGAATAGATGCTATTTTACTCTCTGCAGATGCTGATAAAGATTCATTTGCTGAAATTGTATCATTGATTAACTCTGTTGATACAACTAATGATAATGCATTCGCATCATTCTATACATCCTCAAATAATACAAATACAGCTCAAGATGCAAGATTATCTTCATTAGAAACCGCATCAGGTTCTGCTATTACACGATTAGATGCATTAGAAGGAACTGATATAACAGTTAGTTTAAGTGGTGATGTTAGTGGTAGTGGTACAATTACTAACTTAGGAGATGTAACAATCTCAACAACAGTACAACCAAACTCAGTTGCTTTAGGAACTGACACAACTGGTAACTATATGAGTAACGTATCTGCTGGAAACGCAGGTATTTCTATATCACATACACAAGGTGAAGGTTCAACTGCAACAATTTCACTTGTTAGTGGTGTTGTTTCAGGTTCATCTCAAGTTAATGCTGATTCAATCACAAACTTTGATGCAAATGTACTTGCATACAACAACTCTTTAGGTGTAATCTCTGGTTCATCTCAAGTAAATGCCGATTCAATCACTAATTTTGATACAAATGTATTGGCTTACAACAACTCTTTAGGTGTAATTTCAGGTTCTTCTCAAGTTCTTGGAAATACAGGTATTGTTTCTTCATCTGCACAAATTGATTCATTAGGATTCTTGAAAGTAGATGGAGATGCTGTAATCTCAGGTTCATCACAAGTTTCTATGGGTGGTGATTTAAGTGGAACTGCTGACAATGCTCAAATAGTAGCTGGAGCAATTACCAATACTGAAGTTAATGCATCTGCAGCAATTGCATACACTAAATTAAATTTACAAGGTAGTGGTATTGTATCGGGTTCTTCTCAAGTATTCTCAGATGTGAGTGGAGATGTTGTAATTGCATCAAATGGTGTTGCTACAATCCAAGCTAATTCAGTTGCTTTAGGAACTGATACAACTGGTAACTATGTTGCTGGTGTAACTGCTGGAAATAGTATCGTAGTATCAGGAACTGCAGGTGAAGGTTGGTCTCCAACAATTACTGTTGGTAATGGAGTTGTTTCAGGTTCATCTCAAATAGACGCATTAGGATTCTTAAAAGTTGATGGAGATAGTGTAATTTCAGGTTCATCACAAGTATCTCTTTCGGGTGATATAACAGGAACTGCTAACAACACTGCAATCGCATCAGGAGTTATTGTAAATGATGATGTTAATGCATCTGCAGCAATCGCTTACACTAAATTAAATTTACAAGGTAGTGGTATTTTATCAGGTTCAGTACAAGTACAAGCTGGTTCAATTACAGGTGATATTGCATTAGGAACACAAACAAGTGGTAACTATGTTGCAACTCTTGGAACTGGAACAGGTGTAACTATTGGTTCAAACACAGGAGAAGGTTCAACTCCAACTATCGCAGTTAATTATGGTTCAACTTCAAATACAGCAGTACAAGGTAATACTACTATTGCATTTGGTGGTACTGCAAACGAAATTACAATCGATGCTGGTTCTTCAATCACTCTTGGTAGTGGTGGAACGGTAACTATTGGACTTGCAGATTCAATTGGTGGAAATAGAACTTTCTCAGGAAACGTAACTGTAACAGGTAACTTAACCGTAAATGGTACTACAACAAGTGTAAATTCAAACACAGTAAATATTGGTGACAACATTATTGTTCTTAACTCTGATGAGGCTGGTGCTCCATCACAAGATGGTGGTATTAACATCGAAAGAGGTACATCAACTAATGCTGGATTGATTTGGAGTGAAGCTAACGATTACTGGATGGCAGGACTTGTAGGTTCTGAAGAAAGAATCGTAGTTGGTGCTGGTAATACTTCTATTACTACTTTAGGTACAATCGCAACAGGTACTTGGCAAGGTACAGCTATTGCTGATGGATATATTTCATCTGCAGCTGCTTGGAATGCTAAATTAGATTCTGCTGGTACAATCGCTACTAATGATTACGCTAAATATGATGCTAGTGGAGATTTAGTTGGTAGAAGTTATACTGAAGTAAAAACTGACCTTTCACTTAATAATGTTGAAAACACTGCATTATCAACTTGGGCTGGTTCGGGTAACATTACAACTTTAGGAACAATCGCATCAGGTACTTGGAATGGTTCAGTTATCGCATCTGCTTACTTAGATGCTGATACTGCTCACCTATCAACTACTCAAACATTTAGTGGAACTAAAACATTCTCTGCTATAACAACTATATCAAATACAACTGCTTCTACAACTAAAACTACTGGAGCTCTTATAGTTACTGGTGGAGTTGGTGTAAGTGGAGCCCTAAATGTTGGTGGTGACGTTGTTGCTTACGCTTCTTCTGATAAGAGATTAAAAGATAATATCAAAAATATCGAAAACCCAATTGAAAAAGTTCAGAAATTGAATGGTGTAACTTGGGATTGGAACTCTAACGCTGATGAATTACAACAATCTTTACCAAATGTAGGGGTTATTGCTCAAGAAGTTGAAGAGGTGTTCCCACAATTGGTTCACAATAGAGATAATGGATATAAAGGTGTTGATTACGCTAAATTAACAGGATTGTTAATCGAAGCAATCAAAGACCAACAAAAACAAATTGACGAGTTAAAATCCAAATTAGGATAATATACAATAAAAAAGAAAAAGGTTGCAAAACCCCCTCTACATAGGGGGGGTTTTTTTATAAACCGAGTAATTATATAATGAAACCGGTAAACCATAGATATGGCACAAGTAGTAAAGTTAAAAAGAACAGCTGTTGAAGGCAAAGTTCCATCTACCGCTCATTTAGAGCTAGGTGAACTTGCGATTAATACTTATGATGGTAGAATTTTCTTTGAAAAAGATAATGGTACACCATCAGTAGAGCACGTTGTTACTACTAACTCAGAAACTACTGGCTCTATCAATGTTTTCGGTAATGTTACGGCATCTTATTTTTATGGAGATGGTAGTAATCTAACAAATCTACCAAACACAGATGTATCACAAGTTGCAACTGTAACTTCTTCTTTTGATAATACTAATACAATTTCAGTTCTACATAACTTTGATACAAAAAATGTAATAATTTCGGTATATCAAAGTAATGATACACAACTTATACCACAAACAGTAACTTTAACTAATAACAACACAGTTGATATTACCTTATCGGGTAATCATAGTGGTTATGTAGTAGTTGCAAAAGGTGGACATATAGTTTCAGGTTCTGCCTCAGATTCCAATCAATTAAATGGACAGGTGGGTTCATATTATTTAGATTATACAAATTTTACTAATATACCAAGTGGTATTATTTCATCATCTGCACAAATAGATGATTTATTTAATATAGATGGTGTTATATCAGGTTCAACTCAAATAACCAATTTAACAACATACAAAACTGATGTTAGTGGAAATTCAACATATGCAATTTCTCATTCATTAGATGAAGAATATCCAATTGTTCAAGCATGGAATACATCAACAAAAAAACAAGAAGTTCCATCTATTGTAGAATCAACTTCGGTAAACTCACTAACAATTACTTTTTCATCAACTTTTGCTGGTAGAATTATAGTTAAAAAATAAAATAAATGGTTTATGATGTATATTACACTACTGGTGGAGGACCTTGGGTAAATGCTGGTACTGATACTTGGGTAAATCTATGGATGGAGTTAGTTGTACCTCATTTAGAGGTAAAACCTATACTTTTATTACATAGAAACAAACCAAAAGGACACGAAGATTACCAATTTCCCATAGAAGCACATTGGCACGGTGATGATATCGAAAAATTTGAAGAATTATGTAGAAATGCACGAAGAATCAACATTTTACATGGTCATTATACTCCAATGAAGGTAATCGAGGAGAATAAACATAAAATTCACTCAAATATACTCCATAATTCAGTAGACCATATACTAAAATCACAATTAGGTACTGATGCTTCACTTGCTTGGCACCCATATTTAGATTCTTCTTGGGAAAAACAAGTAAATGAATGGGCAAAACACTCAATTTGGGTAGGATTATATGAAATTCTCATAAAAAATAAAAATTTACCTAATTTTTACGAATTTAAACACAATTTACCTCTCTCAAAATCAAATTACCTCGGTTTTGCTTCAAGATGTGAGGGTAGAAAGAATCCACATTATTTAGATGGTTTAAAATCATTTATTTTTACTGATTCACACGAATTTAACGCAATTTGGAAGGGTGGAGTTAAAATAGATACATCAAAATCACGAATTTATCACTATAATTCAGAATTTAAAGATAAGTTTTATAATATGGACTGGGGAGTATCACATTCCGCATTTACATCCGAACCATTTGGTTATGGAATCTTTGAAGCAGTGGATAGAGGTAAGTTACCAATTTTACATAAACTTTACATGAAAGATTTAGAATACCCCTACCGAGTTTCATCTAAAAAGGAGTTTCGTGATATTTATAATAGAATTTGTAACGAATCATATGAGGTAAAAAATCATTGGTTTAACCACTTAAAACAATATATGGTAGAAAATTATACCAATAAAGAAAAGTGGATACAAGATTTACTTTATATTTATAATATGTAGGAAAACATAATTATGGCATACTCATTAAACAATTTGGCCGGAGCAACCGGATTTACTCAAGCCTCTAATGTATCTTTAGGAACTATAAAAGGGTCTCCTGCAGCAAATGATACTATAAGTATTGGTTCATTTGCTTTGACAAGTGTAACTGCTCCAACTGGATATACTTACGCAGTAGAGGGAACTTCCGAAACTTATACAGCAGGTACTGCGGGTGGTAGTAGAATATCTTATATTGAAAACTATGCTCCAAATTGGACATGGACAGTTCCGGTTGGTTCTAAAATTACTTTAGGTACGAACTCTGGTAAAAGTGCTACTTTTTCAGTTTCTTCAATGACCAACCTTCCTACACAAACTGCTTTACAATCAATTATTTCTCATACAATTCGAATGGTATTTGATGATGGATTTAGTGAAAATTGTACCAATAAAGGGTCAAATTTAGATAAAACAGTTTATTCAGTAGATTCATATGATGGTAACTCATCAGCACTATGTTTAACGATTGACTCACCGGTTACTTTAGCAGATGGTACAATCGTAGAGGCAGGTGATTTAAATGAAGGAGATACTCTTAAAGGGTTCTCTATCGGTGGATTAGGAACTGATTCAGATGGAACTTTCTTAGATTGGTCATCTAATTCACTTTCTACTACTCCAAAAGATGTAACAATTGTTAATTTAACTTATTCTTTTGCTGCTCGTTATTATGATGTAAATAATGGTGAGGTAACTGCTACTTCTGAACACCCTATGTTGGTGAAAGATTCGGTAAGTGGTGATTACAAATTTAAAGAAATGTTCAACTTAGTAGTTGGGGATAAATTGGTCAAAGGCGATGGTAGTGAAGTTGATATTACTTCAATTGATATTGTACAAAAAACAACCGAGATTGTTTCAATAGATGTTGAAGAAGAAGATACTTACATGGTTAATGGATATATTACACACAACAAAGGTGGTAACTCACATTCTAATTTCTCAGGACCAAGTGCACCTACATCAGTTGCATACTCATCTCCATTAATTACATGGACTGCACCATCGGCTCAAACTACAACAGGTATAACTGCTTACGAATATCAAATTTCAGCTGCATCTAACTTTAGTTCAATTGAAAATACTGCAGATGAATGGAGTACAACTGAAGTTGAGGTAAATACAATTTTAGCTGCAGGAACTTGGTACTTTAGAGTAAGAGCAATTGAGGCTGGATTAAAAGGAACTTGGTCTTCTACTCTAACATTTACAAGATAATTTTTACGTTTTGTAGAAAACGATATATTTATATATATAATTTAAATTAACAAAATATATCAAAATGGCAGAACAAATCAAGTTTACGGAAGAAGAAATTGGTCAAATCAACCAATTAAGACAAGATGCTACTAATGTTTTTTTACAATTAGGACAATTAACATTAGAGAGAAAGAAAAGGTTAGAAGAATTAGATACTTTAGAATCTCAATTACTACAAAATCAAAAAGAATTGGCGGAAAGAGAACAAAATTTATTTAAATCTCTAAACGAAAAGTACGGTGATGGTAATTATGACCCAAATACTGGCGTTTTCACACCATTATCGGATGAAGTTACACAATAAAATATTCTTTACAAAAAGTAAGTAATATTTATATTAGTATCACTATATTAGAACAAAATTTAAAGGAGTAATATAAAATGGCAGAAAAGATTGTATCACCAGGTGTTTTTACAAGAGAAAATGACCTATCATTCTTATCTCAAGGGATTGGTGAAATCGGAGCAGCAATAATTGGACCTTTCCATAAAGGACCTGCATTCGTACCAACCGTTGTAAACACACAATCAGAATTCGAATCTATCTTCGGTACACCGAATGGAGATTTCTACACGGGATATACCGTGCAAAATTATTTAAGAGAGGCTGGAACTGTAACTATCGTTAGAGTTGGTCATGTAGGTGGATATACCCAAGCAGATGCAGTTGGTATCAAGATATCGGGTTCAGTTTCAGGTGAAAAACTTGTTGGTGTATTAAAATCTACCCATCATTGGACAACTTCAGGAAACGGAGATGCTATCACTGCTTCTATTGATTCACAAGAAGCATCATCTTTATTTGCTATAACATTAGAGAATGGTAACGATGCTTTAAACACTACAATCTCTGCTTCAGTTCTTCACACTGCTGGTAATGATTTATCAGATGTATTTGGTGAAAACCCAAGAGGTTCTAAAGGTGTTTATGTATCTCAATTCTTTGAAAATGCTGCAATCGATACATTCAGTTCAGCAGATGGTGATAAAATTGAATTAGTAGATTTGGGTGAGCAATCATTCGATGGACAAGATTGTACTTTTGCCTCTACTCCTTGGATTAAATCTCAATTAATCTCTGGCGAAAGACATGATTTATTCCGTTTCCACACTTTAGGTGATGGTACATACGCAAACAAAGAATTTAAAGTATCAATCTTTAATGTAAAAGCAGCAGGTGAATCAAATGCTACTGATTATTCAACATTCTCAGTTGCAATTAGAGGATTTGCTGATACTGATAGAAAAAAATCAATTTTAGAAACATATAACAATGTTAACTTAGACCCTGCATCTCCAAATTACATCTTAAAAGTAATTGGTGACCAGGATGTTACTATTGATGCAAATGGAAAACAAACATTAAATGGTGATTATAGAAATCGTTCTAAATTCGTTAGAGTTGAAGTTTCTGCAGAGGGTGCATTCCCAATCATCGCAGGACCTTTTGGACACGATGCTTACTTATCACCAATCGCAGGTAACGATAATATCACTCCTGCAGTAGTATTCTCTACAAGTTCAGCTGATAACACTTCATCTTCAACTTATAGATACTCAGGTATTGATTTAGAAACTGCAGTAGTTAAAGTAGATAATGGACATTTCTTAGCTCCAATTCCAAATGATGCTGAAAATGGTTCAAACGTAGTATTTGCATTTGATTCACAATTCTCATATGAACTTACTGGTTCAAATGCAGCAGATGTTGCAAAGAGACAATTCGTGGTAGGTTTCCAAGGTGGATTTGATGGTGTAACACCAACCGTTTCTCTTGATAAAGGAAATGATATATCTGCTGGTAACTCACAAGGATTTAACTTAGCAGGTTCAACTGCAAGTGGTTCAGTTGCTTATGTAAAAGCAATAAACGCAGTATCTAACCCTGATGATTTCGATATCAACTTGGTTGCTGCACCTGGTATCATTAGATACAACCACTCTTATGTATTTGATAAGATTGTTGATATGGTAGAATCAAGAGAAGATGCATTCTTCATTGGTGATGTAGTTGGACCAACAAATGGTGATTCATCTGCAAAACAACAAATTGCTACCGAACAAGCTCAATCAGTAGATTCTAACTATGTTGGTACTTACTATCCATGGGTTAAAACAATCGATTCAAGAACTAACAAATTAACCGTAGTTCCACCATCAGTATTGATGCCAGGAATTTACGCTGCCAATGATGCTATCGCAGCAGAATGGTTTGCACCGGCTGGTTTGAATAGAGGTGGAATCATCGGAGCAGTAACTGTAACTGATAGATTAACTCATGCTGAAAGAGATACTTTATATGAGAACAAAGTAAATCCAATCGCTTCTTTCCCTGGCGAAGGTATCGTTGCATTTGGACAAAAAACTTTACAAGATAAGGCTTCAGCATTAGATAGAATCAATGTAAGAAGATTGTTGATTAAAGTTAAGAAATACATCGCATCTACTTCAAGATACCTTGTATTCGAACAGAACACATCTCAAACAAGAGCTAAGTTCTTGAACACCGTAAACCCTTACTTAGAAGGAATCCAACAAAGACAAGGTTTATATGCGTTTAGAGTGGTAATGGATGAATCTAACAATACACCAGATGTAATTGATAGAAACATCATGGCAGGTGCAATTTACTTACAACCTACCAAGACTGCTGAATTCATCGTAATTGATTTCAACATCTTACCAACTGGAGCTGCATTTACGGCGTAATAAAACAAAAAAAGTAGAAAACTATATTTATTAGTAGTATATAAAGGAGAAATAAAAAAATGGCAGAAGTATTAGAATTTAACGATATGTTCTATACCAATTTCGAACCAAAGATGAAGAATCGTTTCATCTTGGAAATCGATGGTATCCCTTCTTACTTGATTAGAACAGCAACAAGACCACAAATCAATTTTGAAGTTGTAACATTAGACCATATCAATGTTAAAAGAAAATTAAAAGGAAAAGGTGAGTGGCAAGATGTTACTATGACCTTATTCGACCCAATCGTTCCATCAGGTGCTCAGGCAGTAATGGAGTGGGTTCGTTTATCTCACGAATCATTGACAGGTAGAGATGGATATGCAGATATGTACAAAAAAGATATCGATATCTATATGTTAGGACCAGTTGGTGATAAGATTGAACAATGGAAATTAAAAGGTGCGTTTATCCAACAAGCTAACTTCGGTGACTTGGATTGGAGTAATGCCACAGACCCTGCATCAATCGAATTAACTTTATCATACGATTACGCTATCCTTGAATTCTAATTAACACTGCAATTTTATTATACCGAAGGGGTTCTCTTGTTGAGAATCCCTTTTTTTTCAACTTTTTTTAATCTATATATTTATATATAAACATAAAATAAAGGTTTATTATGGCAAATTATGATTTCCCAACTGAAGTGATATCACTTCCATCAAAAGGTTTAGTATATCCTGAATCAAATCCACTATCATCTGGTCAATTAGAAATTAAATATATGACTGCAAAAGAAGAAGAAATTCTTGCATCTCAAAATTTAATTAAAAAGGGTGTAGTATTAGATAAGTTATTTGAATCAATTATTGTTGATAATAAAATCAATATAGATGATATTATTATTGGTGATAAAAATGCTATTATGTTAGCAACTCGTATTTTAGGTTATGGACCTGAATATAAGATTGAAATTACTAATGATTTAGATGAAAAAGAAGAACTTTCTGTTGATTTATCAAAAATTCAAACAAAAGAAATTGATGAATCATTATTAAATCGTGAAAATCGCTATACATTTACTACTTCAAATGGTACTGTATTAGAATACAAATTATTATCACATGGTGATGAGAAAAAAATTGATGCAGATATAAAAGCGTTACAAAGATTAAATAAAGGAACTTCTGCTGAATTAACAACACGATATAGATATATGATTCTTTCGGTAAATGGTAAAACTGATACTGGTTCTATAACTGGTTTTATCAATAATCAGTTTTTAACTCGTGATACTCGTGCTTTCAGAGAAGCTGTAAAAAAATTACAACCTGATGTTGTTATGGAGTTTGAATACGAAGACCCAAGAACGGGAGAAATGGAGGTACGCCCAATTCCTATGGGCGTAGGGTTTTTTTGGCCTACCGAGTAATTATACAATTCAACTTCATCAACAAATTTTTGAATTATGTTATTATGGCAATGGATTCAATCAAGAAGGAGTTTATAGATTACCAATACACATACGAAACTTCTATTATAAACAATTAATAGACGCTAAGAAAAAAGAACAAGAGCAAACGAAAAAGGCCCAAAATACACCAAAAGTAAATAAAGGACCAAGTATAAGAGTGAGGAAGTAATTTTCCTCACTTTTTTTATACTTTATATTTATAGTAGTATAATTGGAGATAATAAAAATGAAACTTAATAAACAAGAAGCAAAGTTATTTAAGGAATCTCATTCTAAGTGGTTAGGTGAAAACTATTTTTTAGGAAAATTATTTCTTAGAAAAGTAGTTAATGCCATAAAAAATGATTCTGAAATTAAAAATGCCATAGCTAAAGCAGATAAAGAATTAGAAGCAACCAGAGATAAAATAGAAAAATTATCAAAAGGTGATAAGGAAAAAGTAAAACAAGCAATCCCTGCAGATGTTAGAAAATATTTAGGGTTTGATTACTAAACTTATATAATTTAATATGGCTAAATCACAATCACAAGAACAAAAAGAATATAATTCTTTACTATCACTTACTCAATCAATGTTGGGTAAGATTGGTGATTCCATGTCTGAAATAGCCAATAATTCTGATAAAAGAAATAAAAAATTACAAGAACAAGTATCATTATCAAAACAAATTGTTGATTCAATACAAACTGAAAAAGATTTAGAAGATGCTCTCTTAAAATTAGAGCAACAACGAAAACAAATAAATTCACAAAATTTTGGAGTAAACGAGGCATCAAAAAATACTCTTTTACAACAAAATCAAGCAATGCAAGGTGTATTGCAAAAACAAAAAACTCAAGCACAAATTTTAGCAAGAGTAGATGATATTGTTGGTGAAACAACTGATAAGTTTAAGGGTTATTTGGATGATATAGATTCTGGATTACAAAAAATTCCAATAATAGGAAAAGCTCTTTCAAATACATTTCAACCATTTAAAGAAAAAACCGAAGAAATAATTGATAAAGTAGGTAACGAGTTCAGTTCAAAATTTCAAGAGTCATTTTTAGAATCTCAAGCAGCAGGTGATAATTTGGCCACATCAGTTACAAAGGGTATCGGTGGAGGACTTAGAGGTGCATATCGCGAATTACAAGCATTAACAGGGCCATGGGCTCCTATAATTGTGGGAGCATTGGCCGTGGCCGGTGCTTTATATCTTGCTCTAAAACGATTTACAGAAATTGATAAAGCTGCTCAAAAATTTAGAGAAAGTACCGGATTATTAAATTCACAAACTGCCCAAGTTAGGGATAATATAAAATTTGTTTCACGAGATTTTGCAGCTCTTGGAGTTTCTGCAGATGATGTTGCAACTGCTGCAGCCGATTTTACAAATGAATTTAGTGGATTAGAACAACCATCTCGTGAAGTATTGGGTTCTATGGTTTCTTTAAATAAAAACTTTGGAATTGGAACTAAAGAGGCATCTCAATTAAATAAAGTATTTCAAAATATAGGTGGATTATCTGCCGAACAATCACAATACTTAGTTGGTCAAACTGCCGAAATGGCTAAGATGGCTGGAGTTGCCCCTGATAAGGTTATTAAGGATATGGCCGATAATTCGGAGTATGCATATCGTTACTTCCAAGGTTCACCTAAAGAACTTGCAAAGGCAGCAGTTGAAGCAGCAAAATTAGGAACATCTATAAAAGAAGCTGGAAAAGTTGCAGATAATTTATTAGATTTTGAAAGTTCTATCACAAAAGAACTTGAAGCATCTGCAATTCTTGGTACAAATATAAATCTTGGACAATCAAGATATCTTGCCTCAACTGGTGATATACTTGGTGCACAACAAGCAGTAGTTGATGAAGTATCCAAATTAGGTGATATTACAAAACTTAATAAATGGCAACAAGATGCTTTAGTTGAAGCAACTGGGATGGAATTTGAATCTTTAGTTAATCAACAAAGAATCAGGGAACGATTCGGAAAATTAAACAAAGAACAATTGGCATCTGCTATGGCATTGGTTGACGCAGGAAAAGATATATCACAAGTATCGATGGATGATTTAAATGCCCAAACTGGTAGATTGGCAGCTCAAAGAGAAATGCAATCGGTTTTGGATAATATGAGTAATAATTTTTCATCTTTATCAACT
>Ga0222714_10001617_pt1 | contig 25227 bp, 20 predicted proteins | sample C33_3DmetaG_FD_165048 | JGI IMG/M metagenome (GOLD analysis project Ga0222714, IMG submission 165048) | Estuarine water microbial communities from San Francisco Bay, California, United States - C33_3D | ecosystem: Environmental > Aquatic > Marine > Unclassified | place: USA: California...
GCAAGTTATGAACACATTTGAACACCCCTGAATGTGGATAAACTCACTCTTAGTGGCCCCGCCAGGAATCGAACCTGGATCTTGAGTTCCGGAGACTCACGTAGTATCCATTCTACTACGGGACCTGGATTGGCCGCCTACAAGCGACGAAACAGGCGGCAAAGATAACACTAGAGCCTTGCAGAAGCCTTAATTTTGTACAGCATGAAAAAATTGGCCATTGCCTTGGGCCTTCTGTTTGCATTGCTGCTCGGCCTGTATGCTTACAGTGGTGGCTTTCAATCTATTGAAGTGAAAGAAGGTCGCTCAAACGCCTACTTAATCGTAGGCTTTCGCCACCAAGGTCCCTTTCACAAAATTGGCGACAAGTTCAAATTGGCCCAAGAGCTGGGCACTGAGCTCATGATGTACCGAGACTCTGCCATTGGCATTTATTTCGATGAACCTGGAAAAGTCGCCGAAGACTCCTTGCGCAGCTTCGCCGGCATCGTAATTAAAGACTCTACCCAAGCAAAGGCCTTTATAGGATTCGCCAAAGGGAAGGGCCATGAGGCTGAACTCATGAGAATTGAGGCAGGAAACGCGGTTTATGTCGATTTTAAGACCAGGAACCCCTTGTCCTACATGATAGGTCCATTCATATGCTACCCCGCTATTGGCAAGCACTTAATGGCCAAAGGCGACGAGGCCAAGAAATCGGTCTATGAAATTTACACGCTGAGCGAATGCACCTATGTATTCAACAGCGGCGAGGCCCATTGATGACTATCTTCGAACAATGCGCATGAAGAAAGCCCTATTTCTGCCCGTCCTAGCCCTGGTGTTAAGTACGGGCTGGCAAAGTTCTTCCACGCTGTTCGAATACGCCAAGAACCTGGAAATCTTCAATCAGCTGTTTCGCGAATTGGGAGACAATTACGTCGACGAAATCCCCAGCGGGCAGTTGATCAAAACAGGCATTGACGCCATGATGGCTCGCCTGGATCCGTACACCAATTTCTTTTCTGAATTCCAAGCTGAAGAAGCCCTGATGGAACGTCAAGGAGAATACGGTGGGGTGGGTTGCCGCACTGAAATGCGCGAAGATGGTTACCCCGTGGTAAGCGAAGTTTTTCCCGGTTATGCCTTTTGGGAAGCCGATGTACGCTGTGGCGACAAATTGCTGAAATTGGGCGAAATCGATCTGAAAAATGCCAGTTTGGAAGAGCTCAGAGGGTTTCTCAGGGGCGCTCCCGGCAGCCGCTTCGATGTAAGCCTTGAACGAGAAGGTTTAACACTGGTCAAGTCGGTGGTGCGTGCTTCGGTTCAAACCAAGAGTACGTCTTATTCGGGCCTGGTACCCGGACCGGCTAGTTCGGGCCCAGTTGGATACATCAAACTCGATGAGTTTGGCCAGAAAGCGGCCCAAGAGGTGGGTGACCGATTGAAACAACTTCAGTCACAAGGATCGCTATCGGGATTGATTTTGGATTTACGGGGCAATGGAGGGGGCTTGCTCAACGAGGCCGTGGCCATTGTGGGTCACTTTGTGGGCCCTGAACCTGTGGTAGTGAGCGTAAAAGGCCGCAACTACAAAGGCCCAAAAGAATGGCGCAGCCCAGTACCGGCCATCGCTCCCAGTCTTCGCCTGGTGGTTTTGATAGACGACCATTCGGCTTCTGCATCTGAGGTTGTCAGCGGGGCCCTGCAAGACTTGGACCGCGCGGTCATCGCCGGCCAAACGAGCTTCGGCAAAGGCTTGGTGCAGAATTATGTCAACTTGCCTTACCGCACTCAAATGAAACTCACCACGGCCCGTTACCACACCCCTTCGGGTCGCTGCATCCAAAAACTGGACTACGGGAACCGCGATGCACAAGGCAAAGCCACCACCAAAGAGGCCTCTCAAATTCAATCGTTCAAAACCAAAAATGGGCGCACCGTTTTTGAAGCGGGGGGCATTAAGCCCGACGCCTTTTTTGATCCCACGGGTGGTGCTGCCGTTGTCAAACGCCTGCAAGACCAACACCTCTTGTTCGATTGGGCCACTTTTGAACAAAACGCCTATTGGAAAGCTCACGACCGCAACCAGGCCTTTGATTCTGCTGCCATCATGGCGCACTGCGACCCCAACCGCTTATGGGCTAGCCTTTTGGATTATGTGCAAAGCGAAGCCTATAACCGATTTAAAAAACAACAGATCCAGGCTTTGGAAACCCTGGCATTGAACGAAGTACAATGGAAACAATACGGCGGCCTTTGGCCTAGCCCTGCACAATACACAGGTGCGCTGCTCAGCGAGATGAATGCTGCCAAGAAAGCCTTGTTGCAAGAAGCTCAATTGGATTTACTCAAGCGCCTGATGCCTTCGGCCTCTTATTCGGCGACCGCCCTGGCCTTGGATCCAGAAATTGCAGAAGCTCGAGCCATTGTCAGCACCCCAGAACGCTACCAACGATTCTTAGTCCCATGAGCATCATTGCCATCATAGGCCTATTGGCTTTGGGATGCACCGGGGGCTTCCTGGCTGGCCTCATGGGTGTAGGAGGCGGCTTGATTTTCATCCCCGTTTTGGATTACCTGTTTCGCAACCAAGCCTTGAGTCCAGATGAAGTGGTTCGATATACGCTGGCCAATAGCATCTTTTTGGTCTTTGCTTCTGGGCTTTCTGGCATTTTTCGGCAGTATCGCATGGGCTCTTGGGCTTGGCGAGAATCGTTGCACATCGGCATTCCCGGGGCACTAAGTTCTTGGGCCATGAGCTGGGCCATTCGCCAAGGTTCCTGGTACAGCACCGATCGATTCAGCCTGGTCTTTTTGGGTTTTCTCATCTTGACCATGGGAAACATGCTATTCTCAAAAGGTTCTGATCAAGGCCATGAAGGTGAAGCTACCCATGAGTCATGGCACCGAGGATCCTTAGTAGGATTGTTGGCCGGGGCCGTGGTATCATTGAGCGGCTTGGGCGGGGGCATCATCATGGTGCCACTGTTTCGCATGTTGCTGAAAAAGCCCATGCACAAAGCCACTTCGCTGTCATTGAGCATTGTGCCCATGCTGGCCAGCCTATCGCTGTTTCATTACCTGCGGGAAACACCTGAAACACCGCTAGAAGCCTTAAGTCAGAGTGGCTACATGGTGTGGCCCTATTTCTTACCCATGGCTGTGGGGGTACTGGTATTCTCCTCTTTTGGCCAGAAAAAGGCCAAAGACCTGTCTCCCCTTACCCTGCGAATTATATTTGCAAGCCTATCGGGCCTTGTGCTCATCAAAACTGTATATCAATTGTTACCGTGAATATGAATCTGCGTTTTATTCTTTCTGCTTTGGCTCTTCTGAGTGCAGGTACAACCATAGCTCAACCGGGCGGCAGCGTGCAACGTGCCCTTGACCCAATTACTGCCAACAACGCCAGCACCGAACGTCAAGCCCGCATGAAGGCCGACATTCAATACCTGGCCTCTGATGACTTGGGAGGCCGGCAAACGGGCTCTACGGGTGAGGCCCTGAGCGCCGATTACATTCGAAACGAATTTCGAAAAGCGGGCCTCAGCTTATTGGGAGACGAAGGCTATCAAAGTTTCAGCATCATTCAGTTTCGTATAGCTACGGCCCAGAGCCGAATGGCGATGATTTACGAGAGCCCCGAAGGTCCCATGCCCACCGAGTTTCAGTTGTTTACAGATTATTATCCGCTGGCGCCCTGTGTGAACCAAGACTCGGTGTATGCCCCAGTGGTTGACGCCGGCTATGGCCTGGTCATTCCTGACTCGGGCCGCGACGATTTCAAAGGCTTGGAAGTCAAAGGAAAAATTGTGGTGATGCGCCTGGGATTCATCGGACAGAACGAGAACCCACACAGCTACCAAGCAGAATTCAGCAGCGTGGCCTACAAGGTTCAACAAGCCAAATCCCGCGGGGCGGTAGGGGTTATTTTCATTTTGGGCGACCGGGAAGACCCCAAGCCCGATGGAAACCTGGGCCGAAGCAGCCAAAATGCTGGAATTCCCGTCTATTTCTTCAACCTGGATCGTTGGCCCATGGGCATGAATGCCTTGATGGTGCCTCGCATTTTCGAAGCCAGCGCCGAAGGCCACAATGTCATCGGCTATAAAAACAACCACCGCAGAAAAACCGTGGTCATCTGTGCCCACCACGATCACATCGGTCTGAACGAATATGAAAATAGCCGCTACACAGGCCCTCAAGCCATACACAACGGGGCAGACGACAATGCTTCTGGAGTGGCCGCCATGCTGGAACTGGCGCGTAGCGTAAAAGGCCGTGACTACCGCAAAAACAACTACCTGTTTTTGGCCTTCAGCGGCGAAGAACTGGGTCTATTGGGCTCCAAATATTTCGTTCAACATGCCCCTGAAATTCTGGCCGGCAAACCCAAAACCAAATATGGACGCAGCTTGTCTGCCTTGGGCCGGGTCAATGCGGTTGTCAACATTGACATGTTGGGCCGGGTTGATTTGGAGAAAAAGGTTTTGACCTTAAACGGCGTAGGGACATCTCCCGCGTGGGGCAGTATTTTGGAGGATCTGGAAGAAGAAGAATTGCAACCCATTCGCATTCAAACCACCTCATCGGGCTTAGGCCCCTCTGACCACGCTTCTTTCTACTTGGAAGGCATTCCCGTGCTGCATGCGTTCAGTGGCCAACACCCCGACTACCACACTCCTGAAGACGACGAAAATAAAATCAACTACTGGGGCATGGAAAAGGGCGTTCAATTGCTGGAAGAAGTCCTGGAAGGCATCAACGAAAACCGTTGGTTGACTTTCACCAAAACCCAAGACGCCCAACCCGGCCGTACCAAATTCAAGGTCACCATGGGCGTTATGCCCGACTATTCTTTTGAGGGTCCAGGTCTTAAAATTGATGGCGTTTCGGCCGGCAAACCTGCCGAAGCCGCTGGCATTCAGCGCGGCGACATCGTGTTGCAAGTGGGCAGCGATAGCATTGGGGGCATGAGCGATTATATGACAGCCCTGAGCCATCATCAACCCGGTGATCAAGTAGAAGTGAAAGTGAAACGCGGCGAAGAAAACCTAACCCTTTCCTTAACCTTCTAACATGAAAATCACCGATCACATAGCCGGCGCCTCCAATACCCTATTCTCCTTTGAGATACTGCCTCCCTTGAAAGGCAGGGGCATGGAGAGCATTTACGAGGGCATTGACCCCTTGATGGAGTTCAATCCCTCCTTCATCGATGTAACCTACCACCGCGAAGATTATGTGCTCAAAAAGCGCATGGACGGTTCGTTTGACCGCATTTCCACGCGCAAGCGGCCCGGTACGGTAGCCATTTGTGCGGCGATCCAAAACCGCTATAAGGTCGATGCCGTTCCTCACCTCATTTGCGGCGGATTCAGCAAAGAAGACACCGAAAACGCCCTGATTGACCTGCATTTTTTGGGCATTGATAACATCTTGGCCCTTCGAGGAGACCCCCGCAAAGGCGATACTCACTTTGAACCCGAGCCCGATGGCAACAAGAATGCTCTGGACCTGATTCACCAGATTCAGAACATGAATTCAGGCATCTATTTGGATGAAGGCTTGAGCAATTCTGCTGCTTCTGATTTTTGCGTAGGAGCTGCCGCCTATCCAGAAAAGCACATGGATGCCCCCAACCTGGAGAGCGATTTGAAGTTTCTCAAACGCAAAGTCGAGGCCGGTGCCAAATTCTTGGTGACCCAGATGTTCTTCGACAACCAAGTCTACTTTGATTTTGTCGATCGCTGCCGAGCCGAAGGCATCACGGTTCCTATCATTCCCGGTATTAAGCCGTTGAAAACGAGCAAGCAGCTATTCATGCTACCCAAACTGTTTCACATCAACATTCCCTACGCCTTGAGCCAAGCCGTTGAATCTTGCCAAGATGAGAAAGCCATTGAGCAGGTTGGAACCGAATGGGCCATTGCCCAATGCAAGGAATTGATGCAAAAAGGAGCACCGGTTCTGCACTTTTATACCATGGGCAAAAGCGCCCAGACCCAAGCCATTTGCCAAGCCATTTTTTAAGCATGAAGGCCCTTGTCATCAAATCAACCGGTTCCTGGTATCAGGTATTGACTCCAGAAGGTGATTTGTGGCAGGCTCGAATTAGAGGCAAACTGCGGCTTCAGATTTCTGATACTTCCAATCCCGTGGCCGTTGGCGACTCTGTCATCATAGAGCCCGATCCCCATTACCCCCAAACGGCACAAATCAAATCGGTAGAAGAACGCCACAATTGGATCATTCGCAGAGCCAATAAAAGCAGTGCTCGCCGTCAAATATTGGCCTGTAACCTCGATGCTGCTGTGCTTGTAGCCTCGTTGGTGGCCCCGCGCACTTCGATGGGTTTCATTGATCGTTTCTTGTTGATTTGCCAAGCCTATAAAGTTCCAGCCATTGTATTTTTCAATAAGATGGACCTCTTGGGAGAAGCGGCGGCTGAATTTCAAGCCGAAATCAACCACATTTACCGCGAAAGCGAGGCCCAATTGATTTGGGGATCGGCCACTCAAGATTTAGGCCTTCATGGGTTGTTGGACCCCATTCAAGGTCAGCGGGTATTGCTTGCCGGGCATTCAGGGGTAGGCAAAAGTACCTTGTTGAACCGCCTTTTCCCCGAGGCCAAGGCCCGTGTGGGAGCCATTTCTGATCACCACGAAAAAGGCAAACACACCACTACTTTCGCCGAGCTCTTTCCCATGAGTGATGGAACTGAGATCATCGATACCCCTGGCATACGCGATTTCGGGGTCGTAGACATTCCCAAGAAAGAACTCGCCCAATACCTTCCCGAACTTCGCAATCGACTTTCCCGCTGCCGATTCAACGATTGCCAACACATCAATGAACCGGATTGCGCCGTTTTAGGGGACCTGGAAAACGAAACCCTACCCGCTGAGCGTTATCACAGTTACTTGAGCATGCTCAACGAAGAAGATATGTTTGCGTGAAACAGTTTGCCTCCTTCATAGCGACCCTGGTATTATTGCTAGCAGCTTCTTGTGAGCGCGACCCCTGGTTGGAAGGGCCTGTATCCTTAAAACCCTCTACCGATACCCTTTGGTTCGACACCCTATTCACACGCAAACCCGGTAGCACCTACCCCATTTCGGTTACCAAAATCATTTCCATTCGCAACCCCGAAAACGCTTGGATCAAGGCCGACTTTGAATTGGCCGGTGGCGCGCAATCACCCTTTCGCATCAACGTAGACGGAGTAGCCGGAACCCTCATTGAAGGCCTCGAAATCGCCCCAAGAGATTCGGTCTTTGTCTTTGTTCAATGCAGTTTGGAACCCAATAACAGCACCCAACCAGCCATTGTCTTGGATTCCATCTTGGCTCGGGTTGGGGGCAAAGAATCAAGGGTCATCTTAAGCGCGTGGGGCTGGGATGCACACTATGTCCAAGATTCGGTTTTACCCTGCAACACGCGTTGGAGCCTTACCGACAAACCCTATGTCATTGTAGGAGATGTATGGGTGCGCTCTGGCTGCACCTTTCGCATCGACCCTGGGGTTCAGATTTACGCTTCAGCCCGCACCGTTCTCTATGTAGCAGGCCAGTTGGATTGGCAAGGTAGCCCTGGGGCGCCCATTCGCATTCGGGGCGATATTCCCTCGTACAAAACCGACTCATTGCCCAATCAGTGGGGTGGCATTTACTTGTTACGCAATTCAGGCAACAGCATTTTGAAACACTGCGACCTGCGCAACGCAAGCGTGGGCATTCGCGTCGATTCTTTGCCCCTTGCCGGAGGCTACAACCTGAGTTTGGAAAACACCCGAATCAGTTATTGCGGGCAAGCTTGCGTTGCCGGGATTTCAGCTCATATCAACGCCGTGAATTGCCTGTTCAGCGATGCCGGTAGCTATACCTTTTTAGGTCTTTTAGGAGGCCAGTACAACTTGGTGCATTGCACTTTGGCCGACAACGGCCGCATTGGGGGGCGTCAAAAAGGGCATTTTACCTTAACCAATTGCTTGCGCGATGGGCTTGGCCGAGTGGTCAAAACACAGCCTCTTCAATGCACCATGACCAACTGCATCGTGGAAGGTCCTCAATGGGAAGAATTGCAGTTTGATGCCGATGCTGGGGTGCCCTTTTCCCTGAATTTCGGTTTCAACTTGATACGCACGCGAAACGAAGGTGGAACCTTGCCCGCCTCGAACCACCTGTTCAATCAAGACCCCTTGTTTGAAGCACCTTTGGCTGGCAATTACCGACTCAAAGCGGGCTCTCCTGCTATAGACAAAGGGAGCAGCACGGTGACTGTTTCGCAAGACTTGACGGGCTTTGCCCGCACCGCGCCCAATGATTTGGGCTGCTATGAATTTCGTTAACGCTTGCCCTTGAAAAAGGCTTGCATGACGCTTCGACACTCTTCTTCCAACACCCCGCGAACCACTTCTGTTTTGGGACCGATCAAGGCCATGGATTTGGCTTGGTATCCGAATTTGGGCTCACCGGCCCCAAAGACCACCTTGCCAAAGCGGGCCCACTGAATGGCCCCCGCGCACATGGGACAAGGCTCAATGGTCACATACAAGGTGCATTCGTCCAAGAACTTGGTGTCCAAAGCCTGAGAAGCTGCCGTAATCGCCAACATCTCAGCATGGGCCGTTACGTCTTTGAGTTTTTCTGTCTGGTTGTATCCCTTGCCTACAATGCGACGTTCGTGAACCACCAACGCCCCAATGGGCACCTCGTCTTCTTCAGCGGCTTGTTCGGCCAACTCCAAGGCTTTTTGCATGAAATACGCATCGCTGAACAATTCCATCACGCGAGATTACGCCATTTTTTCAGGAACTTTGTTACTTCACTGATGCGAATAGGAATAGTATTGTACCCCACCTTTGGCGGTAGCGGCGTATTGGCCACAGAACTCGGCAAGGCCTTAGCCGCAAAAGGACACGAGGTGCATTTTATCTCCTACAACCAGCCCGCAAGGCTCGATTTCTTTTCTCCCGGCATTTTTTACCACGAGGTGAGCATACCTCAATATCCGCTGTTTGAATACGCCCCATACGAAACCGCATTGGCCGGTAAAATGGTCGATATCGTGCGTTCGGCCCACTTGGAATTGCTGCATGTGCACTATGCCATTCCCCACGCATCGGCCGCACTCATGGCCAAAGCCATTTTGGCTCAAGACCACATTCAAATACCGGTGATCACCACCCTTCACGGCACCGACATCACCTTGGTAGGCCGCGAATCGAGCTACGAACCGGTGGTCAGCTGGTCCATCAACCAAAGCGACATAGTAACGGCGGTTTCCCAGAGCCTCAAAGAAGATACCTACAAGCATTTTCACGTCACGCGCGAGATTGAAGTGGTCCCCAACTTCATTGATTTCGATCGCTTCAGCAAAAAGCCCAAGGACCATTTCAAAAAGGCCATCTCCCCCAACGGAGAAAAGGTCCTGGTACACACCTCCAACTTCAGAAAAGTGAAACGCGTGGGAGATGTCTTGCAGGTGTTTCGCAAGGTGCTGGATCAAATACCCGCTCGACTCCTGCTCATAGGCGATGGGCCCGAACGCAGCCACATTGAAGGTCTATGCCGGGATCTTCAAACCTGCGAACAAGTAAGTTTCTTGGGCAAACAAGAGGCTGTAGAAGAAATACTCAGCATTGGTGACCTATTTTTACTGCCTTCCCAGACCGAAAGTTTTGGACTGGCCGCTTTGGAAGCCATGGCCTGCGAAGTGCCCGTTATCTCTTCGAACGCCGGTGGCCTGCCCGAGGTCAACTTGGACGGAGTCACGGGTTTCTTAGCCGAAGTAGGCGACATTGACCGCATGGCCGAGAAGGCCCTGTACTTGCTTCAAAACGAATCAGAATTGCAAACCTTCAGAGCCCAAGCATTGGCCCAAGCGCAACGTTTTGATTTGGCCAACATTCTCATTCAATACGAGACTCTGTATCAACAGGCCATGAAGCGTTAATGGCGCAAATGACCCAAATTTTCCTTGAAGAACTTCAAGGCAATGCCAATTTGATTTTCGACAGTTTTGGCTGATATATCCATGATTTCAGCCACTTCCTTGTGGCTCAAACCATCTACGCGGCTCAACAGAAATGCCTGCTTGCACTTTTTGGGCAACTGCTCTATAAGGTGAGCCAACAGTTTTTCAGTCTCTTTCGCCTCTAGCAATTCTGACGCAATGGCCGAGGTATCCAACTCAGGCACCTGGTCGGGCAGTTCCTCGAAATCCAATTTGGCCTTTCTTAGCACATTCAAACAACGATTCTTGACGGCTCGAAACAGATAGCTTTTCAAACCGGGATCGGTGAACATATCACTTCGCTTTTCCCATATGGAAAGGAAAATGTCGTGAATGACTTCTTCGGCCTCTTCATGATCGTTCAGGATATTCCGTGCAAAAGCCAGCAAACCGGGTCGGTACTGCCGAAATACTTTTTCAAAGAGTTGTATATCCTTTTCCATGCTTAACCGTGGTCACTGATGAATTGAATTCGAATCAGTTGCAATTCTTCAGAAGCAAAGTCACCGTCAAAATAGCGATTGGCTTCTTCTAAATCACCCTCTTCAGACGTTTTCAAATACTCAAAAACCTCTTCGAGCAATTCTTCCTCCAGGAATTGATCCAAGAAATAGTGCAAGTTGAGTTTGGAGCCCGATGCTACTATTTGTTCCAATTCTTCAATGAGACTTTCAAAGGTAATGCCCAATTGTTTGGCTATTTCGGGCAAGTCGACTTTTTTATCAATATTGAGAATGATGCTGACGCGTTTGGCTGATTTTTCAGAGTTGCCCTTTAGCACAATTTCAAAGGGGCGTTCAATCTCATTCTCTTCAACGTACTGCTCAATGTACTGAACAAAGGGCTCACCAAATTTCTGCGCTTTGTTCTTACCAACCCCGCTGATGTTGGCCAATTCCTCCAAGCTGATGGGGTATTTGGTAGCCATGTCTTCCAAACTGGGATCGCCAAAAATCACATAAGGGGGAAGCCCTTTTGCACGGGCCACTTGGCGACGCAAATCCTTCACATGCTGCAGCAAAACAGGATCAGAAACCGACTCCAACTTGACGCTCTCGAAGGCTTCTTCGCTGACATTTTGGAACTCAGTATCGACTGCCATTTCCAATTTGTAGGGATGGGCTATGAATTCGTGCCCCTTGGCTGATACACTCAACAAACCGTAACGTTCGATGTTTTTCTTGAGCAAGTTCTCTACCAAGGCCAAACGCACCATGGATTTCCAGTACAATTTGTCTTGATTTTGACCAAAGCCAAAGCCAGGAAGCTGGTCATGGCCATAATCTTTGACCGAATCAGAGCGCTGCCCCATGCAAATGTGCACCAGGTGATTCAGGGTGAATTCCCCTTTCAAATCCTTCAGCACGGCCAACATCGCTCCCATGTCTGAGTCGACTCGAGTCTTTTCCTTAGGATGCGCGCAATTGTCGCACATGGCCCCGCAATCTTCTTGCTTAAACCCTTCCCCGAAGTAATGCAACAATAACTTTCGACGGCATTGGGCACTTTCGGCAAATGCGGCCGTCTCGTTGATCAACAAATGCCCGATCTCCTGCTCAGCTACGGGTTTGTCCTTCATGAACTTCTCCAACTTCTCTATGTCGTTGGGGTTGTAAAACAAGAAGCAATCGCCTTTGAGCCCATCGCGACCCGCACGTCCCGTTTCTTGGTAATAGCCCTCCAAACTCTTGGGTACGTCGTAGTGAATGACGAATCGAACATCGGGCTTATCGATGCCCATACCAAAGGCAATGGTGGCCACAATGACATGGCACTCTTCCATCAAGAAGGCGTCTTGGTGCTGGGCCCTGACCCTTGCCTCCAAGCCCGCGTGGTAGGGCAAAGCCGAAATGCCGTTTACTTGCAGCATCTGGGCTACCTCTTCTACCTTCTTTCGAGACAAACAGTAAATGATTCCCGATTGACCGGGGCGCGATTTTATGGCTGACAAGATTTCCTTGTGCACCACATCTTTTCGACCCTTGGGACGAATGGAATAATAAAGGTTGGGACGGTTGAATGAGCTTTTGAAGACCTTGGCTTCTTGCATGCCCAAATTCTTCTGAATGTCTTGTTGAACCTTGGGCGTAGCCGTTGCGGTGAGGGCCAAAAGAGGCACATCACCAATGGCTTTCACCATCTGGCGTATGCGGCGGTATTCGGGTCGAAAATCATGGCCCCACTCTGAAATGCAGTGAGCCTCGTCGACCGCCACAAATGAAATTTTAACCTTGCTCAACAGATCCAACGTGTCGTCTTTTTTCAAGGTCTCAGGAGCCACATAAAGCAATTTGGTCTCACCGCTCAGCATGTCTTCCACGACTTGGGCAATCTCGGCCTTGCTCAAAGAGGAGTTGATGAAGTGGGCCATGCTGGCCGTTTTGGAAAACCCCCGAATGCTGTCGACCTGATTTTTCATCAGGGCAATCAAGGGGCTAATCACAATGGCTGTGCCTTCTAGCATCAAGGCGGGGAGCTGGTAGCAAAGCGATTTACCGGCACCCGTGGGCATGATCACGAAACAATCTTCCCCTTGCAGAATGGATTCCACCACCAACTCTTGATTGCCTTTGAAGGCATCAAACCCAAAAAAATCTTTCAGGAAGGACCGAGCTGTGTGGACCGCTGACATAACTCAAAGCAATACAAACGAATGATTTCAAGAATCGTTCATCGAGCTTAGGTAAAAATAAGACAGAAAGTCTGTTCTGCCTCGCTCTTATTTTGGTTTCTTTGTATGGCCGTTAGCGAAATGAGTGACCCTAATCAAATTCAAATCATAGCTCGTGAAGCGATTGAAAGTCAATTGAATTCCTTAACACCCCTGGCCCATCAGATCGATGAGAGTTTTGCGGGTGCTGCAGATGCCTTGTTGAAATCTTCGGGTCGATTGGTCGTTACAGGCATTGGAAAGAGCGCCATTGTAGGCCAAAAAATCACGGCCACTTTGAATTCGACTGGCCAACCCGCTGTTTTCATGCACGCGGCCGACGCCATTCACGGCGACCTAGGCATGGTGCAACCCAACGACTGTGTATTGGCCATTTCCAAGAGCGGCAATACCCCTGAAATCCAGGCCTTGCTTCCCTTGCTGAAAATGCGGGGCAACCCTTTGATTGCGCTGGTCGGCAACACCGACAGCCCTTTGAGCCATGGTGCTGACTTTGTGCTCAATGCTACCGTTGATCGCGAGGCCTGCCCTCACAACTTAGCCCCCACCACCAGCACCAGTGCCCAAATGCTGATGGGCGATGCCCTGGCCATTACCTTGCTTCGCATGCGCGGTTTCAGCGCTGCCGATTTCGCGGGTCATCACCCGGGAGGTCAATTGGGCAAGCGGCTTTATTTGACCTGTGGCGATATTGCGGCCAAACACGGCCAGCCCTCTGTTCAATTGAGTACCGCTTGGCGCGATGTTGTATTGGAAATGACCAAGCACCGATTGGGGATGACCGCTGTGCTGGATCAGGATCAAATTGCCGGGATCATCACCGACGGTGATTTGCGCCGCATGCTGGAAAAACACAGCGATTTGGAAGCCATCGTAGCCGCCGACATTCAGAGTCCTAATCCCAGCTGCATCGAGAGCGATACCTTGGCTTTGGAAGCGGCAGCCTTGATGCAGGAACGCAAAATCACACAATTGATCGTCAAGCAAAACGGGGTTTACGCAGGTGTTGTACATTTGCATGACTTGTACCAAGAAGGTATTCTATGACCCACAATCCCAACCATTACGTATTGATCATGGCTGGCGGCATTGGTAGCCGCTTTTGGCCTGTAAGCAAAAAGAGTTTCCCCAAGCAGTTCATGGACATCATGGGCTCGGGTGAATCTTTGCTGGCCCAAACCTACCGCCGTTTTACCCACTTGGTGCCCCGTGAGAATATTTTCATCATCACCAACGAAAGTTATGTTGGCCTGGTCAAGGAGCACATTCCCAACATCCAAGGGGACAATATCATCGAAGAACCCATGGCCCGCAATACGGCTCCTTGCATTGCTTTGGCGACCTTCAAACTCCGTCAGCTCAACCCCAATGCCGTTTGCATTGTAGCTCCTTCAGACCACTTGATCACCCAAGAGTTGGTCTTCATTGAAAACGCCGCCAAAGCCCTGAATTTTGCCGAAAACAACGATGCCATTCTCACCATGGGCATCAAACCCACTCGTCCCGATACTGGCTACGGTTACATTCAATTCCACGTTGACAAGAGCGAAAACGGCATATTCCCAGTTAAAACATTCACCGAAAAGCCCACCGAAGAAATCGCCCGCACCTTCATTGACAGCGGTGAATTCTTGTGGAACGCCGGTATTTTCATTTGGAATCTCAAAACCATCTTGCAGCGTTTCCAGCAACATTTGCCTGAGATTTACGAACAGTTCGACAAACTGAATTTCAACGGCGGCTCCTTCAAGGTTGACTTGGAACGGGCTTACGGTCTTTGCCCCAGCATCAGCATCGACTACGGCATCATGGAAAAAGAGAAGAATGTCCATGTATTGCCCGCCAATTTTGGCTGGAGCGATTTAGGCACTTGGAAAAGCCTGTGGGATGTGAGCCAAAAGGACGATAAGGGCAATGCTCAAATCGGCACTTCCCAAAAATTGTACAACACGCAAAATTCATTGGTTTACTCCAATACAGGTCGTTTGGTGGTCATCAATGGCCTTGAAAACCTGGTTGTAGTTGATTCAGGCGATGTTTTGGTGATCATGGACAAAGACCGGGAACAGGAGCTGAAAACCATAGCCGGCGAGATCAAAGACAAGTACAAGGGCAAATACAATTAATTTGATTTTCGCCCCGCGATTTATCGAAAAGTTGTATATTTGTAGTGTTACCCGCTAATCAGGGTAACGCCAACTGTTACGCGCTTTTATATACCAACATCCTGGCCGTGCTGCAAAGTGCGGCCTTGATTTTTTATAGGGACCCAACTCTTCGTAACATGCCCGACATTTCCCGCAACCGCGCCCTCGCCTACCTGCACATCGCTGTGCTTTTGTGGGGCTTCACCGCCATACTGGGTAAGCTCATCAGCTACGGCTCTTTTCTGCTGGTTTGGCAGCGCATGAGTTTGACCAGCTTGGTCTATCTCGCCCTTCCCGTGGTTTGGAAAAGCCTGGCCCGCCTATCGTGGAGGCAAATACGCATTTTCCTGGGCATTGGCCTGGTGGTTTGCGCCCATTGGATCACCTTTTACGGAAGCATCAAACTGGGCAACAGCGCCTCGGTGACCCTAGCCTGCCTAAGCGCCGCTTCATTTTTTGCCAGCCTCATGGAGCCTTGGTTGCTGCGCAAGCCGGTTTCGAAGAAGGACTTGGTTCTGGGAGCCATTGTCATTGGCGGCATATTGTTGATTTACGGAACGCAGATTGCCGAGCAAGCCGCCGAGTTCCAGCATTTGAATGGATCGGGATTTGGGGCAGCGGTCATCAGCGGATTGTTGTCGGCTGCCTTAGCCGCCTTGTTCACCGTTCTCAACAAGAAATACATTGAGGAGGCCGATGCTTGGGCTATCAGCACGTTGGAAATGGTTTCTGGTGCGACTGCCCTGAGCCTGCTCATGCCCCTGTGGCTCAAACCCGAAGACAGCTTATTGCCTCAAATGGCCAGCGATTGGATCTGGACCCTGCTTTTGGCTTTGTTGTGCACCAATCTCACCTTCTGGTTGGGAACCCGCGCTTTGAGCCAATTGAGTGCCTTTACAGCCAATTTAACGGTCAATTTGGAGCCCGTTTACGGCATTGTATTGGGCGCCTTGATTTTTCATGAAAACGAAGATTTGAACAGTTGGTTCTATGTGGGAACCGCTGTGATTCTGGGTGCCATCTTCGCCTCGCCTCTGATCGATCAGTACCAGAAGCGAAAAGGAATCAGTAGGCCTTAGCGAATACCACGCGGCGCGACGAAGGAGCGCCGGTCAAGATGCAGGCTCCTGCCTCTTCTTCAGCATCAAAGGGTATGCAGCGAATGGTGGCTTTGGTCAATTCCTTGATTTTCTCTTCGGTTTCTGAGCTTCCATCCCAATGGGCCCATGCGAATCCTTCTTTGTTTTCAATGGCGTCGATGAATTCGTCCCAGGTATTGACCACAAAACTCTTTTCGCTGCGCAAGGCTAGGGCTCGCTGGAACAAATTCTCTTGAATTTCATCAAGCAAAGCCTGAATGCGCTCTGCCAACCCCTCCAAGGGAACAATCTCCTTGGTTTTGGTATCACGGCGAGCCATTTCTACGGTTCCTGCAGCCAAGTCACGAGGCCCCAAAGCCAAGCGAACGGGCACTCCTTTGAGTTCCCACTCGGCAAACTTGAAACCGGGTTTATGAGTGTCGCGGTTGTCAAACTTGACATTCAAACCGGCCTTGCGCAAGTTACCCAAAATGGGCTCTAGGGCCTCACTGGCCGCTTGCAGTTCTTCTTCGGTCTTATAGATGGGTACGGCAACCACGTGAATGGGCGCCAAACGAGGAGGCAATACCAAACCCTCATCATCGCTATGGGTCATGATCAGGGCTCCCATCAAACGGGTAGAAACACCCCAACTGGTGGCCCATACATATTCCAACTTCCCTTCTTTGCTTTGGTATTTCACATCGAAGGCCTTGGCAAAATTCTGACCCAGAAAATGGCTCGTTCCCATTTGAAGGGCCTTTCCATCTTGCATCATACCCTCAATGCAAAGGGTTTCATCGGCTCCTGCAAAACGCTCATTCGGGGTTTTCATGCCGCGTATTACGGGTACGGCCATGAAATGCTCGGCGAAATGGGCGTACACATCCAGCATCTGACGGGTTTCTGCCCATGCTTCTTCTTTGGTGGCGTGAGCGGTATGGCCTTCTTGCCACAAGAACTCGGCCGTTCGCAAAAACAGTCGTGTGCGCATTTCCCAACGCACGACATTGGCCCATTGATTAATCAATATCGGCAAGTCGCGGTAGCTCTGGATCCAGTTCTTATAGGTACTCCAAATGATGGCCTCTGAGGTGGGTCGAACCACGAGTTCCTCTTCCAAACGCGAATCAGGATCGGCCATCAAGGCACCGGGTTTATCAGGATCTGCCTTCAGGCGGTAATGGGTTACCACCGCACATTCTTTGGCAAAGCCCTCGGCATTCTTTTCTTCTTTCTCAAATAGGCTCTTGGGCACAAACAACGGGAAATAGGCATTGGTGTGACCGGTTTCTTTGAACATGCGGTCCAATTCCTTTTGCATATTCTCCCAAATGGCATAACCATAGGGTTTGATGACCATGCATCCTTTTACAGCGCTGTGTTCAGCCAAATCAGCTTGCTTAACCAAGTTGTTGTACCATTCGCTGTAGTTATCGCTGCGTTTTACTTTCTCAAAAGCCATGTCAATTGTATCGCTGCAAAGGTAACCGATTTGCTTGGGCTACGCTGCTCCGAAACGAAAAGGGCCGCAAAATGCGGCCCCAGTCGTTGGTATGGGTTGTTGTTTGTTTTCGATTAGCTGCAGCCCAAGCTGTTGCCGCAGTTCAAACACTTGTAACAAGTGCCAGAACGAACGGTGATGTGGCCGCAAACGTTGCAAGCGGGTGCGTCAGACTGAATTTCACGCATGTGGTCCTGAACGTCTTTTTTCTGCAGGGTTACACCTTCCAAATTCAAGCTCGCTTGAGCGCTGGTTTGGGCAGAAACTGGCTCGGGGTTGAATACAGGGCGGAACTCGCTGATCACAGGGGCTTCTACCTTTGGCGTTTCAGCAGGGCGCAGGTCAGAGGGTTTCACTTGAACCAAATCATCGCGGTGCAGGTATTCGAATCCCAGCAGGCGGAAAATGTAATCCACGATGGAAGTAGCATTCTTCACGTTGGGATGCCCTTCTACCATGCCGCTAGGCTCAAAACGGGTGAAGGCAAACTTGTCGACGAACTCTTCCAGGGGAACACCGTACTGCAATCCCACAGAGATGGCAATAGAGAAACAGTTCATCAATGAACGGAAGCTCGCACCTTCTTTGTGCATGTCGATGAAGATTTCTCCCAATGTTCCGTCGTCGTACTCACCGGTGCGAACGAAGATGGTTTGACCACCCACGCGGCCTTTTTGGGTGAACCCATTGCGGCGGTTGGGCAAGCGTTTCTTCTCCACGATGTTGGACAACTGACGCTTGAACTTGGTATCAGGGCTCGCGCTCAAGATGCGCTTAGCGGCCTCCAAAACTTGATCGGGAGTCAACTCCTCAGGCTTAGCAGCCACGGGAGCGGCTTCGGCAGTGGTTTCTTCAACCTCTTCAGCATTTTCAGACTTGTTGCTCAAAGGCTGGCTCAACTTGCAACCGTCGCGGTACAAGGCGTTGGCTTTCAAGCCCAACTTCCAGCTCAATTCATAACAATCCTTGATGTCATCTTCGCTAGCCTCGTTGGGGAGGTTGATGGTCTTTGAAATGGCACCAGACATGAAAGGCTGGGCAGCCGCCATCATGCGAATGTGAGCAAAAGGATGAATGTAACGCACACCGGTTGAACCGCACTTGTTGGCGCAGTCAAACACAGGGTAGTGTTCTTCTTTCAAGTAGGGAGCTCCTTCGATGGTCATGGTACCGGCCACGAAGATGTTGGCTTCGTTGATTTGAGAGCCCGTGAAGCCCAAAGCTTTCAACATGTTGAATTTGGGGCTGTTGTACTCATCAGCTGTAAAGCCCAAGCGGGTCATGCATGCCTCACCCAAGGTCCACTGGTTGAACACAAATCCAATTTCAAATGCCATGGGAGCCTCTTTTTCCAATACGGCCAAGTCTTCATCATTGAAGCCCAAAGACTTCAGAGATTCGTGGTTGATGTGAGGGGCGCCTTTGAAGGTCTGGTGACCCTTGGCATAATTCACAATCGCAGCGGTTTCATCTTCGCTGTAACCCAAGTTGCGCAAGGCCACGGGAACAGATTGGTTCACAATTTTGAAGTATCCGCCGCCAGAAAGTTTCTTGTACTTCACCAAAGCGAAGTCAGGCTCGATACCCGTGGTATCGCAATCCATCAACAAACCAATGGTACCGGTAGGTGCAATGACGGTGGCCTGAGCGTTGCGGAAACCGTACTTTTCACCCCATTGAACTGCTTTGTCCCATGAGTTGCAGGCTGATTTCAACAGGTAATCAGGGCAATATTTCTCGTCGATGCATACAGGCTTGATATCCAAACCTTCAAAGGCCAAAGGAGTGTTGTAGGCAGCATAGCGATGGTTGCGAATGACACGCAACATGTGCTTTTTGTTCTTCTCGTACATGCGGAAGGGGCCTTTAACAGCCGCCATTTCTGCAGAGGTAGCATAGGCAATACCGGTCAAGATAGCACTGACAGAACCGCAAATGGCACTGGCTTCTTTGCTGTCATAAGGAATTCCAGCGCACATCAACACGGAACCCAAGTTGGCATAACCCAAGCCCAAGGTGCGGTAATCATAGCTCAATTGAGCCACCTCTTTGGAGGGGAATTGAGCCATCAAAACTGAAATTTCCAATACGGTGGTCCACAAACGAGCGCTGTATTCCAAGCTTTCTACGTTGAAAGTCTTTTCGCTATCGTTGAAGAATTTACGCAGATTCAAGGATGCCAAGTTGCAAGCCGTGTTGTCCAAGAACATGTATTCGCTACAGGGGTTAGAGGCGTTGATGCGACCACCTTCGGGGCAAGTGTGCCACTGGTTGATGGTATCATCGTACTGAACACCAGGATCGGCACAAGCCCATGCAGCTGCACCAATGTTATCCCACACTTGCTCAGCGGGGACGCTTTTCATCACTTCGCCGGTAGAGCGAGCCGTGAATCCCCAATCTTCGCCTTTCTTCAATGCTTCAAAGAAGCGGTTGGGAATGCGCACAGAGTTGTTGCTATTTTGACCTGAAACGGTAGCGTAAGCTTCGCCTTCATAGTCGTTCGAGTAGCCCGCATCGATCAAAGCGGCTACTTTCTTTTCTTCTTCTTTTTTCCAGTTGATGAACTCCAGAGCCTCGGGGTGATCCAAGTCCAAGCAAACCATTTTGGCAGCACGGCGGGTCGTTCCTCCACTCTTGATAGCACCGGCAGCGCGGTCACCAATCTTCAAGAAACTCATCAGACCTGAGCTGGTTCCTCCACCTGACAACTTTTCACCGGCCCCGCGAATGCGAGAGAAGTTGGTACCTACACCTGAGCCGTATTTGAAGATACGAGCCTCGCGAACCCACAAATCCATGATTCCACCCTCGTTCACCAAATCATCATCAACCGACAAAATGAAACAAGCGTGGGGTTGTGGCCGCTCATAAGCCGAGGTTGACTTCATCAACTTCTCGGTGATGGGATCTACGTAGTAGTGGCCCTGAGGTTTACCCGTGATGGCGTAGCTGTGGTGCAAGCCTGTATTGAACCACTGAGGTGAATTGGGAGCCGACTCTTGGTTCAACATCGAGTACACCAACTCGTCGTAGAACACCTTCGCATCTTGCTCAGAAGCAAAATATCCATGCTGCTGACCCCAATGGCGCCATGTATCGGCCAAACGATGTACCACCTGCTTAGCCGAATTCTCACTACCCAAACTACCATCGGCTTGAGGCACACCGGCCTTGCGGAAGTATTTTTGCGCCATGATGTCGGTAGCCACTTGGCTCCAACCCTTGGGCACTTCCACGTTCTTCATTTCAAACACCACGCTGCCATCGGGCTTCTTGATCACCGAGGTACGGTAGTCGTAATCGAATTGATCAAAGGGGGAAACTTGGTCTAGGGTGTTGCGGCGGGCAAACTGAAGTCCGCTGGTGTTTACGGTGGTAGTTTTTTGATCCATTTTCTTAGTCGTTGTGGTTGGGTAAAAAGTAGAGTTCGGTGTAGAGGAACAAATCTATTTTCCTCCACGATATTTTAATTTCTCGGTTATCCACAGATCAGGGCAAAATCCAAGTTTTACGCGGCTTAATCGTGTTGAAAACGCGCAAACCCTTATGCAGCAAGGGTTTTCGCACATCTATATGAATGTCAATGATTTAGGACAGCCATTTTTTTACTGTTTATTCTGCTTTTCTTACACAAATCAAAATAATAAGTAAATCAGCAGACAGATGAACACATAAGCCTGGAATTGTCCGAAATTTGTCTTATGAAGAAGACCGCATGGATCTACCCCTTCAACACTTGGTACCTCCAAACCCAACTCACCCGTGAAGAGCTCGCACAAGCCCTTCAATCTGACTGCTTTTTAAGCGACGAGGGCTACCGAAGCGAACGCAAAGACCAGTCGTTTTACGGCCGCATTAGCGCCTTCGATTTTCAATTGGAAACCATACGCAACAAAGAAACCCTAGCCCCTTTTGCACACGGAGAGTTTCGAGGAGTAGGGCGAGACATGTATGTGGTGTTGCGCTGCGGCGCCTTTCAACATCGCCGAATTTGGGCCATCGCCATCGCCTTTTTGGGCTTGATTTTGGTGGCCAGCCTGAGCGCCCCGGCCGGCAACGTACAACATGCACTGGGCATCGTTTGCGCCGCATTTGCCGGGCTGTTGATTTGGCGGGGCTTGGATTATCAAAAACGACTCCATTCCAACCTCCAACACTTCCTGAACCTTTTCAAAGCCAGCACCATTCAACGGGAACAAGTGCCCGAGGTTCTGTTTCGTTAGGCTTAAGCAGGTCCCAGACTGATTCCAAATACAGATCTTGAGGGCCATGCAAATGGGCATTCCGGGTATGTGGATGTTGGTGCAGCCCCCATAGCGCTTCTTCTCAATTTGACAGGAGCCATGCTACAGGCTGTGCGCCGGGCGGCAACACAAGCTTGCAATGATTAGGCCTTGGCCGCTGGAAAACAGTAGGTTAAAAATGAAATATGCGCAGGGACTTTGCTTTTTCTACGATGTCCAAGCAATCTTCCTCCCAACTGCGCGTAGGAAATTCCACAATGGATCCCAATTCAAGACCCTGAAAGTATAAATATGCCGTAGGAACGCGCTCGGCGGCTGGCATGCCCGGTCTTTTGGAAAATGATTCAAAATCAAAGGGAGTCTGAGGCAGCTGCAAAGCCTGCTTATTCCGGTCAACAGGCAGGTATTTCCATAAGGATTCTGGATTGCAATCTTTCTGTTCAAAAGCCAGGTCTAACACGCGCATCAAGGCCGGTATTCCCGCCTGGGTATCGGGACACCAATTGCCTCCCACCAGCAGCAGCTGAATGGAAGTCCAGTCGGCCTTCTGCAAGCGTCGAATGACTGATTTGCGCGGGCGATACGCCCAATAGGTCTGTTCATACTGCCGCAACCATTGATCGGTTCTTTCGCGATTTTGGGCAAAAAAGGCAGAATCGGGACCCTCAACGGGCGACTCATACAGCAAAGAAGCATCTTCTGCCGAGTGCAACCCTTCGCTCAAATGGCGCTGCAAAAGCGCCTGCATGGCACGGCCGTTTGGACCCATGTTCTGGGCTGAAGCCAGTTGACCCAAGCCTAGGCAGGCCCCTAAACCCATGGAAAGCCATTTCTTCATGCCTGCAATTTACATTCCCCGTGAGTGCAAGCAAAAGATGTAACTTCGCAACGCCCCATGAGCGCTTCGATCGAGCCCATTAAAAAACCCATTGCCGCCGAACTGGACCGCTTTGAGCGTGAATTTCGCCAAAGCATGAAAACAGCGGTTCCCTTGCTCGATACGATCATGACCTACATCGTCAAGCGCAAGGGCAAACAGGTTCGGCCATTATTCGTGCTCTATTCGGCCCAGTTGTTTGGATCGATCAACGATCGCACCTATCGCGGGGCTAGTTTGGTTGAACTCTTGCACACCGCCACCCTGGTGCACGACGATGTAGTCGACGACAGTTTTCAACGCCGCGGATTTTTTTCCATCAACGCCCTTTGGAAGAACAAAATTGCAGTTTTGGTGGGCGATTATCTCTTGTCTAGGGGCCTGTTGCTGAGTGTCCAGAACAAAGATTTTGACATGCTTGAAATCTTGTCAGATTCGGTAAGAGAAATGAGCGAGGGCGAATTGCTGCAACTGGAAAGGGCTCGCAACATGAGCGCCACCGAAGAGGTCTACTTCGAAATCATTCGCAAAAAAACCGCTTCTCTCATCGCTTCCTGTTGCCACATCGGAGCCGTGAGCACGTGCAGCGACGAAGACACCTTGAAAGCCATGGCTCGCTTTGGTGAATGCATCGGATTGGCCTTTCAAATTCGCGACGACCTGTTCGACTTTGGAGACAACAAAAGCGGCAAACCCGCCGGCCTGGACATCAAAGAAAAGAAACTGACCCTGCCCATTATTTACGCCTTGTCGCAAGCTCCCAAGTCTGAGGCCAAAGCCGTAAAAAAACTCATCAAAGGCAAGCAGAGCGATTCCCAAAAGATGGCAGGGGTTCTCGCCTTCGTTGAACAATATGGAGGCATGGACTATGCCCGAAACAAAATGAACGAATTGAGAAACGAGGCTTTTCAGATTCTGCGGTCATTGAAGACCCAAGAATCGGCTGCCGCGCATTTGGAGGCCTTGGTTAACTTTGTCATCGACCGAAACGCATAATCATGAAAATTCACTGGAAGGATCAACAATTTGAACCTCAATTGCAGGACAATCGCGCCGAATTGAATGGAGAGCTGTGGGAACTCATTCCCCAAACCCAAGGGCGTGCTCTCATGGTTGGACCCCAGAAAACCATGGCCGTTGAAATCATCTCCATCGATCGAGCTGAAAAAACCGTTGTCCTTCAGTACAAAGGAATCAAACATAGTTTACGGGTGAGTGAACCCCTTGATGATTTGCTCAAATCCATGGGGTTGGACAATGCCATGCAAACCAAAATTGCCGAACTGAAAGCACCCATGCCAGGTCTCGTATTGGACGTATTGGTGAATCCAGGCCAAGAGGTGAAAAAGGGTGACAAATTGCTGGTTTTGGAAGCCATGAAAATGGAAAATGCCATCAAAGCCCCCGCCGACCTGACGATTTCGGCCATCAAATGCCAGAAAGGGCAAGCCGTTGACAAAAATCAGGTCTTGCTGAGTTTCGATTAAGTTTGCCCCATGCGGGTAGTTTCGTATTTCTGGATATTTCTAGCCTTGTATCTGGGCTTGGGTATCCTGAATTTGGAAACCTTACCCGTGGTCTGGAACGATGAGATTCAGAACCTGGATCCCGCGGTTCGACATTGGCGAACAGGGCAATGGACCTCCTGGCTGTGGCCCAATCCGGGAGCCACTGAGCTTTTTGCCTCTTACCCCCCTTTTCTGCATCATTGGCATCGGCTCTGGCTTTCGATATTTCCCTTGCACCCTTTTTGGATGCGTCTGCCCTTTTGGCTTTTCCATGGTCTCAGCCTGGTTTTGTTGTTTCGTCTGCTTCAAAAACACATGAAGCCCGAATGGGCCTTAGGCCTTGTATTGTTATTCGCCTGGGACCGCTCTGTCTTTGAAATCGCACGAAGTGTGCGCGTCGAACCCATCGCCATGGCCCTTCTACTCCTGTACAATCTGCCACTCAGATGGGGCCGCGCGTGGTGCTTAACCCTGTTGGCAAGCTGCCACCTTCTCTACCTGCCTTTTGTGCTGATATTGGCGTTTTGGGAGTGGAGAAAAACCGATTCCATAGTCCAGAAGATAGCGCTTCTGACCCCTTCGCTACTCCTTCTCACTTATTTAAACTATCACTATCATTCAAATTGGGTAACCGCTTTTCAGCAGATCAGTTACCAAATTGAAAAACACAGTCAAAATGGTTTTATTTCCTGGTTTCAAGAACTGCAATACACCTACAAGCAGGCTCCCCTTCAAGCCTTGGTTTGGGCGCTAGGCATAGGCCTGCTCGCCCGCTTGGCTGTGAATCGTAGCTATCAAAAAGGGCCTTGGTTCTGGGCCTTCATCGCGTATGCGGCTACCCTGTTGTTCGCTCAACCCTTGCACCGGTACTGGCCCATGGCTTGCTTGCTGCTCATTCTCGCCATTGGCGAATTCTCAGGGCAAGACACCCAAGAGCTTGGATCCCCTAAATATACCCGTTTGAAGCTTCAATGGCTGCTAGGCTTAGCCATTCTCAACGGTTTCGCCTTGTTTGCTGCCCGTCATGTTGCTGCCCTCGCAGACCGCCCGGCTCGATTGGCTGACCCGGCCTTGGAATGGCTCGATTCATGCCTCATCGACGCCCCAGCTGGCAGCCTCATCACCGGCAGCGCCCTAGGGGCTTATGCCGCTTATCGGCATCCTCAAATGGAGTATGGAATGCCCGATTACTTGC
>Ga0222714_10001619_pt1 | contig 25216 bp, 23 predicted proteins | sample C33_3DmetaG_FD_165048 | JGI IMG/M metagenome (GOLD analysis project Ga0222714, IMG submission 165048) | Estuarine water microbial communities from San Francisco Bay, California, United States - C33_3D | ecosystem: Environmental > Aquatic > Marine > Unclassified | place: USA: California...
TATCACGAGGAACGATATATTTTTCATCTATTTTCTCCATGGCGCGCCTGGAGAGATTCGAACTCCCGACCACCTGGTTCGAAGCCAGGTGCTCTATCCAGCTGAGCTACAGGCGCATTATACAAAATATGCTATAATAACAGTACTTTCAGGCTATTTTTGGTAGCCTTGTAATTACATGTAATTACATGAAATTACAGCTAAAAAAGCAAAAATTGAACCATAAATGAGACATAAAAAACAATCAATCAAATTTACCGCTCAAAGTATTGATAGTTTACCCTACGTACAATCAGGTCAAAAGGAATATTATGACTCTAGCGTAAGGGCTGATTACTCACAATTTACTTTAGTAATCGGTAAAACACGCAAAACCTTTTTTGGTAAATTTAGAATTAAGGGTAAAACTTGGAGAAAGAAGTTTGGCGTATACCCTCATATTTCTCTTAAGGATGCTAAAAATTTATTTTTAAAACAAGTTTCAGGATTTAATTTAAATCAAAACTCTTACCTAAAACAAAAGTATTCACTTAGTGAAGCTCCCACTTTTAATGAGTGTGCTGAAAAATACTTTATAGCTAGAAAAGAATCGAAGTCATTAAAGTGGATGGTTGATTACTATAACAGCGACATTAAAGAAGAGATTGGCGAATTAAAGATTAACCTTCTTACAAAGCAAAAGGTAAAGAAGATTGTAGATAATAAGTTTATTACAGCACCAACCTCGTCAGATAATATTAAAAAGATCATCTCAGCAATTTGGAACTTTGCTAAGGAAATCGAGTTAATTGAATCTCTTGAGCACCAAACTAACCCTGCATCTTATAAAAGAGATAAAAGTGAGCTTTCGCAAATCAGGCAACCTAGAAAGCGATTTTTAAATTACGACGAAATTAAACTTATGTGGGAAGCTTGGTCAAAGCTAGATCAACAAAACGAAGCAATTATGAAATTGTGTTTAATTTTGGGGCAGCATCCAATATCTGAAATTTGTAACATGAGATGGGATCAAATCGTCAAAGATGACAATGATGATTATTGGTGGGAGATGGAGCCTGGTTTTCATAAAGTTGGAAAAGATCACTATGTTTACTTACACCCTGAGGCTATTAGTTTAATTAATAATCAAAAGGGAAATGATGATGTTTATGTATTTCCTGTTAAAAGAAACAGCTCCTTTGAAAGCCAGCCTAGAAAAGATATTAGAAAAGCTCATATTAAAAGCATACAGGAAGCTGGTATTAATGATTTCCAAATTAGGGATCTAAGACCCACGATGATAACTCACTTAGAGGATAACGGTCTCAATGCTGGAAAACTTGTCGGTCATTCTGATGGATCGATCACTGACAAAAATTATATAAGAGGTAAACTAGCTAAGATTAGAAAGAATCATATGACGTTTTGGGTTGAAGAGATTTTAGGATTGTTTGATTAGTATGAAAGGACAACTTGATTTGCTTGATACTGCTCTGAATAAGCAAATTTCCTGGCAGAGAAAAAAATTTAGTAATCCAAAAGCCACTATACGTGTTGGTACTTTATTTTCTGGTATAGGTGCAATTGAGCATGCCTTAAAGCGTCTCAGGTTAAAAACTGAAATCGTATTTGCAGGGGATATCGATCCTCATGTTAAACAAGCTTATTTCGCAAATTACCCTATTACAGAAGACCGTTGGCACGATGACATAACAAAATTCAAAGCAAAGAAATACAAAAATAAAGTAGATCTTTTGGTTGGAGGCAGCCCTTGCCAATCATTCTCTATGGCCGGGAGAAGAGGGGGACTTGAAGATACAAGAGGTACATTATTTTATGATTTTGTAAGAGTTGTTACGGAATGTAGACCAAAAGTTTTTATTTTTGAAAATGTAAGAGGAGTCCTTAATCATGACCGTGGAAACACATGGCGAGTTATGAAAGATGTTTTCAGTGAGATTGGCTATGACTTCTCTTATAGAATTTTAAACAGTTCAGATTTTGGAATTCCACAATCAAGAAACAGACTTTTTGTTGTTGGCTTTAGAGACCCAAATGATGAATTCCATTTTCCAAAACCAATAGATCTCAATAAAACCATGCAGGATTTTTTAGAAGATCATACTCATTCTTCTTATTACATGAGTAAAAAGGGTGTTAAGTTCGTTACTAAAATCTCCAATCAACGCAAGCACTATACCCAAATTAATGGGCATATTGCTTTATGTCAAAAAGCTAATCAACAAACAAATTGGCATGGAGATTTTGTCTTTGAGGAAGTTGAAAAAAAACTTAAATACGATGAATTTATTTTCGATGTCAAAAAGGTTGATGATAAATATTATCTTTCCGACACTGTTCGAGAGTATGTATTATCTTCTGGAACGAAAGGTTACAAGGCAGCCCCAGGAGTAGATCCTACAATTGCTAGAACATTGCTGCAGTCTATGCATAAAATGCATCGATCCGGAGTAGACAATTACGTCACGCATAAAGGCCGCCTAAGAAGACTTACTCCAAGGGAATGTCTAAGATTAATGGGTTTCAGGGATTCATTTAAGATAGCGGTGAGTGATACCCAAACATACAGGCAAGCAGGGAATAGTATAGTTGTTGATGTTCTTATTTCTCTGCTTAAAGAAATGGATATCACAAAGTATACTTAGATAATTGGGAGTTTTTTTATGACGCAAATTTCAAATATAGTCTCGTTGGCAGCATGTGTTTGTGCTCAAGATGGAATAATCTCAGAAACTGAATTAGATGCCATTAGGGAGATGGTTTCTGAAAAATTTTCGCAAATTACAAAAGATGACTTCAATTCAATGATAGATAATTTTTTTCTAGAGGATAAATCGCTAGAAATATATTATGAGAATTTACAATCAAGCGAAGACCTTAATGAGATTATCAATATATGCCATCTATCTGCTGAAAGCGATGGGCTTGAAGCAAGGGAAAACACTGCTCTTATTAAATTAATTAGGTTAGCAGGACAAAATCCGGAGGAATACTTTAAGGATGCCTGAGATAGTTGATGGGATGCCTCAGCCAAAATCCCATATTAAAACACTCACCAAAATAGGATACGATCTTAATTCAGCAATCTCTGACATCATCGATAATTCAATTACAGCTTTGGCATCTGAGATTAATATAAAGTGCCCACCAAGCGATAATCCTTACGTATTGATAAGTGATGATGGCCACGGCATGGATCTTCAAGAATTATTAGAAAATATGAAGATTGGCTGTAAAGACCCAGATGATGATAGGGAGCTTCATGACCTTGGTAGATTTGGTTCAGGAATGAAGACAGCTAGTTTTTCCCAAGCAAGGAAGATGACGGTTATAACTAAGAAAAAAGATGCTGATATAGCAGCTGCGCGATGGGATATTGATCTAATTGAAGAAACTAACTCTTGGTGTTTAGAAAAACTGGACTTAAACGATGTTCAAGATTTACCAGGCTTTGATAAAAGCCTTCTAGCCAAACAAGGAACAATTATTATTTGGGAGAATTTACACTTCATCAAGTCTAACGATCATGCAGAATTAGAAAATATCATTGATGAGAATATGGCTAATTTAATAAAACATATCTCTCTCCATTTTCATAAGTTTCTAAAGAAAGAAAAATTTAAGATTAAAGTTCAGGGAAATGAGGTTGTTGCTATTGATCCATTTATGACTTCCTTTAAAGGCTATCAATCAGGAAAGAGTGAAATATTTAATATTAAAACTAATCAAGGGCGCTTAACATGTGAAATTAAAGTACATGTTCTTCCTCATCATGAAAACCTTACCAAAGAGGAAATTAAGCAATACGGCGGAATGGATGAAATATATAAAAATCAAGGTTTATATATCTACAGATCAAATAGATTAATTATTGCTGGTGGTTGGATGGGCTTATCTCGTTCTTATCAACTTGGTAAACTGGCAAGAATTGAAATCAATGTTCCATCCGGATTAGATAAGCTTTGGGCTACGGATGTAAAAAAATCTTCCTTGCAGTTACCTAACTCAATAAGACAACGCCTTAAGAAATTGGTTACCATCCCAATTAAAAAATCAACGAGAGCCTACACCTATAGAGGGACTAAAGAAGTTGCCAATGATTTTTGGAGAATTAATGAAAACAAGAGAGAAAATACTATTAGCTACGAGATAGATGTCTCAAATCCAGAGCTTGAATCACTTAGAAATTCCCTTTCAAGTGAAAAAGTTTCTTCTTTAAGAGATTATTTGGTGAGTCTTAGCAAGAATTTACCGATAAATCATATATATGAAAGGATGTCTACAGAACCAAAATCCATCAACCAGGAAGATGCTGATACCTTTATCCCTGAAGAGCTAGCAGAAAAACTTAAAACAGAGTTGGAGCTAATATGGAGAAAATAAAGCTTGATGCAATTACCAACACTATTAAAAACATAATCATAACTGAGGTTGGCGCAAGTCAGCACACAGTTTCACCTGACCTTATCCAGCAAAGTATTGATAAAGTTATTGAATTATTCGGATACTCAATAGATGTAGATGATCTCGAACATATTAGATTTAGATTAGAAACTACATTCAATGTTAATTTATCCAGCGACTCTATTATTCTGAGTAATCCAAATGTTCAAAGATGGTTACAAAAAAATAAAAATGAGATTCATTGGAATTATTGGGAGGCTTATAAACAGCATTTAATAGATGAAGATAGATCAGTATCTGTTATCGATGAAAATGAAAAAGTTATAGACAGCATTCTAGACCTTTCTGGCGACCCAAGAATTGATGGAGCTTGGTCAAGAAAAGGCCTAGTTATGGGTAACGTGCAATCTGGAAAAACCCAAAATTACATTGGCCTAATAAATAAATCTATAGATGCGGGTTATAAGGTAATTATTCTTCTTGGCGGTCATATGAATGCTCTAAGGAATCAAACGCAAGAGAGAGTTGATTATGGAGTAATTGGAAGAGAATCAAGCCACATTATTACTAATAGCGGCGTCCAAGAGTATGTTGGTGTTGGGAAGATTAGAGATCCAAGCTTTAAGGTTGCAACAGTTACATCTACTAAGAATGATTTTAATGCTCAAATTGCAAATGGGTTGGGAATAGATTTTAAAGATTTGGCTTCTCCAATTATTTTAACTATCAAGAAAAACACAAAGATTTTAGATAATCTAAATCGCTGGATTAGAGAGAGACACATGCTTGATGTCGAAAAAAACATTAAGCTGGATATGCCAATGATGCTCATAGATGATGAAGCAGACTATGCATCAATTAATTCACAACATCATAGAAATAAAATAACTAAAACCAACCAATCCATCCGAGAACTTTTATCCTATTTTCATAAAAATACTTACGTTGCATATACTGCAACACCCTTTGCAAATATTTTTATTGATCCGGATACTCAAGATGAGATGTTTGGAGATGATCTTTTCCCAGAAGATTTTATGATTAAGGTTCCGGTCCCTGACGTATATATGGGACAAGATTATTATTTTGGAGACGATAGGGATGAGGAAGAAATTGGCCCAGTAATCCAAATAAGCGATAACGAAGACTTGCTTCCCATGGCAGGCCAAAAAAAAGATATGCCTGTCGGCAATATGCCTGAGAGCTTAAAAGAGGCAGTTGAGGCTTTTATCCTTTCTTGTGCAGTGAGGGATTCAAGAGGAGATACAAAGAAACATAAAACTATGATGGTAAATATTACCCATTTGAACTTACTCCAAGCTCAGATTGCCCAAAAAATAGAGGATTACCTATCAGATTTAAGAAATGCTATTAACAATATTGGCCTTGGAGTTGATGAGGCACTAAAAAATAAGAAGATTGCTAAATTAAATCAAACCTTTATTAACACTTTTAGCATCAAAGAATCATTTACTGATATTGCAAAATTTCTTAAAAATGCAGTAGACGCTATTGAAATTATCAGTGTACATACTGGTTCTGGAGATTTAGATTATTCTTCGTATAGGGATAACGGAAGATCTGTAATCGTCGTCGGCGGTCATAAGCTAGCGAGAGGGCTTACTCTCGAGGGATTATCAGTTTCTTATTTTGCAAGAAATGCAAAAGCCTACGATACCCTCATGCAAATGTGCAGGTGGTTTGGATACAGGCCAAAGTATGGTGATCTTTGTAAGGTATATTTACCATTTGAATCAGACGAATGGTATTCATTTATCACAGAAGTTATCAACGATCTCTATAGAGAGTTAGATCGTATGTCCTTACAAAATAAGACCCCTAGAGATTTTGGTTTGAAAGTTCGTGAGCATCCTGGGTCTTTAATGCCAACAGCTAAAACCAAAATTGGTTTTGCGGAGTCTTATCAAATCAAATTTGATTTATGGGGCTCTCGACAGAGAAGATTTAGGTTTAAAGAATCATTAGATACAAACAACTTAAATCTAAAATATGCTGAAGAATTTATTAATGGTCTGAAGCAAGATCCTATAATCAATGCCAAAGGTATTGTTTATGATGATGTCCCTTATGAGGAAGTTATCAAGCTTATAGAAAACCTAGATATTCTAGAGGACGATCTTGGTAATACTGCTCTCATTAACCATATTAATTTGTGCAGAGACAACAACTTACCTAAATTCAAAATAGCTATCTACACAATTGCAAACCAAGGGGCTAAGAATTGGATGAAAGATCCTAGGTTTTTAGACATTCGTGTTCCTAAATCCTACTCTATTGGGGGTCATAACATTTCTTTGCCAATCAGGTCTGTAGAATTAAGAAATGCTTGCTATTCCTCGCCAAGATCAGAGTTAGGGGGGAAGACCGATGAAAGCGTTTTCCTAGATGATAAGGAGATCAATTTAATTTCAGAGATCGAATCTGATCCTATTAACAAGGATTTTATAACTTCACCACATCGACAATTTCCTGCACTGATTTTATATTTCTTTGCATTGACAGAAATTAAGCCATTTGGAAAGCTTTCCACTCCACATGAAATTACCGAAATTAATGTGCCATTTGGAAATCTCCCAGTAGTTGGTTATTCGATTTCATTCCCTGATATAAACAATCTTAAAGAAATAGATAAAGAAGAAGTGAAATCTAAGACTGAAAACCTAGCTTATTTAGTGAATAAAAAGGGAACTCAACTTGAAATGGATTTTGAAATCGAGGACGAAGAGTAATGGATGCAAATAACCTTAAATATTTTCGTGATGACCCATGGGAGAATATTAGTGAGCCTAATTATCCAAATGGTCAAAGACTTTATGAAGCAGATAGAAGGTTTTGGGTAGCAGTTAATGACAAACAACAGTTAGTATTTTTTATTATAGAAAAGGGAAATTACGAGCTTGAAAAAACTCCTAAGCTATCAAGTATTGAAATATTAATTGAGCCGGATGGCGCAGGTAATACGAGGTTAATATGCGCTTTAGTTGAACCTGAGCTTAGAGATAAATTTGCGTTGGTAGCAAAAGATGTAGCGCTTTACTGCGAACCCTTCCAGGGACAACAACTTATCCGAACCTTCAACGAGCGCATGATTTCATGGGCAGATTTTTTAAAACCGTCAAGATCGGGTTTGACGTATCAAGAATTTATAGGGTTTTGGGGTGAGATGTATTTCTTAAATAATGAGTTTACTAAAGTATTTCCTCTTGAGGAGTGTATCGGTTTCTGGATAGGTATCCTAGGTAAAAAACAAGATTTTACTGTTAATGATGTTGCTATAGAGGTCAAAACAACAAAGTCTGGTGATCCTAACGTCATTAAGATATCTTCGATGGAGCAATTAGAACAAATTACTCCAAAATTATATTTAGCACACTTGCATATAAACGATGCCAGTGAATCTAGTGGACTTAGTTTGGAAGAGATGTTTGAAGGTTGCAGAACCAACCTAGAGGCTAATACTGGATTACAAAGCGAGTTTATTAATAAAGCTAGCAAACTCTACAGCAAAGCTAATGAAGAACAACTGCATAAGAAAATGTGCCTGCTGCAATACGAAATCTATGAAGTTGCTAAAAACTTCCCCAAAATAACTCCTGAGCATCACAAGGGTATTTCGGCTGCAAAATATTCCATAAACCCTTCGTATATTAAAGATTATTTTGTTTCAGATAATTTGAATGAATTATTTAATTCAGAAAATTAATTTTTTTAATAGACACATCCTGTCGTTAAGTATAATTATTGTACGCATATGAATATCGAAGAATGCAAACAAGATTTATATAACGAGCTAAGAATAGCCGCAGACGTTGATAGCGATTTTTTAGAAGACTCTTTTATTGAATATGTAGAAAAGCTGTTATCCGATGCTGGCATCTATGAAAATATACAAAAAGGGTATTATGGCAATGATAACCTTGGTATTCGCATCGATGGTTATAATTGGAACCCTCTAGAAAAAATACTTTCAGCTTTTATTATTCGCTTTTCAGGCACTGAAGAGAAAGTCTCAATTAGTCAAAGCGATATCGAAAAATTAGGGAAAAGGGCGTCTAAATTTTTAGAAAAAATTGATGATGATAAGTTTTTAGATAGATTGGAGCCTACCGATGAAGGCTATATTCTTGCTGCGGACATGCACCCTTATTTAGAAGAAACCAATAAATATAGGGTTGTAATTATTACCGATCATGAACTGAGTAATAGAATCAAGCTCAACAAACTTAAAATCAATGACATTCGAGGTAGAGAAGCATTTTTTGAAATCTGGGATATAGAGCGAATTTGTAAACTAATCCATTCCAGTGAAGAAGGTGAGGAGTTTACCGTTGATTTCAAAGAGCTGAGTGGTAGCAAATTAGGACTTAAAGCTCTTCCTGCAAATATTGGTGAGAAGGGTATCAGTTCATACTTATCCGTCATGCCAGGAACTGTGTTAAGGGATTTATACGATACTTATGGTCAACGTTTGCTAGCTAGTAATGTTAGAACTTTTTTGCAATTTAGAGGCAAACCTAACCAAGGAATGAAAACCACTTTATTAACACATCCTGAAAATTTCTTTGCTTATAACAACGGTTTAACGGTAACAGCTTCAGGAATTAAAACTAAAGAGAAAGACGGGAATTTCTATATTACTGAATTAGACAATATGCAAATTGTAAATGGTGGACAAACCACCTCATCTATTTATTTTGCTCCTCTTGAAAAAGGAGGACAACAGGGAATAGATTTTAGAAACATTGATCTTTCTAAAGTATTTGTGCAAATGAAACTTACTGTGATTGAAGATCGTGATAGAGCCGACGTTATTAATTCCAGTATTTCTGAGTATGCTAATACGCAAAACCGCATTCAAACTGCTGACTTGGTGTCCAATCATCCTTTCCATAAGAAAATTGAAGATCTTTCTCGTACTACTAATGTGCCTCCTGGAGAGTCAGGCATTGCCACTAAATGGTTTTATGAAAGAGCTCGTGGGCAGTATGAAACTAAGCTTCGTGCACTAAAATCAGCAGATCAGAAGAAAAAGTTTGAAAAAGAGTATCCCAAGAATCAAAAATTCTCTAAAACAGATTTAGCTGCATATGAGAATACTTGGCGTCTAAAACCATATGAAGTTAAAAAAGGTGCGCAAAAGAACCTTGAACTTTTAGGGACTAAATTAGTTAAGGAATGGGAGAAAAACCCAGGAGTATTTGGCACAGCATTCTATAAGGACCTTATTGCAAAAGCTATCCTATTTAAACAGGCTGATCGTGCCATCCAATACGAGTCTGAATGGTATAAGCTTGAAAGAGGTTTTAAGGCAGAAGCATTAACCTACACACTCGCAGTCCTTAGAAACACTTTGATTGAAAGAAAACAAGATATTAATTTGCAAAGAATTTATAACCAACAAAAAATTTCTGATTCTTTAAAAAAGGAAATTATGAATATGGCTGAAGTTATAAGAGATTTTATTTTAGATAATGATTTTAGAGGTGGGGTAGTCAATCCTTCTGAATTTTGTAAAACTCAAAAAGCTTGGAATAAGTTAAAAGAGATTGATTATGAGTTTCAATACTTGACCAAGGAAGACACCATCAATGAAATGGAGGCTGTAGATAAGAAAAGCCAAGATAAATTGATTAACGAAACCAGTAATGAATTAGCTTATTTTGAAAGAACCCAGTCTATCTCTATAGAGCGTTGGCAAGATATTTATGATTTTCTTGGCAAACACTATCCTAAAGGAAGCTCTGATATGAGGGTCGTGCATAAGTTTACGTATCAATCCACAGGTATTGCTCAAAACATTCATCTACATGATCACAAAACAGCTATCCAAATGCTCGAAAAAGCTATAGACCAAGGTTATATTTTCGAACAAGAAAGTTAATTATGGCTAAATCTATTACCCTTGATATTAATATTAATTCTCTAAAACCCATCGAGATTGATGTCCTCAAGATGCGATTTGCTATTGGTTATCCTAAAACTCTTAGGCAAGAAGAAGTTGCCAAAGAATTAGGCATTACTACAGGAAGAGTCTCTCAAATTGAGAAAAAAGCTCTTACCAAACTTAGAAATAAAATAACAATTTCTTCCTAATATTTCCTATCTAATTTTAGATCAGCATGAAGCTGATTTGAGAAGACATATTTAAGAAGGTTATTATTGCTGATGAGTTATAAAAATTAACTCCACAACTCTAACCATTGATTAAATTTTTGTTTTTCTTTTTTATGAAATTTATCTGCAGATGCGGCATGTTTAGCTTCCAACAATGCAACATCTTTAAGTTTCTTATCGGTGAGTAGTTGGTTGAAATAATTTTTTTCAAAAGTTGATAGTTCTGGGCTTAAAAATGCATCATTTTGTTTAAGAATAGCCATTACTTTTTTAAGTGAGATTTTAAAATCAAATGCTATATATTCTCCATAAATATCTAGGTAGAGTTTTTTTAAGATATTAAGATCGGATTCAAATTGATTGATCTCAAGATTGGACACCTCTTTATCTTGATAGCAAATGTAGAGGATAAAGGCTGCTACAGCTTCAAAAGAGTTGGGTTCAATTTTTTCCATACATCTCACTAATATTATTTGCAAGCTTTTGAAATTCTTTTCGGAGGCTGAGTGGCGTTAAAACTTCAACATTATCACCAAATCCTCTAATCCAGAATCTTAAATCCATATCATTATCTACTTGGGCTTCTAATATTGTGTAACCTTTACTGTTATAAATTTTTTGATTTGAGGAAAGGGGAGTTTCATAAAGATGAAAACCAGCGAATTTTGAAAATTTAAGTTTAATCTTTATTTTGTCACCAACAGTAAAACCCAAAACTCCCTTTACAAGATTTTTAACATTTTTATTTTTAAGCTTTGAGTCGGGATCTAAAATTTTAATGTCTTGAAATCTATGCAAGGCAAGGTAAGAAATATCTTTTGGATAATTGTCAAAACTACAAATAAGATAAGAAATCCTTCCTCGATGGACAAGTCCTCCCGGATTTAATACATAAGTTTTATTATTGGAATTATTTTTTGCTAGATATTTTGCCTTTACTTGTTTACCAGAAAATAGTGCTTCCTGGACTTTTTCCAAAATCTTTGCTTTGATTTTAGCTGGCTTAAGATTAATGCCTTCATGTCGAGCTAATACTTTTGATTTCCAATTTTTAACTTGATAGCTTGAAGTTTCATCAAGTACTTCTTTGGCTTCTTTAAGATAGGGGTTAATTGGATCAAGGGTTTTATTAGGAAGCAGGGGCAACAAGTAATCATGAGCAAGCTCCAAGCATAGTGCTTCGGCAGCAGACATTGAAGAATTCTTTGGGGCGTCTGCTGGCCTTCGGTACCCATATGGTTTCGAGCCTATTACTTTCACTCTATTAGGGAAAGCTCTTTCAAGTCTGACAAGATCACGTTCAATCGTTCTAACTGAAATTGAGATTCCTTCATTCAATAAGTTTTGATGGATTTGTTTAATAGTTAAAGAAGAATCTGGTCTTAACATTTCCAAAACAAGCATTCCCCTGCGAATAGCTTCGGTATCGTTTGGTTTTTTCTTCTTTTGCATTCGACACTTTTTGACGTATACAGGTCATATCTTAAATCTATACATTTTTAAAGGAAAGTAAAATGAAAAAATTATCGATTAAGAAATTAAGCAACTATTTAGAGAAGTTAATTGATCACAACATCTATTCATCTTTAATGCTCTGGGGTGCGCCTGGGATTGGAAAATCCTCTTTGGTAGCTCAGGTCGCTGAAAAAAAACATTTATCACTAATAGATGTTCGAATTAGTCAGTTAGCTCCCACGGATTTAAGAGGCTTGCCAGTCGTCAATGAAGATAGGTCTTCGTGGATTCCTCCTGAGTTTTTACCAAGAGATGGAAGGGGTATTCTTTTCTTAGATGAAATAAACATGGCGCCACCCGCTATTCAAGGAATAGCTCAGCAACTTATTCTAGACAGAAAAGTTGGTAACTATGTTTTACCCGAAGGATGGTTTATCTGGGGAGCAGGTAATAGAAAAGAGGATTTTGCTTCGGTATTTGATATGCCAGCTCCCCTTGCAAATCGATTCATGCATTTAGAAGTTACCTCTAAGTTTGAAGAATTCATTGAATACGCTATCAATAAAGATTTTGATGAAACCATTATCTCTTTTCTTAAATTCAGACCAAACCTTCTGCATAAAATAGATCAAAACTCTCCAGCTTGGCCTTCTCCTAGAAGTTGGGACATAGCTAATAATTTATTACGTGCAGGCCTTGATATTGATCCTGCTGTTGGTTCGGCTTGCAATTCAGAATATACATCCTTTGCAAAGGTATATAAAACTTTACCTAAAATTGAACCTATACTAAGCGGAAAAGCCAAACCTAAATTTCCAGAGGATTTATCTGCACGCTATGCACTTTCATCTGCTTTAGTGTTGAGAGCTAAAAACATTAACGAAATAAAGAATGCTTTACTCTATTTAGCAGAAAAAGCAAATACAGAATGGTTAACCCAATCGGTTTACGATTTTGTTAGCAAAATGCAGGATAGAGGCAATATCATTTCTGAAATGGTAGATGTTATTTCTGGTGATGAGAAACTCATGCATGTTGCCAAACATGTTAATAAGTTAATGGTTGCATAATGAGTTTTGAAGACATTGTTTTAAAAGCTATTTTGCAAGTCAGAAAAGAGTGCCAGTTTTTTGCTGCTCTTATGATGTTTGCAAGAATCTCTCCTAGCAAACAAATTGATACGGCAGCTACTGATGGCAGAGATATTATTGTCAATGAAAAGTTTTTGCAATCTCTAAATTCCAGCGAACAGAATGCATTGTTACTTCATGAAGTACTTCATCTTGCGTTGCTACATGTTCAAAGAGTTGGATCACGGGATAAGCGTATCTGGAATATTGCTGCAGACATTGTTGTAAACGATTTAATCATAAGAAATACGTCATTTCAGTTACCCTCAGGGGGAATTACCGATAAGAGATATACAGATATGTCCGTTGAAGAAATATATGAAAAGTTGCTTTCACCTAAAGAACAAGAGCGCATAAAAAGATTAAAGCTCATGGAAGACCTGGTCGATGGAGATGAGGGAGAGAGAAAGTTCAAACCCTTGTCTGAGGGGGAGGCTGAAGAAATAAGTGCTTATTGGAAAGATAAAATGGAAGTTGCTAAAAATAACTGCAATGCTTCTGAGTCTGGGAAAGGTCAAGGTACTTGTCCTCTTGGTATGGAAAGAGAATTAGCTTGCGTCTTAGATCCCGAGGTGGATTGGAGAATAGCGCTTTGGAAGTTTGTAGCTAAAACACCTTCAGATTTTGATGACCTTGATAGAAGATTTATATATCGCGGTTTATACCTTGAGGGGCTGCTAACAGATTCGCTCAAAGTTTCTGTATGCATCGATACTAGCGGCTCTGTGTCGCAAAAGCTGCTTGATCAATTTATTGCTGAGCTAACGGGTATCATAAGATCTTATCCAAATGTTGAAGTTGATTTATTTTATGCTGATACAGATTTATTTGGTCCTTGTAAGTTAAATGGTTCAAGTAAAATACCATCTCCAAAGGGCTTTGGCGGTACATCCTTTGTTCCCTTTTTTAATTATCTAGATAAAAATAATGGCTACTGTTCATCAAGTCCCACTGTATCTGTCTATTTAACAGATGGTTATGGAGATTTTCCAAATACGCAACCTCAAGATCCTATACTCTGGGTAGTACCTAGAGATGGGCTTCCTAGCAAAGATTTTCCTTATGGAGAGGTTATCAGGATCGCAACGGATAACTAAAATGCAAGAAAATTTTCTTACTCCATCGAAAAGCCATAAGATAGTTAAAAATTTTATAATTAATTGGGCTGATAAAGAAGAAGCTTTAGAAGCTTTATCTAAGGATGAAGGAGTTTTTAGATATGCTCCTCAAAATATAAGAAATAAACAATGGGCTGCCATAGCAGCTATAAAATCGAACGAGTTAAACTTAGCTTATGTAAGCAATCAATTGATATGCAATCCTAACTTCTTAAAAAAGGTAATCACAATAAGTAACTGCTTTCTACCTTTAATACAAGATAATTTTAGAACCGACAAAAATTTTTGTAAGTTCCTTATCAAAGAGGTGCATCCAATATTTCTGGTCTATGCGCATGAAAGTTTTTTAAAGTGTCCAAAATTTAGGAGTTTTTGCCTTAGAGAAGTGTTTAAGTTCTTCCAAATAGAATATAAAAAAATTCAAGCCGAAGCATTTGTTGCAGGTAGAGATACCCCCCAAGGTTTTTCTTCATTTCATGAAAACGCAAATTTTCAACATATTGTGCGTCAATGTCCTTTATTGCATGAGGAAACGCGTTCTGAAGGCTTAGAATGGGTATTTTTTAAAAGATTGAGAGATCTCTTAAGAAATATTAACACTAAAGATTTTAAATTCTATGAGACGTTCATTGATAAGTTCTTAAGCCTACTTAGACTAGATATTTTTGAACAAGCACTCATTAGGGGAGCTAAAACAGAAGAAAAGATTAATATTTTTAAGCTTAAGCTTTCACATGTCTGTGATTATCATAAATATGAAATATTGTCTTTAATGTTTTTCGAAGTAACCCCAGAGGAGATTGGGTGCTACGAGACTAATTGCCACTTTAATTCTGCGTTTACCAAGTAAAGATTCTTATGATTTTTTTAGGGTTTATTAATTGATTTACGATGATTTTTTTATGAGCGAAGAGGCTCAATTCCCTTATTCAGATCTCACTCATCGATCAAAAAATTTAATGAATAAAAGCTTTGTTAAAAAAGCTATCATGGAAGGATATGGTGAGATACTTTGTTTTGCTGGTGATAATCTTCTTGATAATTATCATCTAATCTCCTCAGCTGTAAAGCTTGATGGTAATTTAATTAGTTATGCATCAAATAGATTAAAGAATAATAAGCGCATTGCTCTAATGGCAATAAAGACTTCTGAGCATGCATATTTACATTTATCTGATCGATTGCGAAAGGAGCAATCATTTTGTTTCAGGCTGCTATCTATAAATCCATTTGTTTTCGATTTATTCCCTATTGAATTTCGACTTTCTAGAAGGTTTATCACTAGGGCTGCAAGAATATTGCCGTCCATCCTTATTGATGCTCCCGAAGAATTTGTTAATTGTTCAAGAACAATGAGAAGGTTGGTTAAACTTAATGTGAATTGCATGAAATACATAGGTAAGAATTTAAAAGAAGATCAAATTTATATTGACTCTTTAAAAAAATCGAACCAAGTGTTCGTAAATACCAGCAAGGATGCTTTTGCAGCTATTAGATCAAAAAGTCTTTCTCTTAGAAATTGTTCAACGAAGATTAGGGCAAATAAAGATATTGTTTTCAAGGTCATGAACTACAATAAGTATGAAATTAGATACGCCGATCAATCTCTCATTGGCAATAGAAATTTCATACAGCGTGCTTGTAAAATCTATGAACATTCTTTTGCATATGCATCCAATGATATAAAGAAGGATAAAGCATTTATTACCATTCTAATGAAAATGCATCCTTCAATTCTCCAATACGCAGATGTTGAAATAAAAAATTGTAAAGACTTAGCTCTTCAGATGGTCATGAGTGATGGATTATTGGTTAGAACACTACCTCATAACCTAAAATTTGACCAAGGGATAGCGCTTGCAGCAATTAAGTCAGAACCGCTTGCTCTAAAATTCCTGCCTTTTCATGGAAAGTCCAAGGAAATACTTAGTAAGGTTGCTAATAGCAATCCATTTGCATTGGTTTATAACAGATTTACAAGACATAATTATTTTTTTGTTGAAAGAAAGAATATTCCAGAATTTTTTATTGATATTCTTATTCATGCTTTACCAAAAATAAAAAAACGTTTAAGTCAAAAAGATATGCATCAATGGTGTAAGCTCTATCTTGATGAATACTCATTAAAAAATACTCTATTTTTTAAACATGACATATTTCCTATCATGCAAAATCTTTTAAAGAGCTCTCTCTCATCAATTAATAACTCCAGACGATTTGCTTTAAAGGCACTGAACTATGATCCAGAGTTTTGGGGGGAGTTCTTTTGCAGGGCCACCGAAGATGATCCGCTGTTAGTTTCTTTACGCCTTAAGAAACGTGAAGCTTTAAGTGATAGGGAGATTGAAGATCTCCCATCTTACCATGTCTTTTCTGAGCCTGAACTTAAAACAATTTTGAGGGCATTTTACTCTTACGGGCGTCTAGGAAAATCTATGTTGGGCCAAAGTCTTTTTTCTAAAATTACGAGCAAATTCAAAGAAGAGTTAATACAAAAAGGTTCTATAGAACCAATAGAAGAATTCAATGCTTTTCTTCAAGGAAGATATATTTCTTCTAGACTAAAGAGAAAAGTACAAGATATTTTGTTTAACTCTAATAAAGACTATCTAAACGATTTTAAATATGAAGATACTCTAGATAAATATGAACAATAGATTTAATGAAATTAAATTTTTATATCCAAACATCATAAACCAAGACCGCTCAATCAATCCGGATGCAATCCTTCAATTACCCAAAAAAATAAGAAAAGAACTTTTAGCTGATCCAAACATAGCTTATGCCATGATTGAACAAGACGGATACTATATAAAATATCTAGATAAAAGTTTTAGAGCCAATAAAGATCTAATCCTCAAAGCCATTGAGGAGGATTCAGTTGCTACCGAAGCTTATGTTTACTTAAGAGCAAGCAAGTCGCTTAGGAAAGATAAGGATGTCATTCTTGCGGCAGCAAGGGAGGGTGGCTTGGAATATTTACCTACGTCTTTGAAATCGAGCAAAGAATTTGCTATTGAGTTACTCTCTACCCCAGAGGAAGAATTTACACATGCTGAATTAGTTGCTGCAACTTGCTTATCATTTTTTAACGAAGATGTGGTTCATGACCTAGATGTTTTACGCTTGATTTTTAAGCATGGACCCCAAGTAAATTATTGTGATTTCCCTAGAGATGTTTTGCTTGAGCTAATAAGATCCATGCCAATAGGATTTTGGGCTGAGACAGACTTAAATAGTAGATTGCCTTGGTATGTGAGGAATGAAGAAGTAATTCCGTTACTAGAAGATAGAGAAATAGTTCTTGCTATTCTTGAGAATAGCCCTAAAGCTCATGAAAAAATCTTTGATGATTCTTCTGATCAGCGCAAATTATGGTTGCAAGATAAAAATTTTCAACTTCAACTTCTAACGTTTCAAATCAAAGACTATATTGGGCGATTAGATCAAGATGTTTTAAAGTCTAAAGAATTTATTCTTGAAGCAGTATCAAGATGTGGGTTAGCACTTGAATATGCAGATGAATCACTCAGGTCCGATGAAGAAGTTGTTTTGAAAGCAATTCAACAGAATTTGGACGCATTTGAATTTGCAGGCACGAAAATCAAGAATGAAGAATATTTAATAAATTTAGCTCTACAATCGCTTAAGGAAATTGTACAAGATCAACAAGAAGTTAAAGCTGCAGAAGTAATAAAGAAAAAACAAATTCTTAACCAATATGTTAAAGAAGCAAAGAATATAATTCATGAAAGGGAAGCTACGATCCTTGAAAATGTAGATCTAAATAAAGAACTCTTCATAAACCCAAAGGAAACTATTCTTCTTAGAGCTTCTGGCAATAGTATGCAAAGAATAGGTATTTTTGATAAATCTATTTTGATAGTTGATAAGGCTCTAGATGCTAAAGATAGAGACATTGTATTAGTATGCATAAATCAAGTATATTGCATTAAGAGACTGCAATTTGAACCAAAAGCTCTACTTTCAGAAAATCTAGAATTTGATCCAATTTTATTTGCTTCTAATAATTCAATAGAAATATTAGGCGTAGTGACTGCAAGTATTTTGGAGTATCGCAATTGAAATCTCCAGTCGATCCAAAAGATTATCTTAATATTCCAGTCAATTTACGATCCTTTCTAAATATTAACGACCCATATATTAAGGTTACGATAATAAGGTGTTTGAATGATTCGATGAATGGCGTAGGTATAATCAAAGGCAATCTTCTGATATTTAATAGTCATCCAGTAATTACTCCCCGAAACAATGATATCGTCCTTGCTAAAATAAATGAAAATTTAGTCTGTAGGAGATTGAAGCTTGCCCTTAACTTACTAGTTCCAGAGAATCCAGGCTATGATGCTTACTCGCTAGAATCAGCAAGCATCTTGGGAGTTCTTAAGTGGTTAATCAATACAGAGTTTCCTGAATCTCGAGAATTAACGTAAAGTACTAATGTATTTTAAAAGTATCAAGAAAAGTATAAAGAAATATGATGATGGGTTGTGGTGTCGTTGTTATGAATGCATTAATCGGTCAACATTTTTTAAGGAATTCCCAAATCAGCTTTAAAAAGGAATTCCCAAATCAGATCTACCTTCTCGGTATCATCTTTCAATGTATCAGATAGAATCTCGTGAATAAATTCTTCTTCTTCTATTTCGCATGCAATGATAAGTAAATTTTTATTAAGAAGAAGCCTTTTGCTTGCAAAAATAAGTGCTAAAGAATCTTTTAACGCTGCATGCCGCACTAGATTAAAATTATCTTTTAGCTTAGGGCTTGCATATTCCAGAGCCCAGGGATCCTGTTGGATAGCAGTTTTCATAAAGAGGTAGTGATTGGCAAGAAGATCTTTATCTGTTCTTCTCAGTTCCCTGAATGCTTCAAAATCAATATGCCATCTATTAAGGTGAAATTTTAAGACAGAGGGATACAGGAAAGATAAAACTTCAAGTTTTTTTTTTCATACTTTACTGATTTCGCTGATCTTTTGATTTAAAAGGTCAACTAAAGGAGAAGTAAGTTGGAATGGTTGTTTTATGCCTTGATGCGTAGATTCGCTTTTGAATTTTTCTGCTTCATCAACAAAAAGGTTTAAACTTGGATAATTTCTAAAACCAAATCTTTTTAGGTCTTCAATGGATGAATCTTTCATAAACTTTTGTCTAATCTCATAATAAATTTCACTTGGTACACGTTCTAGATTATTAAAATCATTTTTCACTAAATTTGATGCAATCTCTAAATCCAGGCGGATGTGATTTGGAGCTAATTCATATAAGCAGTATTGAAGATTTATCAGATGAATCCATTCAACTTTTGAGAGTTTTGTTCGATCATAATTTTCTAGCAACCTTTCAAAATAAATTTGAATATGTTCTATATCTAAATTTTCATTCTCCATACTAAAATATTCATCACAGTCATCCGTATCATCTGTATCAATAAAAGGAGTAAGTAAAAAGTTTTTACCTAAATTTTTTGAGTAAGGTTTATTTAGATTAATTAATTCTAAGAGTGATTGATTGCCTCTTAAAGGTTCTGAATTCATTATTTGCTGTAAACATTCGCAGTCATCTTGTAACTGTTTATCGATAAATCTTATACATTTTGGATGGGCTGTAAGAACCTTCAGGATAAATTTTTTATTGGATAACAATTTATTAGCAAACTGTAAACAATCTTCATCTTCATTCATTGCAAGCATTACAATATTCTGATCATCTTGTAACTCTTGATCTGCAAACTGCAACGACATTCCATTCTCCTCAACTGCAAGCATCACAATATCTTTATTTTTTTGTAACTCAGAACTTGCAAACTGCAACGACATGCCATCCTCCTTAACTGCAAGCATCACAATATCTTTATTTTTTTGTAACTCAGAACTTGCAAACTGCAACGACATGCCATGCTGTCTAACCGCAAGGGATACTATTTCAAAGTCTCCACAAAATCTTTTTGCTAGTTTTAGAGTGCTTGTTCCACAGCATTGCGCCAAAAGAATTACCCATTCTCTATTTTCTATTACACCTGGGTAACATTTAACTAGATCATTTATAAAAAATTTATGATTGTCTTTGTAAGGACTGTGCTCTCGATTAATTATGGATTGGATTGCAGTCTTGACGTGTTGAGGATTCATTTTAAGCTCATCACTAACCCAGTTATCAAAGAGTAAGTAAGGATTTCCTGCTAGAGCCGCACAAAACAGATCTTTATCTAGTTGCTTTTCTTCAGATAAAAAATGCCAAGGAAAATCATAAGATTTTAGCAATTGCATTAATGAATTTTTATTAATCTGTAAGCCAGTTAGGTGCTTTCCATGGTTGTATACGAGATTATTGTTAACATACAATGATTCAATGACCTCTCCATCATTTAATATATGATCATCAAAACTATCTAAGGTACATACTAGATTCCCTGTTTTTGAAGCTCTTATTAAAAATTTCTTATTATGCAAAAAGTGTATAGCGAAATCATTTATGAATTCGTTAGCCAAAATACCTCTCTTATTTTTTTCTTCTAGAACATTACAAATAAAATCTTGATCATTTTTTAAATGAGGAAGATGCTTTATGACACCATTTACCTCAATACAAATTTCTAACATGAGTTCTTTATTGTGCTTTATATGTTCTGGAAGGCGGCTAATTATTATTTCTAATTGAAACTTATCAGTTGCATCCTTAAGCAAATAAATGATTTCATCAAGAGTAAGAGCATCAAATCTAGCATGAGCAACGATAGATCCTGGGTTCGCTCTTATTGCTGCTTCAATTATCTCATCATCCTCTAAATGTTGTTCGCTCAACATATTAATTGGGAGTTCAGCAAAACTAGGATAATGAGGATATTCCACTGTATCTCTATTAAAATCATACTCAACCATAGCTAAAATTATGCGTTTATCATTTTTCATAGCCTGAGGTAAAAATTTAAAAGCTTCATAATTAGACCGTACTGCTTCAAATACAAAATTAAAATCTGTTCGTAACGAATAGGGAACAAACTGTAAATAAGATCCATCAATTTTTACAAGCTTAGATGCTAATTCTTTTATTGAAAGTAATTGCAGCTTTGTATTTTGGGGAAGGTTATCAAAAAAATCTTGATTTATTTCGTAAATAGAAGGGTCATCTATATCTAGGGGTATTAACAACCCGGGGTACAGAAAATTTATACTCTCTAAATTATTACTCATGATTATATTATCAGTCTTGGTTACGACATAATGTGTCGAATAAAAAACCTATTATTTGTAAATTCATTTATTAATCGATACTTTCTGATAAATATAAAGTTATTTTTATGGTGTCTTTTAATATATTTGCCCAAAATGGTCTCATTTATTACTTCTTAAAGATCTAAGAGCAATGTTTTACTCAATCTCAGCATAGATAATGCGTCAGCTTCATCACAGGCCAGACCTTCGTCTTGCAACGATTAATCTTTCAATTTTTCTTATAAATTCTCTAGATACATTTTCAATAATGCATGGATTTCTTCTTATAGCCTTTATATAAGATTGCTTATGTTGATAAAATCTTTTAGGCAGAATTAAGGTAAACCAATATTCATTACTCGCAATAAGTTTTAATATGAACTCTGGATTATTTTTTAGTGTTTTATCAACATAATCAAAGTTCATTAAATTAACTAAACCATCTCTCATTAAATCTTTAGCGTATTTACTCTTACCCACAACTTCTTTAAGCTCATTTGGTAAGACATTAAAAATTTTCAGATCTAGATCTCCATAATTATCAATAATATTGGGATAAAGAAATTCTAGAGATTCTAAATTTTTTGACATTTGACTATATTTACATTTAAAACCGACAATATTTACGCTTTAAAATGCTTATAATCCAGTTCTTCTCGCTACCTTCCTCCCATTTATCAGATAGGATTTCGTAAATAGTTGATTTATCTTTTGTATTTTCGATTGCAATGCTAACTAAATTTTTATTACGAACAAGCCTTTCGCTTGCAAGGATAAGGGTCGAAGCATCCTTCAACAGTGCATGCCGCACTAGATTTAAATTATCTTTTAGCTTAGGGCTTGCATATTCCAGAGCCTAGGGATCCTGTTGAATAGCAGTTTTCATAAAGAGGTAGTAATTGGTAAGAAAATCTTTATCTATTTTTCTTAGTTCCCTGAATGCTTCAAAATCAATATGCCATTGTTTAAATTCACATTTTAAGACAGATGGATACAGGAAAGACAATGACTCAAGCTTTTGATTTTGTTTTTTATTCATTGATTGCTGATTATCTCGATTTTTGCATTTAAATGGTCAATAAAAAAAGATATATGTTTGAGTGGTTGTTTAAAGATTTGATCCTCAAATTCACTTTTAAATTTTTTCTTTAATAGAAGTTGTTTACAAAATATATGTTTTGGTAAGGGAATTGCTGTATCAGCAAAAAGCTTTAAAACCCTAGAGGCAGTATTCATAGATTTAAAGGCCCCAGTGTTGATGAATCTTGCGCTACGCATGTTGTTTTTAAGTGCCGTCAGTGCAATATATTCATTCCTGCGAATTTCTTTAGGAGCATATTGAAGCGCGAAACCATTTCTAGATACTGCCTCCAAAGTAAGGCTCATATTATGTGTAAGACTTCTATGGACCCATGCTAAATACATTGGATTATGCTTTATAACTTTTGTCATGAGTTTGAAATTAGCTCTTGCATTTGGAGGGAAATGTGCAATTTGATCAATAACTTTTATATTCAGCTCTATTGCGTGGTTTAAAAAATAACAATCTTCTTTATGTTTTGGCAGAAGGTGTTTAAAGCAAGAGGGGTTAATCATTAGAGCCTCTAAAGCGAAAGCATCTATTTTCTTTAGAAGTTTATGGGCATGTTTATAAATATCTGGATTGAACTTCAATCCTCTCATAATTAAATGACGATCTTTTTTTATCCAAAAACTTTTGCGTATGTAGCTAACTAAAATATGCGTATCTCGAACTATTTTATTTAGAAAATAATCATCCGTAAGAAACTTAGATTGCTCTTGATGAGACAATTGAAGAAATCTATCTAAAAATATTTCATCATCACAATCAAAAAGCTGAGGATAAATAAATTTAAATGCTTCTAGATTATTCATAATAGCCATTAAAAAGGTATTTGACGCTCATCATACTCAGGCACTAGGCGCCTCCAAGGCCAATTTATCCTAGAAATGTTTTCACTTTTACGTTTATACCAACGTCTTTGAGTTTTGAGATCCTTAAATTGAAAACTAGCAGAATGTTTCATTTTTGGATGCAAGTAATCATATGCTTGGGGGTTACTTTTTAATGCTGCCCAAGTTACATTTATATCTGATCTTAATGTTGAGTGAACAAATTGTAAGGCAGCGCCATTTTGCAATACCGCTTGCATAACAATAAATTTATTTCTTTGTAATGATTTTCCGGCATACTCAAGTGCCAAGCCATTCGCTCTTACAGCAACTTTTACATGGTCTTTAGAATTTTGTATATCCTTTCCCATTACTTTAAGCAATGCTCCGTTATATTTAAGCAATCTCTTACAAAAATGCTTACAGTGCCTTAGTTTTTTTGAAGCAAATTTAAACATTTCAGGTTCTTCACATATTGCAATTATTGCTGCGCGTCTATAATTTCTAACTTGATAAGGAGCGATCCTAAATAGAAATGGGTCGTGTATCAGGGCTCGCATGACAAAACTTCTATTTCCTAGACAAGCTTTTTGATGATCTGAGGACAGGGTGTGGAAAATCTCCATGTTTATTCGATTTTTATGAAAGAGATTTGGGTACATAAATTTGACCGCTTCAATCTTTTGTATTTCCATGTGATAACTGTAGCAATCTCTTTCGACAAAATAGGTCGCAAATGTTTTAATAAATCTTTAAAATTTTTTTGATGGCTAGACATAGAGGAACTTATAAACCTGAACATGAATCTCCTTATGAAGTGAGCAGATCAGGTATCGAATCTTTTCTTTCTTGCCCTGCATGCTTTTGGATGAATAGGGCAAGAGGTATTAAATTTCCTAGTATGCCAGGTTTCTTACTAAATACAGCTACCGATACTCTCCTCAAGAAAGATTTTGATGTATACAGAGAATTGCAATCTCCACACCCTTTCATGATGCGCAATGGATTAGGCCATCTTGTTCCCTTTAAACATGAAGAGTTTGAACGGTGGACAAAATCCTTGCAACTTGGCTTCAGAACGCATTACGAGCCAGCAAATTTAATAATTGGCGGGGGCCTTGATGATGTTTGGCAAAATTTAGAAACTCAAGAACTGCATATCGTAGATTATAAAAGTACTGCGGGTAGAAAAAATGAGGAGGGCACTGCGCTTGAGCCAATCTCACTGCATGGCGTTTATAAGGAAACTTATAAAAGACAGATGGATATTTATCAATGGATAATGCGGCAAAATGGCTTTTCTGTTAGCGATGTTGGGTATTTTGTATATGTCAACGGAGATCAGCACTTTGAAGATGGCATGCTGGATAATGACATCGATCAAGCTGTTATGAGATTTGATGTCCAAATGATTGAATATATTGGGAATGACTCATGGGTGGAGCAGGCCATTCACGATTTAAAGGCTTGTCTTGATTCTGATGAGTGCCCTGAACATGCAACTTCTGGATTTGGACCAAATGGTGATAAGCAATGCGAATATGCTGAACTTTTTGAGGGCATGAAAGACAACGGTCTTACTATTTAAATAAGCTTTGCTGGAAGCCTTTTAAATAGGGTTCCTTGTAAATTGATATCTTGGTTCGAAGCCAGGTGCTCTATCCAGCTGAGCTACAGGCGCAATTAAATAATTGGAACAAAGGGTATATTGCATGAAGTAAGAGCAATTATCCCTAGAGTTATTATTGTTAATTTCATTCTTTTATTGTAATGATAAAATGAACTATTAAACCATAGCAGTATGATTTTTTATTATCTAAAGA
>Ga0222714_10001620_pt1 | contig 25213 bp, 16 predicted proteins | sample C33_3DmetaG_FD_165048 | JGI IMG/M metagenome (GOLD analysis project Ga0222714, IMG submission 165048) | Estuarine water microbial communities from San Francisco Bay, California, United States - C33_3D | ecosystem: Environmental > Aquatic > Marine > Unclassified | place: USA: California...
GGCGATGCGACACGTGCGGGACGTCTTTAACGACGGGTCGACGACAAAGACGCGCGTTGAGCTCGGTCAAGGCGAATTTCCCGCCGACTGCCCCATGCAAGATTGTACCGTGCGCGTGCACTTTACGCTGAGCACGGCCACTACTTCTGGTGTGCGAACGGATCTGGCTGTAAAGTACGATACGCGAACGGATGTCGCGCTCAAGGGCGAGCCGTACGCGTTTCGTCTGGGCTGCGGCGCGGCGCCAGAAGCGTTGGAGACATCTATTCGGCTCATGATACCCAAGGAACGCGCTCGCGTGGTTTTAGATCTCACACTAGGTGAAAAGGCTCGGCGACATGGGTACGGCGCGAAGAATTGCCGCGCCGACGCGCCGGGGGCGGAATGTTGCGCCGTCGACAACGCGCTCGCTACGGTGCAATGGGACGTCGTCCTCGAGTCTTTTGACGCGGCGGTGAATTGGTACAAAGCAGACGTGCAAGACATGCTCAACGAGGCTTTGGTGATTAAAGAAGAAGCAAATGCGTTGTTTAAGACGCAAGTCTACGAGCTGGCGCGATCGAAGTACGAGAAGACACTGAGTAAACTCGAAAGTCTTCGCGGATTGGATGAAGACGATTTTGAAGCCGTAGACGCAATGAAAATGACTCTTGGATTGAATCTCGTTGCGAGCTTGCAGCGGTTGAATGACCACGTCAGTGCGCTGGCGAGAGTGAACAAAATATTGGAGTCGCACCCGGATAACGCCAAAGCGTTGTTTCGAAGATCCGTGTCGTTACTTGCACGACACGAATTTAACGCGGCTCGTGACGACTTGTTCGCGTGCGTGGACGCGGATCCGAGCTCGCAAAGCTCCATAGCCAAACAATTAGAGTTAGTCAAACGCGCAGAAGCAGCAGCTGCCGCGCAAGCCAAAGCGGCTTTTGGTGGTAAGCTCTGATGATTTGCAGTCTCAGCCGTCTCGTCGACATTTGCCCGACGACTCAACAGAACAAGCCATTCGCTACAGATCTATTCACATAATATTACACGCCTAGTACATGATCGACATCATCGTCATCGTCGTCATCATCATCATCATCATCATCATCACGGCTTGACGAAATACCGCGCCATCTGCAATTCCTTCCTTGCGTAGCCACACTTTTCATAAAATCCCGCGTTTGCCTCGCTGCAATCCAAAATAGCCTTGTAACAATTCGCCCGTTCCGCTGCCAACGTCAACCCTTCTATCAACACCCGACCGAGATCCTTTCCACGCACGTTTGCATCGACGACGACGTCTTCGATGTGCCCACATGTGCCGCAGGACCGCGTAAACTTGCGCTCGAGCACCAGCGTCCCGCTCGCGACCACCGCGCCGTCATCCTCAATCACATACACGTACTCTGGCCCATCGGATATCTCACGAAATCGCCGTTTAAAATCACCGTGCCCAACGGTTGTGAGCTGCGCGAGGAGCGCGAGGAAGCCCTTGTGCTCGTCGGATGCGCGAAGGCGACGGATGGTGAAGGTTTGGCTGGTTTTGGGTGAAGTCACCTTGAGCTCTTTGGGAGGCGCTCGGGTGCCCGAACGCAGGCGCTTAATCGCGCGCAAGGCTGCAGATGTGAGTAAACCCATGGTGAACGCGAACGACCCGCGCCTGGAGACGTAAAGAGCGACGTTCATCGTACGCTTGAGCGCGCGTTGGGAGCCGCGTTGTGAAGGTTGGTACACGCGCGAGGCGCGCAAAAGAATATGTATTACAAGGATCGCGGAGAACCCGCAGTGCGCGTCGAAGATATATGTGCATGAACGTGGTATTCTATACCTATTTCGGCGTTCGAGCTTCGATGTCATCTTTGTCTTGGTTGTCGTCTTCAATGTCGTCGATGCAAGAAATCGACCCGCATAACAAGCCTCCCTTGTCGTCGTCGATGAACATCTCGAGCACGGTGGATATGATGACAAACACCGAGCTCGCCCAGAAGCACGCCGCAAATCCATCGACAATGGATCCTGTGTATGAATATAACGCACCACTGACGATGGTACCAATCAAGCGTCCAAACGCGTTGGCCATGTAATAAAAGCCGACGGTGATGGCCACCTTGTTGCCGTCTGCGTACTTGACGACTAAATAAGAATGAATCGCTGAATTCACGGCAAATAGAAACGCGAACACGAATACACCGACGCAAATCACCACAATCTTTGCTGTCGTCGCACCAGGGTGATCCTGGAATATGTCGGATTGAATAAAAGCGCCCAAGAACAGCGGCACAATGACGAGGGATAAATTCCAAATCACCGCCGCGTACTTATTTGGTGGGTCCTGATTCAGCGGTCCTAGAAATAATTTCGGTGTCCACGCTTGGAGTTGGCCGTAAACGATGATGTAGCCCGCGAGCAAGGCGCCGACGGCGGACCTCGGCCATCCCATACCGTACGCGCTTCGCAAAAAGAATGGCAACGGCACCTCAAACCACAGGTCGCGGCTCCCAAACAGAAACATTCGACTGAGTGAAAGGATGTTCATGTTATAGTTTTGCTTGAACACAGCGGATAGGGTGATATTTTTCTTGGATACTCGCCCGAGGTTGTCATCGAGCCCAAAAATTGCAAATGGTAGCGCCACCGCAATCAAGCACAACTGCACCGCGAGCGCGGCTTCATAACTCACACTCAGCATCGCCGCACCGATAAAATATCCCACCCCTTTGAAGCTATTCTTCAATCCAGTGATGGCGCTCACCAATTTAAACAATGCGTTTTGCTTTTCGTCTGGCGTCACGAGCTTTGTCACCGTCTTCCCACCCAACTTTGTCAAATCCTTCGCAATCCCACACAACGCTTGCGCACACGTCACGAAAATAATCGCCTCCGTGCGATCCCACGCGTCATCCCACGCATAGAGCATGCCTAATCCAACCACTTGTAACGTCAACCCGCTCGCGAGCGTCGCGCGAATCCCAAACCTCGCCCCCGCCACTCCCGCCACCAAGTTCGTCCCCGCCCCGCACAGCTCATACATCGTAAACATCACCGCCACCTCCATCGCACTGAATCCCTTCGCGTACGCGTGCATCAGCACCAACATCCGCACCGCACCATCCGTCAGCGTGTATAAAATGTACGCAATCGAAATGATGGCGTACGGCCCGAGCGCGCCGCGCGTCTTCGTCTTCGTCTTCGTCGCCGTCTCCGCCGTCGTCACGACCACCGTCGTCATCGCCCCCGCGTCGCCGGTCGCATCGCGCGTCGCGCCGCTTGACATGGCGCTGGCGCGCACTGGCGAATGGCGTTGCACTTTTTCAAGGAGAATATTCCCTGTTCATCCGTCACACGCTCGCGCGCCGCCGTCACACGCTCGCGCGCCGCCGCCGCCGTCGCGCGCCGTCGTCGCGTGACCGCACTTTGTCAGATGCGCGTACGCACGCTCGCCGACGCTGGGGACATTCGCGATAAAGTTGCGCTCGTGCGCGTGGACCACAACTGCGTGAAGAAGGGCGTGGTGAAAGATGTGCACCGCATCGAGCGCACGCTGCCGACGCTGTATAACATCGTCGAACGCGGCGCGAGGCCGATATTGATGACGCACGTGAATCGTCCTCGAGGGGAGGATGGAGTGATTGACGTGGATGAGGTGAATTACGGCGTGGGGGCGGTGGCGAATGTGCTTCGGGTGAAGTTGGGGGTGATTTTCGCGGCGCCGACGTTTAAAGTGCGTGCAGATGGGCGAGGGATTGATTGGGATGAAGTATCGATGTCGACGATTATTGAAGATTTACGTGCGCGTAGGATTGGGGGGGTGTATTTGCCCAACACGCGTTGGTTTGATGGTGAAGAGGCGGGCGCCGGGACGGAGGCGTGTTCGGCGTTGTGTCGTCGGTTGGCGGATTTGGCGGATATATACGTGAATGATGCGTTTGGTTCGTGGCAGCCGCACGCATCGACGGTTGAGATTACAAAATACTTGCCATCTTACGCTGGATTGTGCATGGAACGAGAGTTACGGGCGATTGAGGCGGTGTTGGAGCCGAAGAGGCCGTTTGTCGCCATCGTCGGCGGCGCCAAAGTGGACACAAAGCTCGGGACGTTACGTGCGGTGGCGAAGCGTTGTGATACGTTGATTCTCGGTGGAGTGGTATATAACGCATATTTATGTGCAAAGTACGGCATCGAAATCGAGGGCGTGAGCGAGAAGGATGTGGAATTGGCTGCTGAGTTGCTCCATCCGGAAGTGCAAGCCAAGCTCGTTGAGTTACCCGTCGTCGTGGAATCTTCGTCATTGCAAGGTTGCGGATGCGTGCCTAAAGAAGGCGTGTGCTCAACACCTGGGGTTATGCAGAACGGCGTGCGTGCGATTCGCATCGATGAGCTCCAGCGTGGCGCGAGTTATGGATACTTTCTTGACGTCGCCGCGAGCGCGTTTGATGACGCGCGCGTCAAATCCGTCTTGTCAAACGCGGCGTCCATATTTGTGAATGCTGTGATGGGATTCACATCGAGTGGATTCCATGAAGGCACCACTGCGCTAGACCATGCGATTTCATCCAATAAATTGGCGCGCAAGTACTTTGGCGGCGGCGATACCATTCAAGAGTTCAAATCGCTGTCGCCGGCGTTATATTTATCCGCCGTCGACGACCCGACGTTTTATCTCTTCACCGGCGGTGGCACCGTGCTGAAAACTCTCGAACTTGGCGGGGCAGAAGAATTAGAAACAGTCAAGTGCTTACTCCTCGATAATAACGAAGAAACAACGCACGTCATGCCCAAGTGCATGGCGCTGGCTGAGTGCGACTGCGCGTCGCCGCTGGACATTTAGCGAGTCGCCGCTGGCACGTACCGGTAGCGTTAGTAATAATAAACAAACATATTTTATTCTATTGTTCGAGAGCCTTCATAGCTTCTTTCGCCAAAGCGTAGGCGGCATCCCAATCTACTTTAGCCGCGGTGGCGTCTTTCACGGCGTTGGCAATTTCGTCAGCCAACTCTCGCTGCTTAGCGGGCGGTGCACTCACCATTGAATCTTGAAGAGACTTGACGTGTGCATTTGCTCGCTCGGCTACCTTGTACGCTTTTTTCGCCGCCTTGAGGAGCTTTTGCGCACGCTTCTCAGCCTGCGCATGTGTTGCTCGCACTTCAGCTTGTTGGCGCTCGTCTTCTTGAATATGTATAACAATATGTCTACTCTTGTCTATGTGGGTGGTTTCATCATGACGTCAAAGCTCGTATCGTGCTATATTCAGAGCTGTTTTGAAATGTACACGGCCAAGTCGCGGCACCGCGCCGAGTATCCGTACTCGTTATCGTACCACACGTATAATTTCAAGTGCGTACCATCGACAACCATCGTAGACTCAGCGTCGACAATGCCAGATCGCTCGTCGTTGATAAAGTCCGTACTCACCAAGGGCTTCTTTTCAAATCCCATTATGCCCACCAACGGCCCTTCGTTTGCGTGCTTCTCCAACAGCGCATTCACCTCCTCCACCGTCACCGCTCGCTTCGTTTCGAGCACGATGTCCGTGATCGAACCATTAATGAGCGGTACACGAATCGCCATGCCATTCAATTTCCCCTTGAGCTCAGGGAAAATCAACTGCACAGCCGTCGCGCTCCCCGTAGACGTCGGCGCCAAGTTTACCAACCCGCTTCTCGCCCGTCTCAGGTCATCCTTTTTCACATTTGGCGCATCCACCATCGATTGCGTATTCGTCACATTATGCACAGTCGTAATAGACCCACGATGAATACCAATCTCACGCTGAATCACCCCAATCACGGGCGCGATACAATTCGTCGTACACGACGCCGCCGTAACCACCCGGTGCGTCCCGGCGTCGTACTCCTCGTGATTCACCCCATACACCACATTCAACACCCCAGCACATTTCACCGGCGCGCTCACGATCACCTTCTTCACGCAATGCCCGTGTCGCTCACCGAAATACTCGCTCTCCAATTCTTTCAGCTTTAAAAACGCTCCGGTGCACTCGAGAATCACCTCGCACCCGGCGTCGCTCCACGGCGCCTCGCTCGGTCTCGAGCACCGCGAAAACCCAATCGCCGCGCCATCACTCACGCGCAGCACCGACGCATCTTCATCATATTCGATCCCACGCCCCCAGCGCCCGTGCACGCTGTCAAATTCCGCCAAATACGCGCACGATGCGCCCGTCCCGGGACACTCATTGACGTGCGCAATCGCAAACCGAATCGCCGCCGAGTCGCCCTCGGGCGCGACGTAATCGTGCAGCAACCGGAACGCCAAGCGTCCTATGCGTCCAAAGCCATTAATGCCCACGCGCACCACGCGCGCGTCGCTCGAGGACATCGTCGCGCGCGTCGCGCAGTGGCGCGGAATATTCCAACGCTTTGGACGCGCGCCCCCGCACACGCGGGTGTTGTTTTCGCACGCGCGCGCAGATTCGGGCGCCGCGCGCGTCGACGCGCGGCGCGCCCGCGCGCGGCGTCGCCGACGATGGGTGGCGAAAAATATCGCGCATCCATTCGCGCCGCGCGCGGGCGACGGCGGCGTTCGAGCGTCGTCCACGGCGGTAAAGTGTGCGAGTGATGCCGATGTCGCGAAAGGGTGCGGCGTCCGCGAGGCATCGGCATTGGTCGTCGCGCGTATCGCATCGTCGACGTCGTCGTCGCCGTCGCGCGAGGCGGGGCATAGGTGACATGTATTCGTGTGCGCGCGTCATGGGCGCGGGCGTGGGCGGTGGCGCGGTGTCGTCGGCGCGAGGGGCGTCGATGAGGGTGGATAAGATGACGCCTGCGATGGCGATGACGGGACGGGGACAACGTCGCGGCGCGCGCGTCGCGATGGGGGCGAAGAAGGCGAAGCGCGGGGGAAATCAGGATGACTACTCGAGCGATTTCGCGCTGTATGGGAGTTTTGATGAGGATTACGGCGAGGGCGCGGGGTTGTTGCTCGGGAAGCAGGAGTTGCGCGGAGGCGCGGGCGCGGGACGAGGTAAGAAAAAGGCGGGGTACGACGCCGTTGCTGGCGTGCTCGATGCGCTGGCGAATGAGCGCAAGGCGAGGCGATCGTCGTCGCCGGCGCCGGCGTCGGGCGGCGGTGTGGGGTACGCGAAGAAGAGCGCGGCGTATGACGTCGAAGACGAAGAGTTGGGCGCAGAGTCAAACGACTTTGTCGCCGCGCCCGCGGCGAAGGCTGCGGCGCCTGCGCCTGCGGCGCCGAAACCAAAGCCGAAACCAAAACCTGCGGCGAAGCCCAAGCAGGTGGAGGATGTCGATCCGGTGAGCACGACAGCAAAGGCGGCGAAGACGTTGCAAAAGTGGGGGTTCGTCGACGCCGACGTGACGGCGGCGTTGGACGCCGTGAGCGCGTCTGTTGGGGACGGCGCGACAGCGAAGAAGCGTCAAGTTGCCGCGCTTGACTGGCTTTTGGCGAATTGCGAATTTGACCGTGTGCCGGATGAGTATAAACTTGAAGCGCAACAAGCGCGCGCGTGACGTGGGCGCTTGCAATATGAATAGCCGAAACTTGTAAAAGAAACAAACCGCGCAGTAATATTATCACGAGTACCACTACGGTAAAATGATTTGTACATACATCATCAATCGTTGTTTTACATGTCTATCAATCAGATCAGAATTCGCGGTCGGGAAATAGCGCTGGGGCGACTAACGCCCAGAGATACAAGCCTCCTGTCACCCACACGCTCCCAAATTTCACCGCAACGCTCGCCCATCCCGAGCCGACGGCTTCAGAGTCATCTTCGTGTCGTGTGCCCCAACCAGTGAGTAACATTGCGGTGTACATCGCGGCTAACGCGAATATCGTGTGGAAAAATGAGTAAGAATACTTGATGGGGGCGCCGCGCGCGTTATCGCCGTCGTCTTCGTCTTCGTCGGAATCCGCGCCCAATTCCTCGTCGTCATCACGCAGTGTTTCAGCGAGCTCGGTTGCGGATTCATCGGGATCCATGTTCCAAAAATTACTTTCACCCGCGCGCACGGCGGCGTAGATGACAGAGATGAGCGTAAAGACGGTTGCCACCGTATTGGCTGGTTTGCGCAACGCTTCGTTCGCGTCGATGATGGACTCGGGCCGACAAGTGTACGTCGAAGGCTCCGAACTCAACGCTGAATAGCACAAATACGCACAGTACAACGTCACCACGGCAGATGGGAGCAAACATCCCTCGCGAGCTCGCGGATGAAACGTCGTGAGAGTGATGATGACGCACAACGCCGCCGCGCTCGTAATCATCGCCGCGTTTCGATGGCAATCTCTACTCGGCGCGTACCATTCATACATCCGCACAAAGAGCGCGATCGCACACGCATACATCGCACACGTCGACGCCACTAGCCCGGCAATCCATCCACCGTGTTCGCGGCTCGCCCAATTTTCGCTCCACGTAAACGCCACGTCGAGGACTATTATCAACTGAATCACCAAAAACGCCCCTGAACCAACCCGTGCGACGTCGGCATACGCCTCCATCGCGCCATCACTCGCCAAAACAAACACTCCAACGTGCATCGCCAGCCAAAGCGCGAGCTTAGCGATCCAATACCTACGATGCGCTCGATCGAACGTGTCGCCTCGACGTTTCGCTCCGTGCGTCGCGCACGCCGCGAAAAAGAAAAACAACGCATTCGCGCACGACGCGCGGAACACCGCTTGTGTTTTAAACCACGTCGCACTCACACCGTGTGCGCCGTATCCAATCCCTATCCATTCGCGAACGCATACGCGTCGTCAGTCGTCGCTCGCGTCCCGAGGAGCGCGCGCGCGTTCGCGTTCCCCTCGCCAAATCTCTCGCGCGCATCGCATCGCCCTCTCGCGTCGCCCATCGCGTCGTCGCACACGCACAACTAAACTTTGCACACATCCCTCGGTAGCCGTGGTCGCGAATCACCCACGCCGCCACCGTGCTCGCCGCAAAAAGCGTCGCATACGACGCGCGCGCTGGAGGTGCCTTGGGCGCGAGCGCGCACGCGCACGAGCCCGCGAAGGAGCCCAAGCACGACGCCACGGGCGTGACGAGACACGCGAGCAAAGACGCCATGTGTTTTTGATGCGCGGTCGCCGTCGGCGGCGGTCGGCGTCGGTCGGCGTCGGCGCGCGGCGATGTGTGGAGGCGAGAGACGAACAGGCGTTACTCTTCGACGCGCCATCTGCGCGCGTGCGACGCGCACACACGCGCACGAGCGCGCGCGAGCGAACGCGCGCGTTGGCGTCGTCTCTGTTCTGTATCGCGTCCGCGAGCGAGGCGTTGAGAACGACGACGGGAGAGGACGAGAGACGTGGACGCGGTCAACGTGATGATGCGCGTCGTCTTGGAATCACCATCGTCGTCGTCTCGCGTCGCGCCGTCGCGCGTGGGCGTCAAGGCGAGCGTGCATGCGTCGCGCGCGCATGTGGCGAGGGTGAGCTTGACGCGCGCGGCGGCGAAGAGCGATCGATCCTTTGTCATTGAGCCGTTTCATTCCATCGTCGGCGCGCGCAAGGCTCGACGGAAACTCTCGCATAAAGACTTTGAAGAGTTTCAGCGCGTTGATCGCGAATCTGGCGGAGGTGGCGTCGAGGCGCTGAGAGAAACGATTGAACGCGAGCGCGCGGTGCACGAGAGTTTAAAGCGGGACATTTACGAAGCCGAACGCGCGTACGCGAGCGATTCGGCACTCAAAGCGTTGAAACAGAAGAAACTACGCGCCAAGGATGCGCTCATGGCGCTTGAGCGCGAGTTGAAGAACGCTGAGCGCGCGAGAGCGATCGGAGAGGGGTCTTTCGGGCGGGTGTATCGAGGGAAAGACGCGACGACGGGTCTGGACGTCGCGGTGAAAGTGGAAGACGTGGAGGAGAATCCCGAGAGCCCGAGTGCGTTAGAGCGCGAGCACGAGGCTTTGCGCGCGGCGTACGCGAGTGATCACCGGTGTTTTCCTCGCGTGATGTACTTTGGACGTCAGAATGTCATGGGACGGCAGTCTCGAGTGTTGGTGATGGATTTGTTGGATTTGAGTTTGGAGGAGCTGTCGTTGCGCGCCGGCGGAGCGGGATTTAGCCGCGCGACGGTGCTGCGCATTGCGGAATGGATCATACGCGCGCTACGTGCGTGTCATCGCGTCGGTGTCGTGCATGGAGACATCAAGCCGGACAATTTGCTCGTCGAGCGGCACGCAGGCGCGTCTCGAGGGGACGCGGTGAAGCTCGTCGATTTCGGCGAAGCCGTCATCTGGGACGAAACGTACAAAAAGACCATCGAAGACGTCGTCCCACCGCATCGATGGAGCGGTACAGCGATGTTTTCAAGCGCGAATGTGGATTTAGGATGCGTACGTGCGCCGCGCGATGATTTGCTTTCGGCGATTTACTCACTCGCGTATCTACGAACGGGTCGATTGCCGTGGACAAACAAACTCAACGTCGACGACGACGTCAACATCCTCGAACTCGGCGAAGCCAAGCGCGCAATCGCTACTGGTGCATCCTTACTCACACCATACGGCAAATGCGATGTTCCAGAGGAATACGCCGCCGATATCGAATGGTTCAACGCTCTGCTCGAGCACGCGCAAAGCCTGCGCGCCGACGACATTCCAGATTACGCCCACCTCTGCGCGCTCACCACCGCCGCGCTCGAAGAATTCGGACCCGAGCGTCCTCCATACGATTGGCAATCACTCACTACATCTACTCGATGATTCTTACGCCAGCGCACTCGCGCGCACTCGCGTGAGGCGCGCATTGTTACACCATTTGTAAAACATTTTTCTAGTCAAGTCACGTCAACCACCCGAGCGTAGAGAGCCTCCCTCCATTGCTCGACGCCGACGATGACGTCTGAATTCTCCGCGCGCGCGCACGAGCTCGAGGCGCGCGTGCTCGACCTCGCGCGCGATCGCTCGCGAGACATCACGCCGTCGACGTCGCACGCAGTGCTTCGAGCGTGCGGTTGGTGCGCCGAGGTCAGCGCGGACGATCCCATGGATTCTGAACAGCAGCCGTGCGTGGATTACGCGTTTACGCGCGCGGCGATGGTGCTGGTGCGCGAGAGTCAAGCGGCACAGGTGGCACCGATGCGGTTTGTGAGCGGCGAGGCGCAGTCGACGATTGATGACGATGAGAAGTTTGAGAATGACGCCGAGGCGGCGTTTGCGCAGTCGAGCGTGGCGCGGCTCTTAGATATTGCGTTAACGCTCGCTGAGTCGTGTGGGATTGCGTCGAGTGCGTTGTTCGGGATGTATGAAATGATTGTCGAGGCGTGCACGGTGCGAGGCGCGCGAGATGCGGTGATTTGGTTGCTTGAGCGACGCGAGCGCGCCAAGGCGCCGGCGGTCTGGAAGTACGGCAAGTTGACCATACTTCGGACGTTCGTTGCGCTAATGAAACGCTGCATGGGACGTGGGAGGCTCGAAGCTGACGTACACGGGCGCGCGCTGTTGCTATTGTCGGGTTTGAACGGCTTGAATGATCGATCGGGGATGAATTTATCGGGCGCGGTGAGCACGCAACCGACTGAGATTTTTGGGCAAGAAGAATGGGTTCGCGAAGACAACGATTTTCTCCCCGATGATGGCGAGCGAGAGGAAGAAAAGGATGTGAAAATGGACACTGATGACAAAGATACCGCTGATGACGTCGATATCGATGTGGTCATCGACAACGACAGCGATGTGTCTTGGGTCACGGATGCGTTTCACCACAAGTTTTGGTCCATCCAAGAATTTTTCCAAAACCCGCCGGCGACGATGAGCAAAGACGGCGGGTGGAATCGGTTCCATGAGATTCTCACTGTTATTCTTGACGCATTCGAAAAGCATCCGCTCGGGGAATCAGCGCTGGAGCTCGGTATCGACCCGGGGTCGGAGTTATCCGCAAAGATTGGCTTTCGCTTTTTAACCGCGCGTCGACTGCTACCGTTACAAATGAAAGATTACCGATTTCGTCGGCAGATATTAATCCAAGCCGCATTCTTCTTACATTTTTGCGGCGATGCCAAGTACGCCGAGCGACAGAAGGAGAAAAAGCAAGAGCTCAAGGTGGTGGATGAAGAAGTCAACGAAGCTGCGGAGCGAGTGATGAAGATTTTGCATCGCACTGGTCCCGAGGCAAAGCGAACGGCGGAATTTGTCCAAGTGGCGCTCTTCGACGAAACGCAATGGGTCGATTGGAAGATGAAAGGATGTCCAGACTTCGTCAAAGAGCCAATCGAGGACTTTGCGACGTTGCCCATGCCAGAAAATTACGACAAATCGATATCAAAATGGGCTCCAGATATCTACCCGCCGGACGATCCAAACGTCAAGTTTGACACGGGCCACGACACGTTGACGCGGTTGTGGAATTTATCCGCAGGCGGTACGGATGAAATCAAAGCTAACCTTTTAAAAGGGCCGACGCTGGAGGAGTTTTTTGCCCCGTGCCTGGAAGAAATGGATCCCGAAGCTCAGATAGAGCCACAATACAGACGAGTCAACGACAAGGCATTTGAGTGGCGAGCGATGCGGATGCTGGCGCCGAATCACATGCATCTGTTTGCTAAAATCGCCACCGATGGGCTGGAAAGCGTGATACCCGAAATTTTAGGCGTTCCAGATCCACGACCGCCAAAGCCTGTCACCAAAGAGGACGAAGAGAAGAAGGAGGCTGAGGACAAAGCCAAGGCTGACGGCTCAGTCGCGACGCACCATCAGGATGATATTTTGAACACTCACGTCGAAGAACTCGACGGGGCGATCGAACCCATTGAAGGAGATGATGATGATGATGATGACATACGGTCATTGATGCCTCTGAATGTCGAACAGACGAATAGTGGTGCGGTAGATGACGCCATGGAGGAGGATGGCGACACACCAGCGCAGACGGAACCACAAGCGACAGATGAGAAACGTGATTCTCCAACGCCGACTAAAGCAGCGGAAGTGAAGACCGAAGAGGACCAAAAGCAAGAACCAGTGCAAGCATCACCACAGCTACCTTCACCTGCGCCGGCGGTACGAAGTACTCCTCCAGAGCGACGGGAATCGGGCGGTCGCGGCGGTCGCGGCAGCCGTGGCGGGCGCAGTGGTCGCGGTGGCCGTGGCGGGCGCGATCAAGACCGTGGACGTGAAATGGATCGTGGTGGACGTGGTGGTCGCAGCGTACGCAGTCAAAGTCGAGACGCTCGTCCGCCTGCACCTGCGCCTCAACCTCCTGTGCCGGCGCCGAGACAACATCAGCCAGCCGCCCAGCAGCGCTACGACGACAGACGAGGCAGGGGCGGAGGCGGTGCTCGACACGGTCCTCGTTATGACGATCGTCCGCCACCTCAGCGCGTCAATCGTCCGCCTCCGCAACCGCCAGCGCCGCCGAGGCCAGATACTAATCTCGGTAAACGAAGACGCGACAGCAATGACGACTACCAGACGCCGCAAGACGGAGGACACCAACGCCAGCGCGCGCGTGGCAATCAAGGTCAGCGATACAATCGAAATAGAAATAACAATAGACGTTAGAGAATTAGGTTTTGCGATTATATGTACATCATTTACATCATTTACTACCGTACTACTCATCACTATCACTTGCATTATCGTACATTGAGAAGAATCCGAGGTCGGCGTTTGGCGCCGGCGCAGCGCGTTCCTCTGGCTTCGCAGCTAATACCTCTTCTTCATCAACGTCATCTTCATCATCGTACACGGGCGGTAACGTGCTGAGAGCCATCTTTTTGTCGATGATTTTCACCTCGTCTACCCATGGAAACATCCAACACGCTTCCGTGTTTCCCTTGGCGCCAATAAAAAAGTCGTTGTTGACGAAAAAGCGAAACAGTTGGAGCAAGCGTGATTGATCTGTCTCGATTTCCTTGCTTAGCAACTTCTTCAAAAGTGTCTGTTGCGATACAGATGATGATGCATTTGCGCCGCGCGACCTGTTGTTTTCGCCAGGCGTGCGCGCTTCATGTTTGAATGGGCACTTTGCCCCGGCTTTACAGTAGCCCTTTGCGAAAAACCGACATCGACTTTCATTCCCGGGTGCGGATTCGTGTTTGAAATCGCACGCCGATCCTTTTCGACACCCACCGGAGAGCCAAAATCGACACACTCTATTTGCGGATACGGTGGCGTTCTCCTCAGCGACTTTCTTCTCATCTCCCGTGTCTTCTCGCCCCTCGGTGTCTTCTCTCGCTCGTTTTGTCGTCGGTTTCTTTTCGCCGTCGCTCAACGCCCCGGAACCGTCCTCGCCAATCTCCTGTGATGCCTCGAAATGACCCAATTCTCGCTGCTTAGCTAGAATCTCACGCAAACGCGCACGACGTAACTCTTTCTCGCGCGCCAAGTCCTCGCCAGCCTCATCCTTGGCTTGTACGTTGCGGTCGCTCGGCCAGTGTTTCGCGCGCTCCTCACGATATTTACGCACATCCTCGGGAAGCGTCGATACATCCACTGGCTTTACAACTGGAATTTCATCCACCGTAGGAAACGTCACGGGTTGATTCTTTTTCCCGCCACCCTTCGCCGACGATTTCGCATTCGTCATCGCGGCATTTCTGGACGTCGAAGCCTCGGAGCCGCCTCTCGTCTTTGCCGGCGCCGGCGCCGCTCGCGCGTCCCTTCCACTCCCTCCCTCACGCGATCCGGTGTACCCATGCACGTTCCATTGCGCGTTATGCACACCACCATCACCCATGGACGATGCGCTCACCCACATGACGTCCGCGCCCGTCGTCAAAGGCGCTCCCGGCGCGCGGTAGCCGCCGCTCGTCCCCGGCTGCCGCGGCTGCTGCTCTGGCGCCACCCACATGTAATTCCCTCCCGCTGCGGCGGTTGCGACGTATCCTGGCGGTGCATGCATGATTGCAGTGTACGGCGGTAACGCGTACGGTGGCACCGCGCCCGCCACCGGCGCAGCTCGCGCCGCGAATGCGCCGCCAGGAGGTGCATGCACGAATGCTGACGACGCCGCTGCGTTCGGCGGCGGCGGCGGCGGCGGCGGCGGCGGCGGTCGACGGTGTGGATCCATCGCCCGCAACGCGTCCGCGCGCGTCCGCGTTTGCCTAGGCGCGATCGAACGCGCGTCGACGAGTGACGAATGGCTTTTGTCTGCAAGTTGGAATATCTGTTACACGCGGATTAATAATAAATATTGCGGGGCTAGGACGCGGCGGCGTTTTGCAGCGCATCGAGACGCGCGGCTTGAGAATCTACGGTTTCAATGCGAATGCTCGCGATGGCGTCGTACGTGGCGCGCACGCGATCGGGCATGGTGCCTAAAAATGTCGCGTCGTCGTCCTGGGCGACGACGCGTCTGAAATACTCCGCCTTTGTCACGGCTTCAGCCGCACCCTTGACCGATGGCGGCGGCGGATTCAACGTGAGCCCGTACGCAGCTTTGCGCTCACTCGCGGCGGATCCACCTGGATACACGGCGTGATTTAACACGGTGAGCGGGCGTAATCCGCGCGGCCCGGGCGCGTACGCGGCGTCGCGCAACGCGACTTCGCCAAACCGCGCCACCATCGCCTCTTCATCGTCGTAATCCACCCCAGCGCGTCTCGCAGCTTCCGCCAACGCTAAACCTTCCACGCACACGTCTAATACCTTACCACCAACCTCAAGCCACGCGTGCGGCGCCGCTCCACCCCCGCGCGTCGGCGCGTATCCCACGACAACCTTCACCTCCCCCGTCGCCGTCTTCGCATTCGCCTCAATCGCACGCTTCAGCGCCAACGACACCGTCAACGACGCATCCTCAACACACGACTCCGCAGTCACCTCCACAGCTTGCGCGGCGAGCGAACAAATCGCTCGATCCCGCAACGGCATCGTCGCCGACGCCCGTCCCACGCGATACACCGCGTCCGCCACCGACGACGTCTCCGACGCCCCATCGAGCATTTCGTGCTCAAGCGCGCGGTAATCACGCGCACCTAACGACGACGATAACGACGACGACACCACCCCCACCGCCGCCGGCACCGCGCGTCGTCCTCGTCGCTGTCGTCGCCACAGCGCGCGCGCGCCCGCGCGGTGGCCCAGACCTCGTCCATCGCGCGGCGCCAACCTCGTCATTCGCGCGCCATCACCACCGCGCATCACCGTCGACGCCGACATCGCGAGCGCCGACGCGCCCGAACAACCCATCGTCGTCGTCCTACGCGCGCACACCGCCGCCTTCACCGCGTCGCGCAATCAATCAATCAAATCAAGTCAATCAAATCACCAGCTGACGCCGTTCAAAAAAACGACCACCACCACGAAAAAGAAAAAATGAGGGGAACGAGGGTCATATCCCGTACTCAACCCCTCGCGAACGCCGTGTATGCGTATTGTATGTCATCACCCCGTACACCTAAACCCTAGATCCACTATACAACCTAACCATACCCCCATATAAAACACAAAACCCATACACGTATATATATACCTATATTCGGACATTCGGCACCTACTCTTCGCGGTCGCCCCCCGACGACGCGTTTTCGCTGTTTTTTTCTCTCTCGCGCGGTCGCATTCGAATGCCACCGTCGCATTCCAACGTCACAATTCAACGCGCGTCAACACACGGCCCCGCTCACGCCGGATCCGTGCTCGTTCGTTACACCCAAAACCTCAACACAACCTCGTTCACTCCAGCATGGTCGCCAAGGCCCCAGCGAAGAAGCCCGCGGCGAAGAAGCCGGCGGCGAAGAAGCCCGCGGCGAAGAAGCCCGCGGCGAAGAAGCCGGCGGTGAAGAAGACGACGGCGACGAAGAAGAAGCCGGCGGCGAAGAAACCGGCGGCGAAGAAGAAGCCTGCGGGTGCGTAGATTCGCGTGCGACGCGTGCGACGCGACGCGCCGTGTGCACGTGACGCGCGATCGCGGACGCGGATGCGCGCGAATGCATGCGATGCGCGACACGATCGTTGGTGCGGGAAAAGGGGATTTGAATTCTCGTCGTTTGAACGCGTAATGCGCGACGACGGCGTGGCGCGCGTGACGCGGCGTGGCGTGGAATGCGTGTGTTTGTGTTGTGTTCGTGTTTTTCATCCCACGGCGCGTCGCGGTTGGCGCGGTGGCGGCGCGCATGTGGTCGGGGGGAACGCGCGCGCGCGGATCGTAATTGTCGCGCGACAATTATCGCGCGCGCCGCGTCGCGTGAATGGTTTTGACGCGCGCGTACTGACGACGACGATGACGCGTGTTTGATGCGATTATGATGCACAGCTAAGAAGAAGCCCGCGGCGAAGAAGAAGCCTGCGGCGAAGAAGAAGCCTGCGGCGAAGAAGCCTGCGGCGAAGAAGAAGCCCGCGGCGAAGAAGCCCGCGGCCAAGGCGCGCGCGTCAAAAAAGTGAGGGGTGTTCAAACGCTCGGCGACCGCGTTGCGAGACTTGGTCGCCGCCCGTGCCCCTGACATTGAATTGGAAATAGAGATGGATAACACGTGTAGAGGATTTGAAGTATTTGTGAATGAGGTCGCGGTAGTGTCGTTACTCGACATGCCGAGACCTTTTCACAAGCTTCGAGCGCTCAATCTCGAGACGTGCGCCGACGCCGTCGTCGCCGCCTGTCGCGAGTAGAGCAGTACCTTTACTTTACGCGTGGTGATTTTTGCGCGCCATCTGAAGGAATTTTGTCCGAATAACATATCATGCTTATATATATCTAAATGAAGAAGCTCTACGACGACGTCTAAAATCTAGCCCGTGACGCGACCGAGCGAAACGCACCGCGAGTTCGGTCGTCGAGACGCGCCTCGCGCTTGTGATAAGATTTTTCACCGTCTGACGCCCGCGCGCGCGCCACCCAAAAACTCCACCCAAACTCCACCTCATAACCTATGCCGCCGCGTAAACAACATCCGACGTAATCCAGGAATATCACGCACATCATCCCTCAAAAGCTCGCGAATATCATCATCCGCGAACGCGCACGCGACCGCCGCGTCGCCCGACGACGCGAACCCCGACGCCGCGAGGACGTCCCGCATCGCCCGACCCTTGCTCTCGCCCTTACGCGCGCGCGCCACTCTCGGCACTCCCACGCCTCGAGCGCGTAAAAACGCCTCTATCGCCGTCGTATTTGGATTTCTCGTCACCACCCACGCGTTTTCGTGCGTGGCGAGCGTGGCTATTAAATCCTCATCCGCGCTTCGCGCCTCGGCGAGCGCCTCGACGTCCGCGGCGTCCATGGTTTGAAACGCGCGCGGGAGCGGGCTCGCGCCTCGCTTGGTGGCGCAAATCGTGCGGTCGAAATCCAGAAACACCGCTCGAGCGTCGATGGCGTCGATGAGTGCGATGAAATCTTCGGCATCGCCGCACGTGATGCCGCATTGGGCGCAGCTATGGCGTTCGCACGCGACGCACTTGAGCGCGTGCGGGCAAAACGCGCCCGCGCACGGGGCGGCGCCGGCGCTCGGGCGCGCGAACGGGCAGCGGCGCGCCGCGCGGGCGGCGAGTTCGCACGCGACGCACACGCGCGCGTGCTGGTTGATCCAGAGATTGCTAAATGATGCGTGACATCGCGAACACGCGTGTGGACCGGCGACGTGGACGTGCCAGGGTGGAGGAGACGACGACGACGCTCGGGCGCGCAAACCGCCGGCGCGCGCTGACTGGGCGTAGGCGGCGACGTCGGCGATCATGGCGTCGTGGTAGGTGTCGATGATTGGTGCGTAACTGGCGATGATGTCCGTCAATGCGAACGCATCGGGGACGAAGGATGTCGCCTGTGCGCAATCTCCAGCGGTGAATAGTACGCTTGATGGATTGGCGAGGATTGTACGCGTCCAAAACGCCATCTCTCGCGCGACGGGCGCGGCGCCCGCGAGCTCGTTGCGGGCGACGTCCACTTTGACTGCCGCTTGTAGCGCATCGAGATTGGCTTGCGTCGGCTCATGCTCGATCGCATGCACACCATCGTATTTCATTTCATCTCTCAATACCGCGTCTGGGTCTTTGTGTTCTTTATCTAGAGCGATAATCGTCGCATCCGCGATAGCCGTCACGGCGTCCACCGCCCGGGCGTACGCCTCGCACTCGCGTCGGATGCACATCGCCTTGGCCGCGCCTCTCGCGATGAGCGACGCACGAATGAACGCACACGCATGCGTTGGTAACTGTAGCTCATCTTGCACCTCACGCATGAGGGTTTCGAAATCATCCGTCAAGTTTGGTGCGCAATAATCCTCCGGATCAAACGCGTACGAGTGCGCTCCGGCGAAATCCACCGGCGTCGGGGTTTGCTCGCGCAGCCGCGCTCGGGCTCTCTTGACGCATCCGTGCGTCGTCAGCGTCCGTGGCATCGACGCCAGGCGTTTCGGACGAGGCTGCGACGGTAGTCTTGGCACGCAGCATATTTGCTTGATGAAAACACGGGCATCTGCGATGGCGAGGAAGGTGCCTTTCGCGCGCGCTCCGGCGACCGCAATCGAGCGATAGCGATGGCCAAAGGCGTAGCGTCGCTCGACGGCGAAATCGCTTCTATAAAACGTCGACAATCGACGTAATTTCTTCTCCACGATAGCCATATCGTATTGCGCATGTAGAAGGACCTTTTTGAGATTCACGCAGTTCCTTCGAATGGCGAATGCGTCGGAAATCGAGCCTCGAGCGTTTAAAAATTCAGCCACGCGCGCGCCGAGCGCCGAGCCAAACGCGGCGAGGACGTCTCGCTCGACTAAACTCCATCGACCCTGTTCATAGAGGAGGATGTTATGCTCACCAGCGTCGAGCACACAGTCTCCACGTATATGCGCGGGAGATTGGCCGCCGTAGAGCGCGCGAACGCGGCGTTCAAAGGCGATGGGATCGTCCAACTCGAGCGCTTTGAGCGCCGTCGCGACGGGCGCCGACGCGCGCGTCGGAGCGCGCCCGCGCGCGCCCTCTTCTTCACCCTCTACACCACTCGCGCTCACGCACGCACCCATGCCAAACGGTCAACACCGAATCTAAGCCTATCAACGCTCGACTTTCACTGCACACCGAGCGCGTTCGCGCCCGCGCGCGTCCCGACGCGACCGCGAATGCGTCGCTCGATGCGCCCTCGCGCCGCCTCCGCGCGCAATGTCGCACGCCCACGTCGCCGTCGCACGCCCCGTGGACGCGTCTTCGCGCGCGGCAATCGCGAGAGATCTATAGAACCCTTCTCGGGCGATGTCTGACGCGCCTCAACGCGCGTCTGTGGCGCGCGCGCGGTGCGTGCGAACGCCGAGCGACGCGCGCGCGAATGGCGCGAGAACACCAACGCGCGAAAGCGAGCACGCGCGAGGGTGTCCGACCGACCGGTCTCGCGCCAAATCCAGGCACCCTTCGTACTGTATGCGCATACGCGGACCGTATGCGACGCGCACGGCGACCCATGTGTTTCGACGTCGACGTGCGTTTTATGGATGTATGGAGATCCTATATATGGCGTTTGGGGGACGTGTGTATGAGAAATCAGCGTGGATGCCGTGCGCGGGGGTTTATTTTTTGTATGCGTCGTGCGTCGTGCGTCGTGCGTGTGTGTCGTAGTGTACGGGGTGTGTATGCGATGTGACGGTCGCGAGGGGTCATGATTGGTCACTCGGGGGGGGAGGGTCGGCGACGCCCAGGGGAACGTGACGACGGATGCGCCTCAATCGACGACGACGTTCGACGACGTTCGACGACGACGACGTTCGACGACGCGTCATGTCGACGACGCCGGCGAAGGAAAACGGCGCCGCCGCGATGGCGTCGAACGATGGTGGCGTGAAAACGCCCAACTCGGTGCGTGCGCGCGATGTGCGATGCGGATGTGCGATGCGATGGTGCGAACGGTCGTTTTTAAATTTCAAAAACCAATGCAAAGAGATGTCGAGCATGGACGACGCGTAGGACGTCGCGCGCGGTGATGCGACGCGGTTCGATGACTGACGAATGTGCGGCGCGTGTGCGTGTGTGGTGTAGATTTTGAAGCGTCAACGACCGGCGCGAGTAGGGGAGAGTCCAAAGCCGAGCGCGTTGGGGGAAAACGGCGCGCCGACGACGAGACGACGGGCGTCGTTGACGGCGACGACGATTCCGGAGGTTGGATCGTCGCCTGGGTTTAATACGCGTAAGAAGCGTCGTCAGAGCGTCGGACGACGGGTGTCTTTTGCGGATCCCGCGACGTTGGAGAGTGTGAGAGAGTTTATAAAGGTGCGCGCGAGGGCGAGCGACGCGCGCGCCTCGTTTCGAGTTTCGCGCGTTTCGCGTGGAGGGGTTGAATGACTGACGTTTGAGCAATTTTACACGATGCATAGGAGGAAGAACAACGTGAAAAGGCTGGGGAGTCTTATAGCGATGAGCCACAGGTGCCAATCGGGTTTACCATTGAGGAGGTGAACGCCGCGTCGTCGGCGGAGGCGCTCGAGGAGCGCACAGAGACGTTTGAATTCAAGCCTGCAACGGAGGTTTTGGGTAACGGTGAGGAACCGTCGGAGCAAAGTACGCCATCGCGAGATGATTTCGAGTTTGCTGTGTCCCCGGAAGCTGCGGGTGCGGGTACGCCGAACGCGGCGTTGAATAGCGAAGGCAAGCACACGCCGGGCAAGTCGCGCCGAGCGAGCATCGGACGCTTGGGCACGCCAAATTCTGCTGACGTGCACGATCGTACGGGAACATTTACGTTCAACGCTTCGGCGATCATGGATGATGTCACTGGAGAAGTGCCGTCCATGGGTGCGTTGTTGGATGAAGACGAACACGCCGACACGGAGAACGTCACGGGCGCAGTGCCATCCTTGTCAAATCTTGTTGGTGCTGATGAGATTGGTGAGCCTTCTCCAGTGGGATATAGAGCGACACCGACTCGTGCCTCTCGCCCGGGAGCTGATGCGACGGAGGATATTACCGGCACTGTTCCGTCGCTTGCCGCGCTCGCGGATGAAGACGAAGGGGAACTAGCAGCCGAGCAAGACATGGGTGAGATGGATATGGACATGGGCAACACCACCGACGGTCTTCCCGCGTTCGAGCCGTTTGAGGCTGCGACGCAGCGCGCCGTGGATGCTGCGCACGCTAGCGCTCTTGATTTGGCGAATACGGTGATGATGGAGGACGCGACGTTGGCGCTGAGCGTCGCGGCGCCGACGCCAACTTCGTTTGTTCCCGGACCAACACCGTCGCTTACGTTTGCATTTGATGAAAAGACTGGCAAAAAGCGTTTGAGCTTGGTGCCTCCTTCGAACACTGCGAACACTAGACCTTTCAATGTGACTGATTCTACCAACTTGGATGTTCAACGCAACGCCAAGGTTGGGATGGGTACGGACACATTCAACTATGTGTACGGATCAAACTCCGATCGCACAGGTACGGAAGGTATGACTGAAGTGAATACTGCTGCTTTAGCAAATGCTCAGCCCGAGTACGCCACCGCGGAGGTGTCGCGTGCAGATGTTCAAGCGGCGGCAATTGGTGTGACTCCCATCAACGCCGTTGGCGTCGCCGCGACGCCCAACACTGGTGCCTCTGACGCGAGCTCGCACGATGGTTTTACTCCTGGTGATGAGTCTTTACGTATGGCTGAGTTATTGCGTCAAAAGCAACATGGTGATGAGGCGCTCATGAGCATGCGCAAGGTGTACCAAGAGAGAACGACGCCGTTGCATGGCCGTTACGGCGCGCCGCCGGCGATGCAAGCGTTCACGCCGTCGAGAACGATCACGATGGGCGGAGCCAACTTCATGCAGTGGAATGGTACTCCCGGGGCGGCAATGCACAACCCCTTATTTGGCACTCCCGGTGGCCACACTGGTTCGATGTTGCAAGGTCTTCCGACTTCGCTTCCTCCCGTTCCAGACGCGTTGATGTATTCCAAGCCGATTGATTTGGAGACCTTCTTCTATGCTTGTGAGATTTCTTTCATGGAAGCGAAGAACCTACGACGCTCATCTATTGCGATGGGGTCTTTGGCCACGGCTCCGCCGCCGGAGACCCAGCCTGAAGCATTGAAATTGTGCTGTCTGACGGCGCCGCTCATCGAAGCCCTCGAGGGATTCCACGAACAGCTGCAAGAGCGCATGAATGGTTTGATGTCTGACACGGACAAGCTGCGAGCGACTGTGGAGGCGACACAACCACCGTTATTGCGTTACGCTGCATCGGACGATCCAGCTCATGCCAACGAACTTCGACGTGCGGGTAAGGCTTTGAAGAAGGAGTGCCAACTCGCGGCGAAGGAGAGATTTGCGCAACAGCGTTTGGAAACCGAGCAGCTCGTGGCCGAAGGCTTGAGCTTCCATGGTGAAATTTTGGAAAAGAGTGTGGCAAGTATCGCGAACTCTCGGGCTATTGCGGCTGAAGCTATCTCGAGCGCAAACGGGCACATCATCAAGCTTAGAGCGCAGCGCGCGGCGAGTTCCAAGCGTGCCGATGCCGCGAAATCCGCGTCGGCGACAAAGGAGCAAGTCTTGGAGGCATTAGCGAACAAACGCGCTGCTATCGCAGCCGCTCGTCGGGCACTTGTGGCGAGCGATGAAAGTATTGCGCAAATGAATAGCCGACGATTGACGATTAAAGATGAACGAGACCGTTTGCAAGAGGAGCTCGACGCCATGCGCGAAGCGCAAGACGCGGCGGCGGATGCCACTGTGAGTTTCAAGTCGTTCGGTGGCGTGAACATGGAAGCCACTCCTTCTCGATTACGTAGAGCTAGCCAAGTACGATTGCGCGCCAAAGCGAAGAACGCACAAAGCGCGAGCGAGGAGCTTGGCGTTCTTAGTGGTCTCGCGCCGTGGCGGTTGGAGGGTGTTGGTGGTCCGGCGGGCTCAGAGCTCACAATCCGCGTTGGCACGCTGTTCCGCGTCACTTTGGATGCAAGCACTGGTGCTGGTCGCGTGACTTTGATTGATGGACCGGACACCACGCCCAAGGGTGGGCGTGCGTTCGCTGCCGCTTTGGCTGGCGCGCCAATTGCGTGGGACGAGAGTGCGGTGCCTGCCGGTGGCGTCGCTGGCGTTTTGCAAGAGCTCGCTCCCAAGCTTGCTCGCGCCGAACGCGTGCTTGAGGAAACCGAAGGATGCCGCAATGAATTCCCTCGACTCAATAGAATCAAATGTGGCGCGAATGGCGTGCTTGAACTGACGTTTGTTGACTTTGTCAACGAACGTTTGTTCACCGCCGAGCTCAACATGATGGGCGGCGCGTACCCCTATGGATCGCTCAGCCCATCGGTGTCGATCACGCTCACTGGAAAGAAGGGCGTAAGCGAATTACCGAGTGTTGAAGCGATTCAACGCGCGATTAATGCCGTTCCGGTTGGTCCACGTCGCTTAACGAACGTGTGCCGTATCCTTGATTCTATTGTGTCCACGGGCGCCAACGCTTTGACATCCTTTGCGTCCATGCCTGCTCCGGCCCCGCGACGACCGTCGCACGCGCCGTCACTCTTGTACGCCCGCTAGATATCGTGTTAATAAATATTCATGTACTGTACCTATCATAAGATCTTTGTTACAAACGCAGCAGAGGCGCTAAACTACTTGCTCTTTGCCGCATCTATGTTTTCTTCAACTCTTTCACTTGAGCGTCAAACGCTATGCTAAGTTCAGGCGGATCACCTATCGCCTTACGCGCTTCACTGCCATCTCCAATGGTTCTAAATGCTAAACAATGTACGCTTCGGTGCCTTTCGTAGACGACGCGTTCAAAGCCCAAGGCTTCGATGGATTCGCGCCACGCCTTGAGAATTGGCAGCGATTTTTGAGGACAATGTCCTTTATCAGTTGAATGCGGGGTGATAATGAAGAACAACCCCATGCCACGATTCATCAGCGCCAAACGAGCGCGACGCACCATTTCACCGCGCTGCTTTGCCGTGGGCACGTAGCTTAAGACTAGGCTAAATACGAGCGCATGGCACGAGTGTTCGCGCACGGCGACGAGGCTTTGAAACTCGCCGCCGACGCCCGGAGGCTCAATCGTAGTCTCTCTGTCGCCAATGTCCACGCGAAGCCAATCGCATTGAAACACCGATTTCGTTGACGGACGCAAATCGCACGCCATGGTCGTCACACGTTCCAATTTACCCGGCCAAGGTCCTTTAAAATGCGAGCCAAAGTAGTCCCAACAGCTTCCAACATCAAACAGCGTCACGTCGTGAATCTTTTGTTCAGGCGTTCCAAGCACCCCGTCACTGATGACTTCGTTCATAGCCTCATCCATGCTAATACCACGCGCGCGAGATATCCCCCGCGCCCTTCGCTTATTCGCCAATGCCCAAGAAAAATCCACGAGCCGCTTTTCGGCGACGCAGTCACTTCCGTCGCCGAAG
>Ga0222714_10001621_pt1 | contig 25210 bp, 26 predicted proteins | sample C33_3DmetaG_FD_165048 | JGI IMG/M metagenome (GOLD analysis project Ga0222714, IMG submission 165048) | Estuarine water microbial communities from San Francisco Bay, California, United States - C33_3D | ecosystem: Environmental > Aquatic > Marine > Unclassified | place: USA: California...
GAACCTTGGTCTTACAAATGACACAGACGCACTTGGTGCTGCTGGTGGTTATAAAGAACTAACAAAATACAACGCTGCTCCTGGCGGCGGTGCATTAACAGTATTCAGCCTATAATTTTTTATAGAACTTAATACAGTTAAGTTAGTCTTAAAAACACCCTGCTTCGGTAGGGTGTTTTTTTTTATGGTTATTTTTTAGAGATAATCATGAGGCGGCATAAAAAAGATGTCGGTATAATCACAGCAATTTAAAATTTAAAGGATTGAAGATGTTCAAAACGATAATAAAAACCATGTTTATGCTATTCATCAGCACCGCAGTGATCGCTGCAGATGATATCCCTGTGAATATTGATGAGGGAAAAATTGGAGGTGTGAGACGCGTTCCTAAAGCAGATGAATTTAAAGTATGTGCTGACCAAGATAACTTACCTTACTCAAATGCTCAAGGTGAGGGTTTTGAAAATAAAATCGCTGAAATTTTAGCAGCCGATCTTGGACGTGAACTCACCTATCAATTCTGGCATGACCGTTTTGGTTTTTTAAGAAACACATTAAATGGTTACCGTTGTGATTACGTGATTGGTACCAATACCACTTACGATGCTTTGGACACAACCAAGCCTTACTACCGCGCAGGTCACGTTTGGGTTTACCGTAAAGACAGTGGTTTTGATATCAAAAATTGGGATTCGCCTGATTTACGCAAAGGTACGATTGGTGTGAACGATAAGAGCCCAGTGGCTGTGGCGCTTAATGCGAATGGTTTAATGTTTAATGCCAAACCGTATCGTATTCAACGAGACCTCAATACTTCACCCGGTCAAAAAATTGAAGATTTGGCTAAAGGTGATATCGATATTGCGATTGAGTGGGGCCCTATTGGTGGATATTATGCGAAGAAATCTGATGTTGAAATGGTGGTTGTACCCATCCCTGAATATGCAACGGATCAATCAAGGTTAACAGGTAAAACTTACTGGAATATTTCAGGTGGTGTTCGTAAGAGAGAAGCAGACCGTCGTGATGAACTCGAAGCTGCGATCTTTAGGAATTTAGATAAGATTCATGCGGTCATGGATGAGTTTGGTATTCCATGGTCAGAGCCCACATTTGAGGATCGTTTAGACGGCTATAAACGCCATAAAAAATAGAAAAAAATTTATCCTAAAAGGGTGACAGACTGGTTAAAAAAAAGTAAGATAGCGTTTTAGAATTTTAACCACTCTTAAAGTTTTAAATACCCCTTATTGGAATGAAACTATTAGTTATTTTTGTACTCCTAATATAGGGAGACATAAATAAGACTAGGAGATTATATATGTTTAGTAAGAAAGTAGTTGTATCAACATTGTTAGCAGCACTTATCGGTGTTAGTGGTGCAGTTAATGCTCAAATTAAACTTGTAAAAACTACTGATGGTAGTGAAATTACCTTTCCTGAAAAAGCATTTGCAGGTACTGATGCGGAAAAAGAATTTTTAGCAACTGGTAAAAACATTTATGTCGGTGATGCTGAAGCTGTAAAAATGGGCAAAAAGCGTTATAACCTATGGTCATGTACACAGTGCCATGGCCCAACTGCTAAAGGTCAAGTAGGTCCTGGTTTAACCGGCCCTAAATACAATTATGCCAAAGATCAAACAAACAAAGGTATGTTTGAAACTATTTGGGCAGGTACCAACGGCGGTATGGGTGGCAAAGGTTTTGGTATCATGGCAGCTGATGATGGCGTTACTGTTGATGAACTCTTAAAAATTATCGCCTTTGTTCGTTCAAACGGTAAAATTACAGGAAACGAGTAAGCCAGTTACAATCTAGTCATATTTCAAAAGAAAGACTGCGGTATAATGCCCCAGTCTTTTTTTTTGCGTGTCAGTTATGTTTAAAAAATCAATTATCCTAATTCTATTTCTTCTCATTTCTTGTTCCGATCAAAAAGATAATACGACCCAAGAACAAACAACCAGTGATGTCGCAGAAGTGACTGAGAAAGTCGAACCTAAAAAGCCATCACAACCAATGGCGTTTGTTAAAACCACGGATGGTTCCAATCTTATAATTCCAGAGACTATGTTTGATACAGATGCTGCCAAAGAATTTTTAGCAACCGGTAAAAATATCTATGTGGGTGATGCAGAAGCAATCAAAATGGGTAAAAAACGTTATAACTTATGGTCATGTACTCAGTGCCATGGCCCAACTGCAAAAGGTCAAGTAGGACCTGGGCTCACGGGCCCTGATTTTAGGTATCCTAAAGATGCGACCAATAAAGGTATGTTTGAGACGATTTGGGCAGGTACCAACGGCGGTATGGGTGCGAAAGGTTTTGGGTTAATGACAGCTGACGATGGTGTGACACCTGATGAGTTATTAAAAATCATTGCCTTTATTCGAAGCAATGGATCAATCACAGGAAATGAAGAGTAACTCATGAATCAAGATTTACATAAAATTATTATTGTCGGTGGCGGCGCTGGCGGCCTCGAGTTAGCGACTAAATTAGGGGATACGTTAGGCAAAAAGAAAAAAGCCCATATTACCTTGGTTGACGCCAAAAAAACCCACCTTTGGAAACCTTTATTGCATGAAATTGCTGCAGGCAGTATTAATCCTGATAAAGATGAACTCGATTACCTTGCCCAAGCTCATTGGCATCATTTTCATTTTAGGTTAGGCATGATGGACGGGATTGATCGAGCTAATAAAACAATTTCCCTTGCGCCATTTATTGATGTGGACGGGGTTGAAATTATTCCAAGAAGAACCTTTGCTTACGACACCTTGGTGATGGCTGTGGGTAGTAAGATTAATGACTTTAATATCAAAGGTGTGGCAGAACATGCGATTGCCCTTGATACGCAGCATCAGGCCGAGCGTTTTCATCAACGTTTACATAACGCAATCCTAAGGGCTCAAACTCAAGCCGAGGCGATTCAGCCTGGCCAATTGGAGGTTGTGATTGTCGGCGCTGGTGCTACAGGTGTTGAATTATCAGCTGAGCTTCATAAAGCCACCCGTGAGATGACAGCTTATGGGTTAGATAATATTAATCCAGACCGAGATATTCATATTTCAATCATTGAGGCCAGTAACCGTCTATTACCAGCGTTACCCGAACGCATGAGTCTGTCGGTTAGAAAAGAGCTTGAAAAACTTAATGTCAAACTCTATCTAGGTGAGAGTGTGGTTGAGGTGGATGAAAGAGGTGTTAAAACAAGTTCGGGACGCTATATTGACTCATCCCTAGTAGTTTGGGCGGCAGGCATTAAGGCACCTAGCTTTTTAGCCAATTTAGGTCTGAAGGTGAATAACATTAACCAGTTACACGTGAGATCAACCTTACAAACATTAGATGATGATCATATATTTGCCTTAGGTGATTGCGCGGCATGCCCTATCAAACCTGGCTCATTGGAGATGGTGCCCCCTAGGGCGCAATCGGCGCATCAGCAAGCCTCATTATTATTTAAATCGATAAAGAAAATGATTAAAGGTAAAAATGATTCGCTTCCAGAATACCGTTACCAAGATTATGGCTCCTTGGTTAATCTTGGCAGTTATTCGACCGTGGGTAACTTAATGGGAGCTATCGCCGGTGGTAGTATGTTCATCGAGGGCATGATTGCAAGAATGATGTACTTGATGCTTTATCAAATGCATCTTTATGCATTGCATGGCTTTACAACCGTACTGTTAAGATTGATTGTTAAATTTATTACGCATCGAACCGAGGCAAGGGTCAAGCTACATTAATTGATTTTTTCTTCGTAGTGAATTCGTGCAATCATCATTGCAAATAAAACAAAAAGTCCAAAGATAAACACAATCGCGTTGACATGCATGTCATGTTTGACCATGAAGGTGTAGGTCCCACTGAGCAATAGGATACCCAGGTTTTCGCTAAAATTTTGTACCGCAATGGAATGGCCTGAACCGACTAAGCGATGACCTCGATGTTGAAGCAGGGCATTCATAGGAACAATCAAGAAGCCACTGAAGATTCCAACCAGTAATAAAATAATGGCCGCAACGTACCAGGTTGATACAAAGACCATAGAGCATACAAAAAATCCCATTAAAATGCCTGTCGATAAAATCTTAACGGCATCTTTCATTTCAACATATTTCGCAGCAATCACAGCCCCTATGGCTACACCTAACGCAACGATGGCTGTGAGTTGGGTGGCTTTATCAATTCCGAAATTCAGGGCATAAGCTGCCCAGGCAATAATGACTAATCTAAGAGTCGCTCCCGCACCCCAAAATAGCGTGGTAATCGCGAGTGATAATTGACCACCAAAACGATCTTGACCTAACTTCATGGCAGCTTTAAGAAAGTCTTTAAATAAAAACCATGGATTTTTGGACTCAACTTTATGCTCAATGGGAAGAACAGGGATGTAACGATTAAAAATAGCAGCGAGAAGATAAAGACCAGCAATGATTAAAATCGACATATTGACATCGTAGGTTGCAAGCAAGCCGCCAACAATGGCCCCTAAAATGATGGCTGCCACGGTTAAACCTTCAACCCAACCATTCGCCTCAACCAGTGACTCTTTTGGAAGCAATTCTGTGAGAATGCCATATTTTGCCGGCGAGTAGGTTGCAGCTCCAATTCCGACTATCCCATAAGCATAGAGTGGCTGCATACCAAAAAACATGGCTAGACAACCCACCAGCTTAATACCATTAGATAAAAACATGACCTGTCCTTTGGGTCTTGAATCAGCAAAGGCACCAACCACAGGAGCAAGAACAATGTAAGCTAAAACAAAAAACTGAAGTAAGAGAGGTTGATGCCATGTGGGCGCATTCATAGAAGCAAGCAGGGCAATGGCAGCAAAAAGCAGGGCATTGTCAGCTAATGCCGATAAAAATTGAGCCGACAGGTAGGCATAAAAACCCTTAGATTTAACAGCTTTAGAGGATGTCTGCTGCATAATCAGCCAACCTAGATCTCTCACCTCGCATTAACGTGATATGGCCATTGTGATCCCAGCCTTTAAAACGATCAACCACGTAAGTGAGCCCTGAACTACCCTCCGTTAAATAGGGGGTATCAATTTGAGCAATGTTACCTAAACAAACTACTTTGGTTCCCGGCCCTGCACGTGTAATGAGGGTTTTCATTTGTTTTGAGGTTAAATTCTGTGCCTCATCAATAATGAGAAATTTATTTAAAAAGGTTCTACCTCTCATGAAGTTAAGTGATTTTATTTTGATGCGAGAACGAATTAAGTCTTGCGTCGCAGCTCGACCCCAATCACCTGCTTCATCATCTGATTTGTTAAGTACATCCAGGTTATCTTCTAAAGCCCCCATCCAAGGTGTCATTTTTTCTTCTTCAGTACCAGGTAAAAAACCAATATCTTCTCCCACTGACACTGTCACACGGGTCATAATAATCTCGCTGTAGATTTTTTTATCAAGCACCTGGTCAAGGCCTGCAGCTAATGTGAGTAAGGTTTTACCGGTACCTGCTTGACCTAAAAGGGTGACAAAATCGATATCAGGATCGAGCAAGACATTAAGCGCAAAATTTTGCTCACGATTACGCGCAGTAATCCCCCACACATTAAATTTTGGGTTAGTGAAATCTTGAACAACTTGTAAGGTAGCCGTCTTTCCGTTTAATTGTTTAACGATGGCATGAAATGGCTTGTCAAATTCATAATAAACAAATTCATTATTGACAAAACTTTCACATAAAGGCCCTGTAATTTTATAAAACATTTTGCCTTCTTCCTGCCATGATTCCATTGCTTTACTATGAGTCTCCCAAAAGTCTTGAGGTAGTTCTCTAACCCCAGGAAAAAGAAGCTCAGAATCTTCCATGACCTTGTCATTAAAATAATCTTCTGCATCAATACCCAAGGTTCTAGCTTTAATACGAATGTTGATATCCTTGGAGACAAGAATCACTTTTCTCTCTTGATGTTCTTTTTTAAGATAAGCTACCACGCTTAGAATTTGATTATCAGCAATGCTTCCGGCAAGCATAGGTAAATCAAATTCGATGGGGTGTGTTTGAAGAAAGAGTCTGCCTGAGACATGATTATTATTGGCCGTATTAAGAAGGCAACCATCTTCTAAACTAGATAGATTAGATGACATGATTTCCTCGAGGTAGCGACTTGTTTGTCTAGCATTCCTGGCAACTTCAGATAAACCCTTTTTAGTGTTATCAAGCTCCTCAAGCGTTACCATAGGTAGATAAATATCATGCTCTTCAAAACGAAAAAGACTGGATGGATCATGTAGCAACACATTGGTGTCGAGCACAAAGAATTTTGTCTTGGATTTGCTTTTAGCCATAAAATTAATTAAATATTTTTAATAAAATCTAGAACCTCAACGACATGACCATTGACTTTGACGCCCCGCCATTCTTGAATGAGTTCACCTTGAGCATTGATGATAAAAGTACTTCGCTCTATTCCACGCACTTGTTTACCGTACATATTTTTCATCTTAATGACATCAAAAAGCTTACATGCTTCCTCATCAGGGTCGCTCAGCAGCTCAAAAGGAAAATTATATTTTGCCTTGAAATTTTCGTGCGATTTAAGAGAATCTCGAGAAACCCCAAAAATTTCAGTATTAAGATTTTTAAAAGATTCATAAAGGTCTTTAAAATCGATACCTTCATTGGTGCAACCCGGAGTCGAATCTTTTGGATAAAAATAAATAATAATATTTTTACCAGTAAATTCATTTAAATTAAATTGAAGATTAGATGTGCCTTCAAGTGAAAAATTCTGAACCTTACTGCCTACTTTTATACCAGACATTGCTTTCCTAATTGATGAAACCTATACGACTTATTATAGCTGATAAAATTCATCAAAATATGTCAAAAAAATTAAATAAAATCACTCATTAGCTGCACATTCACACAGTCATTCTTTTTCAAAGATACTTCATTTTTTTCAAGAACAATAAAGCAATTTGCTTGGGTCATGGAGCTTAAAATGGCTGAACCTTGATGAGGCGTTGGCTTTACAAACCACTCATTTTTAATTTTGCTTAAAACCCCCCTTTGAAATTCCATTCTTCCAGGTTTTTTAAATATAGGCTCAAGCGTCCTTACTTTAAAAAGGGGAGGTTGACTGTAGTCCTTATCACCCATCAATACTCTTATGGCAGGCTGAACAATTTGGTAAAAGGTCACCATGGCTGACACTGGATTTCCTGGAAGACCAAAGAAATGGGCTTTGCCAATTTGTCCATAGGCTAAAGGACGTCCTGGCTTAATCGCTAATTTCCAAAACAGAATTTGCCCTAATTCTTTTAAGACCTCTTTCATGTAATCTGCCTTACCAACCGAAACGCCACCTGTTGAAATGATTAAATTACAATTTTTTGAAGCTCGAAGGAGTGTTTTTTTAATATCCGCTTTATTATCTGAAACATTTTTATAGTGAACAACATCAAGGTTGAAATTTTTTAATAAGGCCCCGATCGCATACCGATTACTATCATAAACTTGCCCAGTTTTTAGTCGTTTTCCAACCTCAATGACTTCATCGCCAGAAGAAAAAAAACCTACCTTTAATTTTTTATAAACGTTAATTTTTGCCAATCCCAGTGATGCAAGGAGACCAATTTCAGCAGGCCTTAAAAAATCCCCTTGCTTTAAAATAATTTGTCCTTTTTTTACATCCTCTCCCACAAATCGAATGTTGGCATTTTTTTTGGGTAAAGCTTTTATTTGAATAAATTGATCATTTTCTAAAACAAGCTCAATAGGAATCACTGCGTCACAACCCTTTGGAATTTTTCCACCTGTCATGATTTGCATCGCCTCGCCGGGGTTTAGTTTTTTTGGACTCAGTGAACCCGCCAGAATTGAACCTGTTACTTGGAAAGTTAATGTTTTTTGTTTTAAGCGAATGGCATAGCCATCCATCGCAGAATTATCATAATTTGGGACATTAACAGGAGATTTAATAGCTTTGGCTAAAACGCGGTTATGCGCATCTAAAAGATTGATAGTTTCAGTTTTTTTGATGGGCTTTACAAACTTTAATAAAAAAGGATGAACATCTTCAAAGTTCATCGAGTTTGGATCATATTCACTCAGACATCCAGGGTCTTGTGAGATTTTTTTAAGACTGGGAATCGTTTTCATTTAATTAAAGACCTTTAAATCAGATTCGGTGTTGATGTTAATGAATTCGCTTTTATCATTAAATTTTACCGTTTTATGCTGATGTGTTTGTATCCAGTCCATGATTTTAGGATTATTATTTTTAATAAAATCTGGAATATCATTGGCAACACTTTGATGACATAGCATAAACGTAGGCTCAAAACGCCCATTAACTATCGGTAAAATGATTCGAGTTTGGTCATCAATATGTTGGGATAAATTTTCAACTAAATCATTTGGAAGGTTAGGCGAGTCATTTGGGCAAAACTGTACCCATGAGGTTTGAGCTTTCTTTAAACCTGAATAAATACCAGCAAGTGGCCCCTTAGATTCTTTAATTTGATCTTGAAATTGTACATTTTCTGGAAACATAGCTAATTTTTCATTCGTACTGATGAGCACGGAACTGACTTGAGGTAATAGTTTGTTATAAACATGCAAAATCATAGGCATACCATTTATTTCAACCAATGATTTATTTTGACCCATTCTTGAAGAAAGTCCGCCAGCAAGAATGATTCCCGTTATCTTCATGATTAGCCACCTGTGTGCGACATAAACCGTATGACCGCGGGTTGCTTTTCATTCAAGTTAAATTCGTGCGACTCTGGTTTGATCGACATCGCGTTGATGATTGCTCTTTTGATAGGCTCATCATTCGATGGATACTTTCTTAAAAGAGGGGCTAATTCTATTTTTTCATCTTGGCCTAAACATAAGAAAAGCTCGCCTTTGCAACTGACTCTGACACGGTTACAAGACTCACAAAAATTATTTGAGTGAGGTGAAATGAAACCAATATGCGTTTGCGTATTATCAATGTGCCAATATTTGGCAGGCCCACCTGTGTTTAGTGTAGAACGAGTTAAATTGTATTTTGACTGAATTTTTTTTAGGCTCTGATCGTTATCTATCCAGGTTTTATCTCTGTCATGCTTGACATAACCGAGCGGCATTTCCTCAATAAATGAAATATCAAATTGATTTTCTAGAGCAAAGTCGATGAGAGGGAATATTTCATGATCGTTGGTACCCTTCATCAGCACTGAGTTAAGCTTAATTTTTTCAAAACCTAAGCCTGAGGCGAAGCGAATATTTTCTAAGATTTGATCTAAATTTCCTGTGCGGGTGATTTTCTTAAAATTATCTCTATCTAGACTATCAAGACTAATGTTAATTCGTTTTACCCCAGACTCTAAAAGCATAGGTGCTTTAGATTTTAGTTGGCTAGCATTGGTGGTTAAGGTCAGCTCTTTGAGATGAGCATTTTGACCCAAAGCATTAAATAATTGATCAATATCCTTTCTAACTAAAGGCTCTCCCCCTGTAATTCTAATTTTATTGACGCCAAGGGATATAAATATTTCTCCAACACGTTGCAATTCCTCTAGGGTCAGCAGTTCTTTTCTAGGTAAAAAGGTCATTTTTTCTGACATACAGTAAAGACAACGAAAATCACATCGATCCGTCACGGAAAGTCGCAAATAATTTATTTTTCGATTGAATTTATCTGTCAGTTGATTGGTCATATCTTATACGTTTACCCTCATTGTTACAGTATAATGGACGGTTTATAAGAAATAAAACTTTAATTAAAAATGACAGTGTCAAAGAAAGAATTAGATAAAGTAAGTGAATGTATTGAAAGATTTAAAGATAAGCCTGGAGCGCTTTTACCTTTAATGCATGCTATACAGGATAATATTGGCTACATACCTGAGGATTGCTACCCTCAAATAGCGAAGGCTTACAACCACTCTGTGGCAGAGGTTCATGGTTTTGTGACCTTTTATCATCACTTTAGAAGACATCCAGCTGGAAAAAATGTTTTGCAAATATGTCGAGCAGAATCATGTCAATCCATGGGTTCAGAGGCCCTTGAAGCACATTGCAAACAAACCTTAGGTATTGATTATCATCAAACCTCAGAAGATAACCTGATTACGTTAGAACCGATTTATTGTTTAGGTAATTGTGCTTGCTCACCGGCTGTCATGATTAACGATCAGGTGATTGGTAGGGTAACCAAAGAAAAAATAAATAATTTAATCAAGAAGTTGAAATAAATTATGAGTTATAAAATTTACATTCCCATCGATTCAACAGCAAAATCCTTAGGGGCTAATGAAGTTGCTCATTTAATAGAGCTGAAAGCTCAATCGAGAAAGATTGATCTTCAAATCATCAGAAATGGATCAAGAGGTCTATTTTGGTTAGAGCCTATGCTTGAGGTGGAAACAGATCAGGGCCGCATAGCTTATGGCCCAGTTACTGAAAATGATATTGAATCTTTATTTGATGCAGAGTTTTTTATGGGCAAAGCCCATCCATTATGTCTTGGGGTGACAGAGGAAATTGACTGGTTAAAAAAACAAGAAAGACTTACTTTTGCCCGTGTAGGTGTTATTGATCCAATTAATATTAAAGATTATGAAAAACATGATGGTTTCAAAGGGCTAAAAAAAGCAATCCAGTTAAAACCCAATGAAATTGTCAAAGAGGTCACAGATTCTGGCCTCAGAGGTAGAGGGGGTGCGGCTTTTCCTACAGGCATCAAATGGCAAACTGTTCATGATGTGCCATCGGATAAAAAATACATAGTTTGTAATGCTGATGAGGGTGATTCTGGAACTTATTCTGACAGAATGATTATGGAAAATGATCCTTTCGTTCTTATCGAGGGCATGATTATTGCCGGTTTAGCTGTAGGAGCTGATAAAGGTTATATTTATTTACGTTCTGAATATCCTGATGCATTAAAAGTTTTAAATGAGGCTATTGAGACGGCCAAACAAAATAATTATCTGGGTCAAAATATCTTAGGTAGTCAATTTAATTTTGAACTTGAGGTGACTCGGGCTGCAGGCGCATATATCTGTGGCGAGGAAACATCTTTACTTGAGAGTCTTGAGGGGAAAAGGGGCATGGTTCGATATAAACCCCCACTTCCTGCCATTGAAGGTCTTTATGGTAAACCTACCGTTGTAAATAATGTTATCTCATTAGCCACCGTACCCATTATTTTGGATAAGGGCGCAAAGCATTATGCTGATTTTGGTATGGGTCGTTCAAAAGGCACATTACCTATTCAATTGGCGGGTAATTTAAAGAAAACGGGCTTGATAGAAAAAGCATTTGGTATCACTTTACGAGAATTATTGTATGAATTTGGCGGCGGATCAGCGACTGGAAAACCGATCAAAGCCGCACAGGTTGGCGGACCCTTAGGTGCCTTTATACCAGAGGCACAATTTGATATGCCTCTTGATTATGAGACATTTGCAAAAGTAAATGCGGTAGTAGGTCATGGCGGAATAGTTGCTTTTGATGATACGGTTGATATGTCCAAAATGGCGAGATATTCATTTGAGTTTTGCGCCATTGAGTCGTGCGGTAAATGCACACCTTGCCGTATTGGATCAACTAGGGGTATGGAGGTTATTGATAAAATTAAGTCAGGGATTGATGTAGAAAAAAATGAGAAATTACTTAGAGATTTATCAGAAACGATGGTTGATGGATCATTGTGTGCGATGGGTGGTATGACACCTTTCCCTGTTATTAGCGCTTTGAATTATTTTCCAGCAGATTTTGGTCTTGATAAGGACCTATCTAAGGCATAAAATTAAAAGTTATGAGATTTTTTTAAAGAATATGGACGATACAAAAGATTTTGGAACACCCAAGAAGGTTGCAGATAAAACCGTTAATTTAACTATTGACGGTATGAATGTGACTGTGCCTGAGGGAACCTCAATTATGCGTGCTGCTGCTGAGGCGGGACTTAGCATTCCAAAACTTTGTGCCACAGATAGTCTTGATCCATTTGGATCTTGCCGATTATGTTTGGTTGAGATTGAAGGAAGACGAGGCTACCCAGCTTCTTGTACAACGCCTGTGTCTGAGGGTATCAACGTTAAAACAGAGACCCCAAAGCTGGAAGATTTAAGGCGTGGCGTAATGGAGCTCTACATCTCAGATCACCCACTAGACTGTCTTACATGCGCTACTAATGGTGATTGCGAGCTTCAAGATATGGCAGGCAGAGTCGGCCTTCGTGATGTGCGTTATGGTTATGAAGGTGAAAATCACCTTGACTCAATTAAAGACGAAACGAACCCTTATTTCACTTTTGATCCATCTAAATGTATCGTTTGTTCAAGATGCGTTCGTGCATGTGAAGAGGTACAAGGAACCTTTGCTTTAACGATAGATGGGAGGGGTTTTGAGTCAAAGGTATCTGCAGGTAATAAAGATTTCCTAGACTCTGAATGTGTTTCCTGTGGTGCCTGTGTTCAAGCATGCCCGACTGCCACTCTTATTGAAAAATCTATTATTGAACAAGGTACACCTGATCGAAAAGTCACAACGACCTGTGCTTATTGTGGTGTGGGTTGTTCATTTGATGCTGAAATTCAAGGAGACCAATTGGTAAGAATGTCTCCTAATAAAAATGGCGGTGCCAATAAAGGCCATTCTTGTGTCAAAGGTCGATTTGCATGGGGTTACGCTACACACAAAGATCGCATTACGACACCCATGATTAGAAAAAGCATTAAGGATCCTTGGCAACAGGTCTCTTGGGAAGAAGCTATTTCTTATGCTGCATCAGAAATAAAAAGAATTCAAAAAAAATACGGTATCAATTCGGTAGGATCTATTTCTTCATCACGTTGCACGAATGAGGAGGTTTGGGTTGTTCAAAAACTAACTCGTGCAGGTTTTGGAAATAATAATATTGATACTTGCGCAAGGGTTTGCCATTCCCCGACAGGTTATGGTTTAAAACAGACACTAGGCGAATCTGCTGGAACGCAAGAGTTTGACTCTGTCATGAAGTCAGATGTAATTATGGTGATAGGTGCTAATCCAACAGATGGCCATCCTGTGTTTGCATCACAAATGAAACGTCGATTAAGACAAGGTGCAAAACTTATAGTTGTTGATCCAAGAGAAATAGATTTAGTCAATAATTCGGTTCACATCAAAGCTGATTATCATCTTAAATTAAAGCCAGGAACCAATGTTGCAACCATTAATGCACTCTCTCATGTGATTGTTACTGAGGGTCTTTTAGATGAAGTATTTATTAAAGGAAGATGTGAAAAAGAAGACTTTGATTTATGGAGAGAATTTATCTCTCAAGATAAAAACTCACCAGAATCTTTAGAAGAAGAAATTGGCATTCCTGCCGAAACAATTCGTAAAGCAGCAAGGCTTTTTGCAAGCGAGCCAAATGGAGCAATTTATTATGGACTTGGCGTGACAGAGCATAGTCAGGGTTCCACCATGGTGATGGCAATTGCCAATCTTGCTATGGCAACAGGCAATATAGGTCGAGAGGGTGTAGGTGTTAATCCCTTAAGAGGTCAAAATAATGTTCAAGGTTCATGCGATATGGGTTCATTCCCTCATGAGTTTCCTGGTTATCGTCATGTTTCAGATGATACAACTAGAAAAACATTTGAAGATGCCTGGGGTGCCAAATTGCAAGGTGAGCCAGGACTTAGAATCCCTAACATGTTAGACGAGGCTATTTCTGGAACCTTTAAAGCTTTGTATTGTGAAGGTGAAGATATTGCTCAGTCAGATCCAAATACTCAGCATGTAACTCATGCCTTAGAATCCATGGAATGTGTAATTGTCCAAGACTTATTTTTAAATGAAACAGCTATGTATGCGCATGTATTCCTTCCAGGCTCCTCGTTCTTGGAAAAAAATGGAACATTTACGAATGCAGAGCGACGTATTTCCCCGGTTAGAAAAGTTATGAAGCCAAAAAATGGTTATGAAGATTGGGAAATCACTCAACTACTCTCCAATGCGCTTGGCTACCCAATGAACTATAAGCATGCCAGTGAAATCATGGATGAGGTTGCTAGATTAACGCCAACATTTAAAGGTGTGAGCTTTAAAAAATTAGATGAGCTTGGAAGTATTCAGTGGCCATGTAATGATGAAGCACCTCAAGGCACACCTACAATGCATATTGATGAATTTGTTCGTGGCAAAGGTAAGTTTTTTATTACAGAATACGTTCCAACTTCTGAAAAAGTTAATGCTAAGTTTCCGCTCATTATGACAACAGGCCGTATTCTCTCACAATATAATGTTGGCGCTCAAACCAGAAGAACTAAGAATGTTGCTTGGCACAAAGAGGACCTTATTGAAATACATCCTCATGATGCTGAAGAAAGAGGCATTAACGAGGGAGATTGGGTTGGTATCACTAGCCGGGCTGGAGAAACTGTTTTAAGGGCGTTAATTACTGAACGTGTTCAACCAGGCGTGGTTTATACAACATTCCATCATCCTGAATCAGGAGCAAATGTGATTACAACTGATAATTCAGATTGGGCTACGAATTGCCCTGAATTTAAAGTCACTGCTGTTCAAGTCTCAAAAGTATCTCAACTTTCAGGTTGGCAAAAGAATTACAAAGACTTTAGTAAAAAACAAATTAATTTTGCAAAAGAAAGTGCTGCAAAAATTAATTAAAAAACATTTTGACCTCATCAAAACTTGTTAAATCTAACGCGCCCTTAGATCCAATAGAGATATTTAAATCTGATTCATTAGAAAATTCTTATCAAGAATTTGTAGCTGAAGAAACTCCAGTGGCCATTACTTTTAATGGTATCTCTCATGCTGTGATGATGACAACCCCTCAAGACTTGGAGGATTTTGCCTATGGTTTTTCTATTTCTGAAGGCTTAGTAAAAAACATCGACGATATTTTTTCTATCGAAATAAATCAGGTTGATCAGGGTATTGAGTTAAATATAGAAATATCTTCAGAAGCTTTTATGAAATTAAAAGATCGAAGAAAAAATTTAGCCGGAAGAACAGGTTGTGGAATTTGTGGGTCAGAATCTTTATCACAAATTTTTATAGAATCTGAAAATAAAATCTCAAATAATTCATTATTTGATTTAAATATTATTAAAAGAGCACTAGAAAAATTTGGCGATAATCAAATTATAAAAAATAAAACTGGCTCCACTCATGCATGCTCTCTATTTGATAATAAAGGTGATATTTTATGTACGAGAGAAGATGTAGGTCGTCATAATGCTCTAGACAAGCTTATTGGATTTACTTTAAAGAAAAAAATTAATTTAGAAAATACCTTTTTGGTTATTTCTAGTAGGGCCAGTTTTGAGATGATACAAAAAGCATCTTTTATAGGTTGTCAACTTATTGTAGCAATATCAGCACCGACTGCTTTGGCAGTAAGATTAGCAAATAATATGAATATCACTTTAGCTGGATTTGCAAAAAATAAAGTTTTTAATATTTACACTCACAAAAAACGTTTAAACGTGTAAAATTTCGGCATGCAAAAAGAACACATAATAAAAATGGCCAATCAAATAGGGGATTTTTTTAAAAGTTATCCAAAGCAAGATTATGCTGAAGAACAAATTGCAAATCATTTAAAAAAATTTTGGTCACCTGAAATGCGTAATTTTTTAAAAAATGAAGTGGAAAGTCGTTCGGCTGAGGGTCTTGAAATGATTGTTGAAACAGCCGTTAAAAAATACCTTTAGTTTTTTCCTAAAAGCACAAAATAGTTTTTATCTTTAATACGTTTGCCCGTCCAAATTTCCCTCCAATTTTTTAGCTCACTTGGAGTTTCTGAACCATGTTTAAGAGAGACCAAAGCAAGTTGACAATCTAGCTTATTATTAATTGTTTTTTTTAATTTTATTTTTGAGTAGTAATGGAACATATCTATTTGGCTATTTGTTAAATTTTGACTATATATGCAGCTTGAAGATTGTGTGACATGAATTTTTAGTTCTTCAAACACAGTTTTGTAACTTTTTCGGTTGTTAACAGCGTCACCCCATAAGCAAATAAATATTATCCAAATCATTGTTATACCGATTGCCCAATTGGTAACCATGGATCGATTGGTAATTTTTGAAGTCACTATAGAAAAAATCCAATAACCAGAAATAACTAGAGCAACTAGAAATTTGAAAAAACTAAAATTAAAATCATAATTTCCAGATGCATCATATAACCTTTCATAAAGACTTTCAGGAAATGATAATAGAGAAACACTCCAACCAATCCAAATAAGCAATGCAAAGAAACTGAAAATAAATACACTGAGCCAATTAAGTGAGCTTGACATACCTCTATTTAGATTATCAATTGCTCCTACAGCTAAAATAGAAAAAGGTATAAGGAGAGGTATAAGATTGATTTGGTCCTGCCTGGGACTAATAGATATTAAAGCATAGTAGATAAAAACAAAACTTAATAAAAGTATATATTTTTTTTCAATAAATATTTTTTTAAAGTTTTTAATTAATACCCATGTAAAAAGAGGAAGTGCAGGCCAAGTGAACCAGGACAACCCTTCAAGATTATATAAAAAAGCAGTCTTATTAGAAAAAATATCTTGTTGATACCAAAGAATGAATTCGTCTAAGTGAAATTTTCTAAAAAGTATTAACCAAGGAAAAATGAAAGTAAAACTGAGCATCAATGATAATGCCAAGAAAGTTAAATATCTTTTATTTTGCCAATCTTTAAAAACATATAAGAAAAGTGATGTAAATAGAATTGAAAATAAGGGAATAAAACCACCCGACATAAAAAGTATGGTTAAGCCAGCACCCAATAAAAAGCTGGCGCGAAATGGCCTCCGAATAAAAAGACATAGAGCATATATACTTAACGCATAGCCAGGCATTGCTCCAATTTCAGGAGTGAGCGTATGCACATTTAATATCAGCCCTATTGAGGCAATAAAAATTAAACCAGCACTCCTGCCAAAACCTTGACCCCAGAGCTCTCTAGTTGTCATTCCTATAACCAAAAGTGTCATAGAAATCCAAATTAAATTTGTTAACCTTGCTGCGTCATGATGGGCTAGGAAAGGAGAAAAAACTTTTATTGAAGATGATGCAACTAAAGAGTAGAGAGGTTGATTTTGAATGAAATCATTACTTGCTGCTTTAGGAACAATAAAATCAGACTCTTGAACAATACTTACAATCTGACTGATTGTATTTGATTCTTGTGGCGCCCAAGGATCATGCCCAATTAACCCTACAAAACTCCAAATGAATGCAAGAACAATAAAAAGATTTAATTTTGTTTTGACTCCAAGGTTTTTTCTTGGGGTCGACATATTTCCTTGCCAATCGTGTTCAAGATCAAATTTCATAGATTTATAGTACATAAAAAAAGGCAGCTTAGCTGCCTTTTTTTTAAATGATAATTAATTACATACCATATTTTTGTTTGAATTTTTCAACACGTCCAGCAGTGTCTAAGATTTTCTGTTTACCAGTATAAAATGGATGACATTGTGAACATACCTCAATAGAAAAATCCTTAGCTATTGTTGATTGTGTTTCAAATTTATTACCACAGCTACAAGTTACATTAACTTTAGCGTAATTTGGATGCGTATCTTTTTTCATAATATTTGTTATTAAAATTTTGAAGTGTAATTATTAAGTAAAATGCCAAAAAAATCAATATCTTTAGATTATCCTCTTCGCATACTGTCGAAGAAATTATCGTTGTTTTTTGTTGATTTAACTTTATCTAGCAAAAACTCCATGGCTTCTAGATCATCCATTGGATAGAGTAATTTTCTAAGTACCCATATTTTTTGCAGCACTTCGGGGGTAATAAGTAGTTCTTCCCTTCGAGTACCAGATTTATTAACATTGATAGCTGGGTAAATACGTTTTTCTGCCATTCTTCTATCTAAATGGATTTCCATATTACCTGTACCTTTAAATTCTTCATAAATAACATCATCCATTCTAGAACCAGTTTCAACAAGTGCTGTTGCTAAAATAGTTAATGATCCACCCTCTTCAACATTTCTAGCTGCGCCAAAAAAACGTTTTGGTTTTTGAAGTGCGTTTGCATCAACACCGCCGGTAAGAACTTTACCTGAAGATGGAATTACTGTGTTATAGGCTCTTGCTAATCGTGTAATAGAATCTAGAAGTATGACGACATCTTTTTTATGCTCTACCAAACGTTTTGCTTTTTCAAGAACCATTTCAGCAACCTGAACATGTCTTGTTGCTGGCTCATCAAAAGTTGAAGCTAGCACTTCTCCTTTAACAGACCTTGCCATATCAGTGACCTCTTCTGGCCTCTCATCGATCAATAGAACAATGAGAACAACATCAGGATGATTTGAGGTTATTGCATGAGCAATATTCTGCATCATGACAGTTTTGCCACTTTTTGGACTTGCTACAATTAAACCCCTTTGACCTTTACCGATAGGTGAAATCATGTCAATAATTCGACTTGTAAAGTTTTCTTCACCCTTTGTATCCCTCTCTAAAGTGAGCGCTTCATTTGGGAAAAGAGGAGTTAGGTTTTCAAAGAGAATTTTATTTTTTGTATTTTCAGGTGCATCATTATTAACTTTATCTACTTTGACTAATGCAAAATATCTCTCACTATCTTTGGGTGTTCTAATTTCACCTTCAATCGTATCGCCAGTATGTAAATTAAATCTTCTGATTTGCGAGGGGGATACATAAATATCATCAGGACCAGCAAGATAAGATGCTTCTGGAGATCTTAGAAACCCAAAACCGTCAGATAAAACTTCAAGTGTTCCTTCACCAAAAATTGTATCGCCATTCTTTGCTTTATTTTTTAAAAGAGCAAAAATTAAATCTTGCTTTCGCATCCTTCCAGAGTTTTCAATTTTCTCTGCAATTGCCATATCAACTAGCTCAGCAATAGGAAGGTGTTTTAGATCAGATAAATGCATATTTAAATTGTGCTATCAATAAAAGCTGTCAATTGAGATTTTGACAAAGCACCGACTTTGGTTGCCTCAGGATTTCCATCTTTAAAAATCATAAGTGTAGGGATCCCACGGATACCAAATTTGGTTGGAGTTTGTGGATTTTCATCAATATTAAGTTTGGCAATTTTTAATTTGCCATCATATTCAGAAACTAAATCATCTAAGATTGGCGCAATCATTTTGCATGGCCCACACCACTCTGCCCAGTAATCAACTAATACCGGAATGCTAGATTCAATAACTTCTTTTTGAAATGTATCATCACTAAGATGAATGATATTACTCATAAATATTTATATTTTTTGATTGTTTTTAAGGGGAAATATTATTACTACGAATAAGAATATTAAAGCATATTAAATTGAATATCAATAAGTATTTTGATAATTATCATTAATTTCAAATAAGGGAATTACTTTTTTAACTCCTTTTGAAGATTTTGCAACTTCTATCGCATCTTCTGCTTCTTTAGCATTTAAAATTCCCATTAAATATACCTCTTGCCTTTCTGTAATGACCTTAACATGAAGTGGAGAAAGCTTAGATTCAAATTTAGATTCATTAAAATATAATCTTGAAACAACATTTGAAGTTGTAATAACGTCTGTCGCTTTTGATTTGAGAGAGCTATTCATACCAATAAGAAGGAAATTTTTAACTTCTTTCACTCCTTCAATACTTTTGACATTCTCTTCAACTTTAGCTTTGGTTTGCTCATCAGGAACTTCACCTGTAATAAGAACAATCTGATTAAAGCTAACAAATGTAAGGTTATCATGTTCATTAATATCTTGAGTTTCAAGTATTGTTTTAAACTCGAGTTTTTGGTCTATATAGATAACTTCACTAGCTCTTCGATCAACATATGCAATAGGCCCCCCAGTTACGGCAGGGGCTGTAGTTGCTAAACAGCCAACTAATTGAGAAATTAAAAGTAGAAATAGGAAATAAAAACTGTATGATTTATGCATAAATTAATTATATATATAAATTTTTTTTTTTAAAGTGTCAAAATTAGAATCTGCACTCTACATCGTTGCGACGCCAATTGGAAACCTTAGCGATATTACCTTAAGGGCCCTAGAAACTTTAAAAAATGTTGATATTATAGCTTGTGAGGACACAAGAAATACTCAGGCACTTCTAAATCACTTTCAAATTTCAAAAAAATTGATTAGCTTGCATCAACATAATGAAAATCAAAAAAAAGATTTAATTTTATCTTTTGTAAAAGAAGGAAAATCAGTTGCCTATGTCTCGGATGCAGGTACCCCATGTATAAGTGACCCTGGGGCGCTTCTAGTAAATAGTTTTTATGAAAAGAATTTAAAAGTTATTCCAATTCCAGGGGTTTCAGCTATTACAACAGCATTTTCGGTATCAGGTATTTTAGATAATCAATTTAAATTTTTTGGTTTTTTATCAAATCAGAAAAAAAAATTAAAAGAGGAATTGCAGGCAATATTTGAGAGTAATAATTTAGCTATCCTTTACGAATCTCCACATCGAATTATAGAGTTTTTAGAAAATATCAAAGTAATTTTTGGCTCCAATCATCAAATTGTTATCGCTAGAGAGCTCACTAAAATGTTCGAAACAATTAAAAGAGATACAGTCGATAATATCTTGTCCTACATCAATGAAAACTCTAATCATAAAAAAGGAGAATTTGTCGTTATTATTTTGCCCTCTGGTATTGCGCCTAAAAAGGTTAAAGAAAATGATTTGAAAAATGCTCTTTTGATAACACAGGATTATTTGCCAACCAGCCAGTCTGTTAAATTAATTAGTACGCTTTTTAAAAAGAATAAAAAAGAAGTTTATAATTTAGCTATAAAGAAAAAAAATGACTGAACTCATAATTACAAAGCCTGATGATATGCATTTGCACTTAAGGGACGGTGAAATGCTAAAAGCTGTTATTCATCATACCGCAAATCAATTTTCACGTGCCATTGTAATGCCAAACCTTTCTGACCCTGTAACAACCTCTGAGAAAGCACAAAATTATTTTGATCAGATAAAATCTTTTTGCCCAAATTTTTCCCCCTTAATGACAATTTATTTTTCCGACCAACTTAATAATGAAGAGCTTTTAAAGATTAGGGACTCATCCATTATCTTTGGAATTAAATTATATCCATCAGGGGTTACAACTAATTCTGAAAGGGGTGTCAATTCAATAGAGGATTGCTTTCATATTTTTGAAGGAATGGAAAAGATCGATATACCTTTGCTCATTCATGGAGAGGTGAATGATACAGATGTGGATATATTTGATAGGGAAAAAGTTTTTATTGATAGATACCTTGAAAAGATTACAAAACAATTTCCAAATTTGAGAGTTGTGTTTGAACATATTTCTACAAAAGATGCGGTTGAATTCGTGATTGATGGAAGTGAAAATTTGGCTGCGACCATTACCCCACAACACATTATGATGAATAGAAATCACTTTTTATCTGGAGGTATTAAGCCTCATAACTATTGTTTGCCTGTTTTAAAGCGATCATCCCATCAAAAATCTGTTTTAGCTGCGGCATTATCTGGAAACCCTAAATTTTTCTTAGGCACAGATAGCGCGCCGCACTTAAAAAATCAAAAAGAAAGTGCCTGTGGATGTGCAGGTGTTTATTCTGCGCCCTATGCGATGCCAATGTATGCTCAAATTTTTGATCAAAACAATGCTCTTGAAAAACTTGAGCCATTTGCAAGTTTTTATGGAGCTGATTTTTATAAACTTCCAAGAAATAGTGCAAAGTTAAAATTAATTAAAGAAAAAACTCAGGTATATCAATCAATTAAAATTAATAATCAGGAAGTCATTCCTTATTTGGCAGGTTGTGAGTTAGATTGGCAAATAGTCTCTAATTGATTCTTAAAATGTTAGAATAATAATAAGTTGATCGGGCAGTCGCTATGAAAATAGAGGAAAGTCCGGGCTCCACAGAGCAGAGTGATGGCTAACAGCCATACACCGTGAGGTGAGGAATAGGGCCACAGAGACGAGCGTATTTAGTTACGGTGAAACGCGGTAACCTCCACTCGGAGCAAGGTCAAATAGGGTAACTATGGCATGGCTCGTGTTGTTACCGGGTAGACCGCTTGAGTTTAAGAGCAATCTTAATCCTAGATGAATGACTGTCCACGACAGAACCCGGCTTATAGATCAACTTAAATTATTGAACAAAAACAATTTTTTAGAAAAAAAGTGCTTGCAAAGCACTTTTTTTTTGCCTATAGTGTAGCTGTAAGGGAAAAAGTGGTAATTTGTGGGAAATTATTTAACGAGGCTAAGGGCGTTCAGTAATTTCCCACCTTTTTATTAGGTGAGCTATGTATAGGGGAGTAACGCTTTTAAATATCGACGGAAAAAGTCGCGCAGCCGTACCTACCAAATACAGAGAAGTATTGATGGCTGAATCCTCTGGCTCAATTGTTATTACTGCTCATCCCCATGGTTGTTTATTAATGTATCCAAGAACCTCTTGGGAACCTATTCAACAAAAAATCATGCAGCTCTCAAGTTTTGATAAAAAATCAAGTAAATTCCAGCGTTTGCTCGTAGGTTATGCTGAGGATGTATCGATTGATGCTTCTGGACGGTTTTTAATATCCTCCGAGCTTAGAAGTTTTTCAAATATTGAAAAAATAGCTATGTTGGTGGGCCAAGGTTCTCATTTTGAATTATGGAGCGAAGATAGGTGGGTTCAACAAGTTCAAGACATCAGCGGAGAAGATGAGTCATTACCTGAAGAGTTGGGGAGCTTTTCTTTATGAGTCATGAGACATTAAATCATGTTTCAGTATTAATTAAAGAATCAATAGAATTATTAAAAATTAATCCCTCTGGTATTTATCTAGACTGTACTTTTGGTAGAGGCGGCCACTCCCAAAAAATTTTAGAACGTCTCGGTTCTCAAGGACGACTCATTGCTATTGATAAAGATCAAGAAGCTATTAAGGCAGCAGAAAAAATTAAAGATCAAAGGTTTGAAATTTTCCAAACAAATTTTTTAAATCTAGACGAAATTTTAAAAAAAAAAGTATTGAAAAATTGGATGGAATCCTAATGGATCTCGGCGTCTCCTCCCCTCAAATTGATAATCCTATGCGGGGCTTTAGCTTTAAACAAGATGGCGAGCTGGATATGCGAATGGATCAATCACAAAATTTGACAGCCCACTATATTGTAAATAATTTTGATGAAAAAGAATTAGCATTCATTTTTAAAGAATATGGCGAGGAGAGGTTTTCTAAAAAAATAAGCCGTTCAATTGTTGAATACCGCGAAAATCATAAACCGATTGATACTACATTAGAATTATCAAAAGTTATCTCTCAATCAGTACCTAAGAAAGATCCCAACAAAGATCCTGCCACTAGGGTTTTTCAAGCATTAAGAATTAGGGTTAATGATGAGTTGAATGATTTACAAGCTTGTTTACCCAAGGCTTTTGATTATCTAAAAAATAATGGCAGGCTTGCAATTATTAGCTTTCATTCACTTGAAGACAGAATTGTAAAAAATTTTGTTAAATCTAAATTAAAAACAGATTTAATTCCAAAAAATATTCCAATTAGGGCATCAGATATTCAAAAACCAGAAATTATGATGATTGGTAAGGTGATTGAGCCATCTGATTTAGAAGTAAAACATAATCCTCGAGCAAGAAGTGCAAAGTTAAGGGTGATAGAAAGGTTAGCTAATTGATGAGGCTTAATCTAATTTTGTTTTTTGTGTTAATTATTTTTGCTCTCGCACTGGTTAATGTGGAACATCAATACAGAAATCATTATTCCAAATGGGATATTGAAAATAAATTAACCATTGATCTTAAAGATGAAAAAACAAAACTTCAAATAGAGGAGTCCGATAAATCTGGAAATGATCGTGTTAATGAATTAGCTCAAAAAAAACTGAATATGTCTTTGCCTGACTCTAAAAATCAGAGGACCTTGAAATAGATGTTTAACAAAGCTAAATCATCCTCAAAATTTTTCGAATTATCAAAATTTAGAAGAAGATTTGTCCTGCTGATTTTATTAACACTTTTTACATCTCTAATTAGTAGGTCATTTTATTTACAGGGCATGCAGACAGATTTTTTACAAAAAAAAGGACAAGCCACTAGCAATCGAACCGAAATATTGCATGCTTATCGTGGAAAGATCCTTGATCGAAATAATGAGATACTTGCGATCAGTGCCCCAAGAGAAACAATATGGGCAAACCCCCCTGAAGTTGTGATGAATTTATCTCAAAAAAAAGAACTGTCAAGGTTGCTTAAATTAAGATTAGATCATCTTGACCAACGATTAGGTAATAAAAATAAACAGTATGTTTACTTAAAACGTCGAGCTTCTCCTGAATTAGCATCTAAGATTATGGCTTTAAAAATTCCTGGCATTCGAACAGAAAAAAACTATGACCGTTTTTATCCAGAAAGAGAAATAACAGCTCATGTGGTTGGATTTACAAATATTGATGGAAAGGGTCAAGAGGGTATAGAGCGGCAGGCTAACAATCTACTATCTGGTGTTCCAGGTTATAAAAAGGTTCTAAAAGATAATATTGGACGTATTGTAGACGATCTTCAAGAGGTAAAAATCCCAATTGATGGCCAGGATATTAAATTATCGATAGATAAGCGTCTGCAATACAGTGCATATAAGGCATTACAAAAGTCAGTTGAGAAACATAATGCATTATCAGGCTCAGCCGTTCTCATTGATGCAAAGTCTGGCGAAATATTGTCGGCTGTTAATTATCCGTCCTTTAATCCTAACGGCGGATCAAAACCAACGCAAAAAATTAGGAATAAAATCTTTACTGATATTTTCGAGCCGGGTTCAACAATTAAACCCATAACTGTCAGTGCTGCCTTGGAATCAAAAAAGTTTAAGCCAACATCAATCATTGATACTGAGAAAGGATTTTACAGAGTTGGGTCCAGGCTCACAGTCAGAGATACCCATGCTAATGGGGTGATAACGCTTAGTGAGGTTGTTCAAAAGTCATCTAATGTCGGAACAACAATTATCAGCGAAAAGCTGGATTCTAAGTACCTATGGTCAACTTTAAATATGTTTGGTTTAGGTTCAAAAACTGGCGTTGAGTTTCCTGGGGAGACATCAGGCATCGTACATCATTTTAAAAAATGGAGAAAAACGGAACATGCGACAATAAGCTATGGTTACGGTTTAAGTACAAACCTTCTCCAGCTTGCTCAAGCTTATACA
>Ga0222714_10001624_pt1 | contig 25188 bp, 33 predicted proteins | sample C33_3DmetaG_FD_165048 | JGI IMG/M metagenome (GOLD analysis project Ga0222714, IMG submission 165048) | Estuarine water microbial communities from San Francisco Bay, California, United States - C33_3D | ecosystem: Environmental > Aquatic > Marine > Unclassified | place: USA: California...
TTTGTTGTATTTTTATTTTTTCTGAATTATTAACTACGGTATTTGATGATGTTAATGGCGATAATGGTGCATTTGGTGCTGACGTCTCTTTTGTAAGTGCTTCATTATATTCTTTTTCATTATCACTCTCTTTATTTTCTCTATAAAGTAAATAATTTGACATTGTATCTTCAACTAATTTTATTGCTGTTGTTAAATTATTTACACAATTTCTAGTATCTAATATTGATGTATTTGATAAAAGCGAAGGGTATGATATTGTTGAAAATAATAGTGAAATTTGGTTTGAATCTACTTCATTTGATTTTTTATAATTTAATTTTTCTTCTAAAAACAGCTTTGTATTATCATCATTATCATAATGTCTAAAACCTATTAATAAATTTGTTTTCCCCCCACCAACTAAATTTTTTTTTTTACTATAATTTCTTATATTAACTAGATTATTCTTTTTTAAGGATTTATTTACCATATATTATATAAAAATAATTTAAAATTGATTTTAAAAATATAAATTATATATAAATATAAATATGATTAACGTAAATTATTTGACAAGTGGAAGAGCATTAAATTCAGAGTTTTATATAAAAAAAAATAAAGAAATTGAATCTGAAATACAAAAGAGGTTAGAAAACAAATCAATAGAAAGGAAACTCAAATATTTGAAACTTTCTAACGCCTTAAAAGAACTTATTAAAGAAGTCTGATAATCTTATTTATTTATAATATCATCTTAAATATTATTATTTATTATTATTTAGATATATAATTACAAATTAATAATTAATCTATACCTATAATTTTTTATTTGTATATTTTATAAATGGTAAAGTCAATGTCAAAATCAAAATCAAAAAAACTATCAATGGGACTTAATGATACAATAGGAGAACCAGGTACTAGAGGTGGAAATCATGGTAGATTAGATTTACCAAGAGTAACAAGAGGTGGTGCAAGAATATTCAAATCCAAACCTAAATCTATGGTTAGATCAGGAACTAGAATAACTGGGAAATCTAAATCTATGGTTAGATCAGGAACTAGAATCAGACCAGGTATTACATCTGGTGGAGGTAGAAGTAAAAAATTAAGAAAATCAAGAAAATCTAAATCCAAATCTATGGTAAGATCAGGCACTAGAATCAGACCAGGTATTACTGCTTAATTAAGCATTTTTTTAAATTGTATTTATGTAAATAATATATTTGTATTTATTTAATCATAATATTTAATTATAGTATTAGATTTGTATTATATTTAAAAATAAGTTATTTATAAAAAGTGTTTACTTGGCGATTAACCCTCATAAAAGTAGCACATTTATTAATATCTTTCAAACGACTAGCACCAATATATGTACAAGTACTTCTTACACCACCCAAAATATTATTAAGTGTTCCTTCAACAGGGCCTTTATAGGGTACTTTAACTGTTTTTCCTTCAGATGATCTATAAGAAGCCACACCACCATGATATTTATTCATGGCTGTATCTGAAGACATACCATAAAACAATTTATATTTTTCACCATTTTCTTCAATTATATCTCCAGGACATTCATCATGTCCCGCCAACATACTTCCAACCATAACAAAATCGGCACCACCACCAAAAGCCTTACCGACATCTCCTGGGACACAAATGCCACCATCACTAATAATCATTGCGTTTAATCCATGTGCGGCATCTGAACATTCCATAACAGCTGAAAATTGTGGCATACCAACACCTGTCTGGAGTCGTGTTGTACAAACCGCACCAGAACCAATACCAACCTTGATAATATCAATTCCACCATTAATAATCAATTCTTCAACAATTTCTCGTGTGACTACATTTCCAGCAATCAATGTAATATTTGGGAATTGTCTACGCATTTTTTTACAAAATTCTAAAAGTTTAAACATATAACCATTTGCAACATCAATACAAATAAAATGTGTTTCAATATTGTTTTCTTTTAGTTGAGCTACTTGAGTCTTAATATTTTCAAAATCTTTATCTGTAATACCTGTACTCAAAATAAAATATTTAGAGTCATAACCATCATTACAAATATCAATAATATCCTGTGTATTAATATATTTATGAAAACATGTTAGAAATTTTTGATTTGACAATTCCTTAAACATTTCAACCGAACTAATAGTGTCCATATTACTTGAAATAATAGGAACTCCTGTCCAAGTTCTTCCGCTATGCTTAAATTTAAATTCTCTTTCTACTTGTACTTCACTTCGTGAGCTCAATGTAGACCGCTTTGGCCTAAAAAGAACATCATTAAAATCTAGCTTAATATCGTTTTCAATTTTCATATTAAATAGTAGATAACTATACCTTCAAAACCTTATGTATGTTATATAAAAATATTATAGGAAATAAAGTTAAGATAATTTTAATATAAATATTATATTATTATCTATAAACTTTAACTATTAAATATTATAATGTCTGATAAATATAATATTAATGAATATATTGATTTGTATATTGATTTGTATATTGATGATGCACTTAGTGCCATGAAAAATTTACAAGATAAAAGCATTGATGTAATTATTACTTCTCCACCTTATTATAAACAAAGAGATTACAATTCACCTTTACAATGGGGTAACGAGGATTCTTTAAAACTTTATATGGCAAAAATGGAGCAATGGTGTAAAAGATAGTGGAACATTATTTCTTAACATAGGTGATAAATATAATAAGAAAGGATTAATGCTTATTCCAGAAAGAATTGCTATTATGTTTTGTGATAATAATTGGTGTATAAGAAATAATATTGTTTGGTATAAACCAAACCATATGCCAAGTTCAGCTAAAGATCGTTTATGTAATACATATGAAAAAGTATTTTTTTTTGTTAAAGAAAATAACAAATACTATAGTAATGAATATTATAGTAATATTGATAATATTAGAATAAAAACAGAAAGTAATAATTATTCAGAAATATCAGATAAATCTTCAAATATAAAATGGCCTAATACTATTGAATTAGAAGAATATGAAAATAAATGGAAAGATATTATTGAAAAATATAATGAGGATAAAATCAAAAAATATAATGGGAAATATAAGTCATTAGTAACTTTTGAAAATCTAAGCGAAGAAAATTTAAATTCAAATTCAAATCCTAATCTAAACTCAAACCAAAAAATAAATGTAGGAAGTAGTCCAGGAGCTAGAAGCTACAAAGGTATAAGTTATTCTCTTCAAAGGAAAACTAAGATAAATAAAGATAAATAAAGATGATGGAAAGAATATAAATGAACTAATTATAAAATATTACAAGAAGTCAAAAGTAACATTAGAAGATATTGAGAATGCTTTTGATACTAAAAATACGGCATCACATTGGACACGCAAAGATAATGGTAGATCTCTACCTAAACCAGAACATTGGTATAAATTAAAAACTTTATTGAAAATTAAAGAAACTAAATATGATGAGATAATGACATAAACACACTATGTTATTCAAAATGTAAAAAATAATCCAAAGGGTAAAAACCCAGGTGACATGTGGAGTATAAATAATCAGAAAACATCCGCTAAACATTATGCTACATATCCTCTAGAATTACCATTGAAAATTATTAAAGGATTTTGCCCTCCAAATGGTATAGTATTAGACCCATTTTGTGGTAGTGGAACAACCGGATTAGCATGTAAACAAGAAGAGATAAAATGTATACTTATTGATTGTAATGAAGAATTTATAGAAATAATAAAAAAAAAATGTAAGTAAATTGTTTATATTATTGTTTAATATTATTGCTTAATCTTATTCCTAAATATTATATCTAAATCTTATAACATTGTTTGTTATTTTCGTAAAGGTCTTTTAAAGATTGGCCTACTTGAACTCTTCTTATAGCTTCAGAACAAAGCCATGATACATCAATAATATCTATTTTTTCATTATAAATAACACCCAAACCTTGAGGAACAGTATTAGTTAATATAACTTTTGTAAATTCAGATTTTTTTATATTTTCTAGTGCATTTCCTGACAATAAACCATGTGATGCCATAAAATATACATCCTTGGCACCATGTTCTTTTAAAAGAGCACACGCCTTACAAGCAGTACCACCAGAATCTAAAATATCATCAATCATTATAACATTTTTCCCATTTACATCACCCATAAGTTTCATGGTGTCAATTTCACTATCACTATTTCTATTTTTAAAAATAGTCGCTGCATCACAACCTAGTTTAGATGCTACACGTGTGTTTGTTTTCACACCACCTTCATCTGGACTAACAATTATAAAATCATTTTTATCATATTTAGTCAATAAAACATTTTCTATATAATTTATAAAATATGGTTCAACATAGAGATTATCTAATGGACAATTATTCGAAAAAAAACCTGAAATTTGTCCAGCATGTAAGTCATAAACAATAACTCTATTAACATTTTGTGATTCCAAACAACTTGCTACAACCTTTGATGAGATAGGAGCCCTACTATAATCTTTTCTATCTTGACGTTGATAACCAAAATATGGTATAACAACATTAACTGTTTTGGCACTACCCCTTTTTAAAGCATCTATAATAATCAAAAGTTCCATAATAGCATCATTAATACTTTTTGTTTCGGAACGACATGTTGGTTGTATTACAAAACAATCTTCTTGTCTAATACTTTCTTCAACAATTATTTTAACTTCTCCATCTTTAAATGTATCAATCTTAAGTCTTGCCAATGATTCTCCTAAATGATCACAAACCTTCGAAGCAAAATCAGGATTAATTGAACCACTAAAGATTTTCATTTTTATAGATAACTTTATACTATAATTGCTTAAGTATTAAATTATTTTTTTTTACAAAATAAATTCAAATTTTATAAATAATAAAATAAAAAATAAATTTGATTTTACATTTTGTCTAGTACATAAACATTTAAATTAATTAATTATGACCTTATATTTGACATCAAATAACCATGATAAACTTGCAGCAACTAAAATAGTTTTAGATAAGTTTAAACTAAATGAAATTATTTGTGTTGAATCTGATTCTAAAATAGATAGTGGACAACCTTATGGAATCCTTGAAACTAGACAAGGATGTATTAATAGAACACTTCAATTTGAAAATGATAATCAAAACGATGAACAAAACGCTAATCCAAATCAACCCAAAAATTTTATATCAATTGAAAATGGATTTGTAAAACATAATAATGAATATTGGTATGATATTGCATATATTTATATAAAAATTAATAATAAATATTATTGTGGTTGGTCGCAAAAACGCTGGTTTCCAAAAGAATATTTTAATGACACAGAAAAACTTATTGAATATTTTGAATCAATCCATAAATCTCGTTATTCACAACTTAGTAATGCTATTTATGAAATGTTTGAAGGTGTAAACATTGAGTGATTAAACTTAATAAAATTTAAATAAATTTAATAAAATATAATAAAAAAATTTTTTATATTTAATTGTTTATTTTATTGATATTTGTTTATTTTGTTCTTATTAGTTTCGTTTTATTTTATCTTTAATCTAATTGATTTTTACATAGCTTCCTGAATCTAAAACAATATTTTTTTTATCAAAATTATTTGTAGATTTATATTTATATGATTTAGCACCGGAAAACATATGTGCCATATCTGCAACTCTTTTTGTATTCCACTTATTTAGTGGTTGATTAAAACAATAAGTATCTTCAATCATATTCTTAAAATAAGAGCATTTTTCTATAAATTTTTTTGGAACTTTAAATAGTTTATCACAACACGAAATAGTGAAGATTTTTTGGTTTTCAATAGTATTTTCACTTGGATTAGGATTAATATTTGATGTATTCATAATATCAAGAAATGTTTGTAAATAATTAATAAATTGCGTTTAATATTATATAAATAAAAATTAATAATTCAATTTTATTTATACTTATATAATATAAATGTCATCAACACCAAAATCAACAATAAAAAGATTATCTACTAATTTATCAGAAATGTCACAAACACCAATTACAGTAACACCAAGTAAAGGTAAAAAATCACCAAGAAATAGAAATAGAAATAGAAGATTTCCCATAAGTAATGGTAATTCATTGAGAAAAAGTGTATTAAGGAAAAGTGCTAAAAACCATGGTCAAAAAATAAAAACCTTTCAAAATAGTGATGCTAATACTTATCCAGCCTTAATAAGTATTTTTATGTCACATAAAAATAATAAAGCATTCAGAGAACATAAAAGACAAGAAGAAGAAATGAGAAATAAAGAAAGACAAGAAGCATTAGCATCTGTAAACAATAATGCATATTTAAAATTACCAGGAGGTACAGTAATTCCTGTTGTACCATCTGAAGCAAGAAAAGTAAGAAGAAGAAGAAATGTAGAAAAATATTATCCAGAACCAAAAAAATTGACACTACAAGAATCTAAAATGGGGGGACCAAGAGGACAAAGCAAGGCAGTTAGAAATATTAGAAGTGGTAAAAATATTTGTGCAAAGTGTGGAAAAGCGATTTCAAAAGGTGTTGAAACTGTAACAGTAAATGGAAAAAAACAACATAAAATTTGTCCAGAACAAAAAACATATACAATGGAAGGATTACCAAATAATATAAATAATAATTATTATAGAGGCAAAGTACCAGAAATGGTAAAGATGTCTCATAAACAAGCTAATGCTAAATTATATGGTCCTGGAGTAACACCACCAAAATATACAAAATTTAAGGAACAACCTAAACCTAAACCTAAATCACAAAAAACAAAAGGAACTGGTAGGTTTACAGTTACTGTACCAAACTAAATAATTCGATTATACTTATGTTTAATTACTTATGTTTAATTACTTATGTTTAATTACTTATGTTTAATTACTTATGTTTAATTATTTATGTTTAATTACTTATGTTTAATTACTTATGTTTAATTACTTATGTTTAATTACTTATGTTTATAATTAATAATAAAATTGAATAAAGTTTTATATATGTAACAAAGTACTTTAATATCAAATCAAATTTACAAATATGCCAAATCTAATTATTGCTATAATTTGGGAAGGTATGAAAAAGAAAGGATATTGTCATACTATTAATGAGGCAGATGATTTGTGTAAAAAAAATCCAAATTATACTTGGAGTCCTGCTGAAAATAATGAAGAAAACAAAAAAAATTTAGATTTTATGACAATTTATGACTAATTCAGTAATATATTAATAATAAGGATAAACATAATTTTCTAGTTTTATAAATTAGTTTTAATGATTTAATGTTTTAATGTTTTAATGTTTTAAAGTTTTAATGTTTTAATGTTTTAAAGTTTTAATGTTTTATATTTTTTTTATTTTTTTATATTAATGAATAACATATTATATGTATATTTAGCAATAATTGTTTTATGTTGGACAGCAAATCCTTTTATAAAAAAACTTATTCTTAAAGATAATAAAATGAATACAGACGAATATTTTATTATAAATCATATATTTGTAAGTTTAATACTAATGGTATACTTTTATTCATTATTTAAAAAGAAAAAATGTTCATTTTTATGCCTAAATAAATTAAATAAATTAGATTACTTGTATATTTTTATGGGGGCTTTAACAAGTATATTAGGTGCACGTTTAATGATATCTATTATAAAGACAGAAGAAATAACATATTTGATAGCTCATATTCAACCAATGATTATAGCATTAACTTTTTTAATTGGATACATGTTTTTTAGTGAACATGTTACACCAATGAAAGTTATTGGTATTTCCTTGATAATATTAGGACTTATTTTTGTTAATAGAAAATAATTAGTAAATAAAAAACAAATATTATTAGACAAAAATAAAACAAAAAAAAAATTTAATTAATTTAAATACAAATACAAATACTAAATTTAAATAAATAAAGTTAAAGTTAATATTGAATAAGCCAGGGCATTTCTTGAGCACATTGAGGTGAAATTTCCACAAAACCAATTAAAATATAATAAGAAGCAGTAGATTTGTGTACATCACTATCAGATGTAAATAACATTTTTTCTAGTTCATCTAAAATAATATCTCTTATTTTTTGTTCATCATTCATATAGTATACATCGTTAACTCTTATTGGAAACATTTTTTTATTTTTAACAATATCCTTTTTTTGATTAGATGATAATTCTGCTCTATAATTCCAAATATCTTCTAATACCTTATAATATGCTTTTAGTTGTATTAAAGATAAATCATAAAACCAATTTTGATTTGTTCCTCCAGCCATTGTATTAAGTAAATCAATAGTTTGGAAAATCTTTAAAACACGGTTTTTATATATTTGTTCTGGTGTTAATATATCTTCTTCAAATGGTTCAATAACAATATTATTTTTTTTTATATATTCCAATCTTTTATTATAAATATTTACAACATTTTTAGGAATAGCTTGTCTATTATATGGATTTTCAGAATTTGTTGAAAGTAGTTTTGCAAATGATCTAATATCAAAACTATAAATGAAATCCTTATTATCTCTATACGAAAACAAATATTCTTTAGGAATTTCTATTATAGGTGTTAATGTAAAGAAATCACAATAATTAGTACTTTCTTCTTGTAAACCAGGTCCATAAATGTCATTTTTTTTTAAATATTCTCTGAATTTGCGTTGGATCATTATAATTGATTTACTATATTTTTGGTATTTTAAGATATTGTCGTAAAAACCAAATAGTATATCTTCTAACTCTTTCTTTTTTTTTTGTTGATGTTTTTTAGGTAAAATACCGATTTTATCTAATGAGTATTTTATATCAGCAACATAATAGAATTGTTTTGGAACTCTATTTGTTTTATTATCATAGTAGTTATCGAATGAAATAAATTTAGAATTCATTTTATATTAAACAACATAAAAATATTTTATATCAATTTTTTTTTCAAATTATTATTTTTTTGTAGACAACTAAAATAAATAAAATAAATAAATAAAATATTGATATTACTAAAATAAATATTTAATACTTTATTGATTTTATTTAGGTAAATTTAATTATTAAATTTAGTTATAATATTTCTATTTTTAAATTAATTAATTTTTTTCTACAATAATTCAAATATTAATTAAAATTATATTTTAAAAATAAAATTGATTTTTTATTTTGTATATATGAAAGCAAACATAACAACAAACAAATAGCAACAATTATGAGTCTTATTAAGGGAAAGAACATCGACACTTCCAAGGTTTCATTCTCTCAGCCTCGTGTGCTGGATAATGGTGCCAAGCTAGTGTATCTTAATTATGGTGGTGGTCGTCTGTCAATTCAGACACCTTGGATGCCTATGCCATGGAAGATGGGTGTGTATACAGAAGGTGATTACCCAAAATATAGTGTAGATTTGACCTTCCGGGGAATGGATGAGAACCCAGATCTTCAGGGTTTTCATGATAAGCTCCAGGAGTTGGAAGAAAAGATTATTGATGGTGGATTTGAGAATTCAGTGTCTTGGTTTAAGAAGAAGCCTTCAAGCCGAGATGTTGTAGAAGCATTGTTCAGTCGTATTGTAAAAGTTTCAACAGATAAGGATACAGGTGAGCCAGATGGAAAGTGGCCTCCTTCAATGAAGCTTAAGGTTCCTCGCCGTGATGGTATTTGGGAAACAAAGGTTTCAGATAAGTCTGGAAAGGTTTATGATATTAACAATAGTGACAGTGGTGATAATCTCGAAGAACTACTTGTAAAGAATACAAAGATGCGTGCAATTATTCAGTGTGTTGGATTGTGGGTAGCCTCAGGTAGTTATATGTGTCAATGGAAGCTTACAAAGGCTGAAATTGAAGTTCCAGAATCATCTGGTCAGCATGAGTTCCTTGCTGATTCTGATTATGAAGATGGTGAAGAAGCACCAGATAACTTCATTGAAGATAGTAATGATGAAGATGGAGATGGTGATGCTGGTGATGGTGATGGAGATGGTGATGATGCTGAAGAAGAGCCTGCAAAGAGTCCAACACCAGAATCAGAACCAGCACCTGCTCCAAAGAAGAAGGTAGTAAGACGCAAGGTTACAAAGAAAGCAGCATAGATATCAAAAATGTATTAGATAGTAAATAAAAACATAAAATCAATAAAAACAATTTAATACTAAAAAATAATAAAAATTTTTTATTTTTATTTATAAATTTGTATAATTTGTATACTAAATTTGTATACTAAATTTGTATACTAAATTTGTATAATACTAAATTTGTATAATACTAAATTTATATAGTACTATAATTTGATAATTTATATATTTATATATTTTATATAACATAATGGCTAGTATGTGTCCATTTAAAAAGTTTAAGGATGTTTTAGGAGTTCCAGGTACTGGTGCTCATAGTATAAGATTTTTAGATACAGCAATAGTTGATTATATATTAACAATTATTGTATCTATAGTAACAACATATTTTACTTCAATACCCTTAGTATTAACAACATTATTTTGGTTAATATTAGGAATAATACTACATATACTATTTGGTGTGCAAACAAATACAGTAAAACTTTTAAATATAAAGTGCTAAATTTTATATTTATATTACTTAAGAGTCTTTTAATATTTTTATATATAATGATCTTTCGTTTATCTATTAATAGAGTGTCACAAGTAAGGTATTATTCAAGGGTAATTAAATATAATAAAAATAAGAATACATTTAATAATAAGTTAAATAATATAAAAAATACATCAAAAAAAAAAACTAATACAAATAGTAACACAATGTATAATCATAATTATGTAAATAAATCTGATATTAAATATGAAAATAAAAATACTAGAAAGTATAAGTCATATGAGTCATATGATTCATATAAAAATATGTATTCTGGATTACCGATATATAATGCACTTGATTTTGATTTTGATTTTGATTTTGGTTGTTTTGATTTTGGTTGTTTTCATGATGTTTAAAATAATATAAAATTGAAATATTATGTATAATTTATTTAAGATTATATTGTTATAATAATACAATGGATATTTCAAACACCAAATCCGGTCGTATCGATATCATTATTGGTAGTATGTTTTCTGGTAAAAGTACAGAACTTATACGCCGTATAAATAGGTATAAGGTACTTGGTAAAAAGATTCTAGTATTAAATCATAAACTAGATAAAAGATATAGTGAAAATAGTATTTCCACACATAGTAATATGATGTTAGAATGTATTTCACTAACAAATTTGAATGATATAAATGAAAATATGGAATATAAAAAGGAGTATGATGCTTGTGAAGTATTAGTTATTGAAGAAGCCCAGTTTTTTAAGGATTTGTATGATGTTGTCGTAAATGCTGCAGATAATGATAATAAAATTGTAATTGTTGCTGGTCTAGATGGTGATTCTAATAGAGAAGAATTTGGAGATATTTTGAAGCTTATTCCAAAATGTGATTCTGTGAAAAAACTTCATGCATTGTGTGTAAAATGTAAAGATGGAACATCGGCATCATTTACAAAACGGCTTGTAAAAAATGATAGTCAAATCTATATTGGTGTTTCTGAATTTATTGCTGTTTGTAGATATCACTATCTTAATGATTGTTAGATGTATAATAATAACAATTTACTCTAAATAACTTTAGTCAAGTCTAAATATATTTTTTATACTATTTTTCTATATTTAGTCTATTTTAAATTTAAGAACAAAATAATCTTTTTTTTTTAAATTGGAATTCTTAATAGTAAAAATCAAATTATTTAAAGAAAGTTTTTTTATAAATTTATAAAATTAAAAAAATGTCGGAACCAATCGTCATTAAAGAGAAAAAAAAGAGAGGAAGAAAGCCAAAGAATTTAGAAACAAAGCAAGAAGAATCAACAAAACAAGACCAACAACCTGTTATAGAAAAAAAGAAAAGAGGTCGTAAACCAAACCCCAAGAGTGAAACTAATGAAGTTAAAATTCCCAAAAAAAGAGGAAGAAAGCCATTAGATTCAAACAAAAATATTGAAGTAAATAAAACGGTAAATTTAACAGAAGAAAATGTTATTTTACATTTACCAATTAAAACAGAAGAAATTAAATATATTAATGCAGAATCTTTAATGATCAAGTATAATCCACAAATTACAATACCTTCACCATTTTCTGAAGATATTAATTTTCAAGAAGTTAATTTCACAAAGGAAACTACTTCGCAAATAGAAATTCAAAATAGTATTATTGAAAATAATAATATTATTGAAAATAATAATATTATTGAAAATATTGACAATGAAAATAATACTATTCAAACTAATAATATTGAGAATAATAACTTAGATAATCAAAATGGATTAAATTTAAATAATCAAAATGGATTAAATTTAAATAATCAAAATGGATTAAATAATAATAATATATCAAAAATGGAGAATGTTTTAAAAACTCAAATAAAACAAAATGTTGATGTTATAGAAAAATTTGAAAATATAACAAGCAAATATAATAATGTTTCTTTATATGAGAAGAACAAGGTATTGCCAATACTATTAGAATATTCTGAAACAAATAAAACAAAGGAATGGCCTAATAGTGTTAGTGCTTGTTGTTTTTGGTGTTGTGAGACATTTGATAGTGTACCAGTTGGTGTTCCTATAAAAAAACTGAACGATACATTTTACATGTATGGTAATTTTTGTAGTCCAGAATGTTCGGCAGCATATATTTTTGATAATAAAAAATATATGAATGATTGTTGGGAAAAGTATAGTATGTTAAATATGATTTATGGAGGAACTGAACCAATTAAAGTAGCTCCATCAAAAATATGTTTAAAGAAATTTGGTGGAAGACTTACAATTACAGAGTTTCGTAATATTTGCACAAAATTAAATAAATCATATAAGGTATTATTGCCTCCTATGATATCTGTTTTACCCATGATTGAGGAAATTAACTTGAATGATGATAGTAATAATATTGATATGTTTTTGTTAAATAAAGAACAAATCAATAAAGCCAATGAAGAATATAGACTTCGTAGAAACAAACCATTACCAGATTCTAAAAATACATTAGAGTCTTGTATGAATTTAAAGTTATTATAGTTTATTTTTTTTTAATAAAATCTATATATAATTTAATGACTATCAATCAGTTATTTAAAAAAAAACCAAGTAAAGATGTCATTGAAGAAATTTTAAAATTATATGGTATTGAAAATTTGGAAGATAGTAAACAATTTACAAGAAAAGATTTAGAAAATCTTGATTTATGCAACAATCTAAATGAAATATCAGAAAAATTTAATGAATATTATTTACCATGTAAGTTTAAAATTTATCTTGATGATATAACAATAAAAAAAAGTATAACATTATTGCGTCAATTATTAAAATTATATGACTATAATGTTAAATCAAATGAAAAATATATAAAAGGAGAGAAAATAATAGTATATCAAATTCTTCCTAAAAATTCTCAAAAAAAACAAATAAATAATAACAACAAATGTGTTATTTCATTTGATTAATATAAATATTTTAGTATTACAAACTACTATTATATATTCATATCAATCACATTCTGGTAGACCTATTGTCATAAACTGAATTTCTTATTTTTTTATTTTTTATTTTTAAATTTTTATTTAAATTATTATTTAAATTCGTTTATTTATCTTGAATACAACTATTTATATTGTATAATACATTTATTAAATTAATTAACTAATACTATATAATCATTTTATATATAATAACCTATAACTGCTATAGTAATGTCTAGGACAAAAACTTCCTTAGACATATTTATATAATATTTAATTATACAGATTTATCCGCATATTATATACTATTTATAATATGGAGGATTTAAATAAAGATAAAAATATAGAATTAATACAGTTTTTAAATCAAGAAAAACTAAATAAAAAAATAAATATCAAAAAAATTTATACTTTCTATAATAAATGTTTAATTAAATCTATTATAGAATTAAAAAATAAATTTAATAATATTGAAAATAAAAATATATGTATTGAAAACGGTATTAATATGATTTATTACATATTTTTTATTCTCATCTTTTACACTAACAATATTAGATTAACAATTTTCTTACTTGAAAGATCAATATTATTTTATACAGAATTTATTATTATGTCACAAGATAAAAAATTAATAGACCAAATATGTTTTGTTCCAAATATTAATGATGCCCTATTTTTTACATATAAAAAAACAGTTGGACCACTTGAATTATGTAATATGAAAGTAAAATCAGAACAAATATTTGTTAGAGAAATAAGTAAAACAATTAATTTAGTATACAAAGATGCTATTATTAATGAATTTGATAATATTAATAATCTAAATACTATTCAAAAAGAATTATCACTAGATTTATTTATCTTATTTTCAAAGATTTCTAAAGAAGACATGTCAAAGATTCACTATTTATTTAATGAATTATTAAATAGAGATTTTTGTGTTAAAAAGAAAATGTTTACTTTAAAATTATTTTTATTTTTATGTATTAATCGCGAAAATATTAAATCAAGTTACGAAAACATAATGAACAAAATAGTTTCTCAAGTCAAACACATTAATAATTTTCAAATACAAAATATAAAAGAATATAAAATATATAAAATATTATTAAATAATAATGAATTGTGATTTTCTAATTGTTGGAGCAGGTATAAGTGGAATGAATATAGCCTTAAAAATCAAGAAAAATTTTAAGGACAAATCAGTATTAGTAATTGATTCTTCAAATATATTTGGGGGAAGAATCCAAACAATTTATGAAAATAATTATGAATTTGAATCGGGGGCAGCACGTTTCCACGATAATCATGTCAATTTTATTGATATTTTGAAAAGATATCGTTTAACAGAATTTAAACAACCTATCCCAGGTTCATGGGATGTAAAATATTTAGGAAGAAAATATAGTTCCAAATTTAAAACAGTTGATAATTTAATAAATGCAGTTTTAAAAAAATATAAAAAGATTAACAAGAAAACCAAGAAACATTTAATTACAAAAAATTTTTATGAAATAGTAGAAGAAAATTTTGGGGAAAAAGAAGCCGACTTTTTAGGATATAGCCATCCATATTATAGTGAAATTTTTATTATGAATGCTTATGATGCAATTAATTCTTTTAAACAAGATTTAAATGAAGATAAACAATTCTTTATTTTAAAAGGTGGATTATCCCAAGTCACTAATAGTTTATTTATTGATAGTAAATTTAGTAAAATAAAATTCAAATTTAATACTGTTTTAAAAGAAAGTAAATTTAACGAAGAAACAAAGAAATTTACAAGCTATTTTACCGACATTGACGATAATGAAGTTGTTGTAGAATCCTCTAATCTTATTTATGCGATTGATGGAAAGGGATTCCAAAAATTAAATTTGGATAACTTTGATAAATATATGACAAATAAAGAGTTTAAGTTCAAAGATTTACAAGAATCTATCGATGTACAACCATTATTGAGAAGTTATGCTAAATATAAAAGGGGTAAAGATACACTATGGGCAGATAAAATAAATAAAACTGTAACAAATGACAAAATTAAATTTGTAGTACCTATGGGAAATGGTGTTGTTATGGTGTCTTATACTGATGGTAGATTTGCTAAATATTGGTATAATAAAATGACTACATATACACAAAAAGATTTAGTAAAGAAAACATTAAAAAAACTATTCCCAGAAGAGAAAATTAGTGATAATCCTCTTTTTTTTAAAAATTATTATTGGCCACAAGGTGCAGCTTATTGGAAAAAAAATGTTGATAGCGAAGTTATGGTTGAAATATTCAAAAAACCAACAAGTTTAAATTTTTATATTTGTGGAGATTCTTATAGTCATCGACAAGCATGGATGGAAGGTGCATTAGAATCATCTAATAGTGTTTATGAAGAGATAGTACTTAATAGTTTAGAATAATTAATAAATTATTTTTTTATTTATTTTTATAGTATTAATAAATTAAAAATTTATTTTTATAGTATTAATAAATTAAAAATTTATTTTTATAGTATTAATAAATTAAAAATTTATTTTTATATATTATTATGGTTAAGTTATCTAGTAAACAATTAAAAAATATTGATAAAGTATTAAATATTGTAATTATTGTTTTATGTGTATTAGTAGCATTAGTATTTATTTATTCTATTGCTTATTTGAATAGAAATTGTGACGATAAAAATAAAAATAACAAAAATAATAGTAATCAAAAATCAAATAAAGATTCCCAAAAATCAAATAATGTATTTGAAAAATTCTTTTATTTTATTAATCAAAAGAAATTTAGATCAAATATTCAAAATAGGAGTCCATCATATTGGTGCTAATTAAAAGAAATGTGGTTTATTACTTTTTCCAACTAATCTACCAACATGTTCTCCTGGTTCACCATCTTCTAATCTCTCATAAATATCTTTTTGTTCATCATCTGTAATTAAAAATAGAAATCTACCTTTTCCATTCTTTGGTTTTAACCTCTTTTCATAGAATTCTACTTCTTCAACTTCTTCAACTTCTTCAACTTCTTCGCTTGCGTCTTCTTCAACTTCTTCAACTTCTTCGCTTGCGTCTTCTTCAACTTCTTCAACATCTTCTTCTTCAACTTCTTCAACTTCAACTTCTTCGTCTTCTTCAACATCTTCTTCTTCAACTTCTTCAACTTCAACTTCTTCAACTTCTTCAACTTCTTCAACTTCTTCAACTTCTTCAACTTCTTCGCTTGCGTCTTCTTCAACTTCTTCAACATCTTCTTCTTCAACTTCTTCAACTTCAACTTCTTCGTCTTCTTCAACTTCAACTTCTTCGTCTTCTTCAACTTCTTCAACATCTACTTCTTCGCTTGCATCTTCATGAGTGACTGCGTCTTCATGAGTGACTGCGTCTTCATGAGTGACTGCGTCTTCATGAGTGACTGCATCTTCATGAGTGACTGCGTCTTCATGAGTGACTGCGTCTTCTGCATCGCTTGCTTCTTCATGAGAGACTGCGTCTTCATGAGTGACTGCGTCTTCAGACTCTCTTTGTAAAATAACAGCATCATATTTTTGGTTAAGAGCATTATATTTCTTTTCAAAAGTAGAAAGTCTATTATTTAAAATTCTTATTTCATTATCTTTTTCACTAATTTGTTTAGCCAAATTTTTATGAATCGATACATTTTCATAGTTCTTACATTCATGTGTTAAATCTTCAACTTGTGTTGTTAAAGATTTTATTTGCTCTAAGTTTGATTGTACTTTTTCTTCTAAAGTGCGTATAACATCGTTTTTTTCTATAATAAGTTCTTGAACAGCATTATTATGTTTTTCATGTTCAGCCAAAAGTTCTGATTTTAAATTTTGTAGTAATGTTTCTACCAATGTTTCCATGATAACTATATATGAAATAATAAAATTTAAACTTTAAATAGGAATTATGAATACTTGTTTTTTTTAAGTAATAAGAAAAAAAATTGAATAAAAAAAAAATATAATTATTTTATATAATACTTTAAAGAAAACATGGAACAAATCGGTGCTCTTATTACTTTTGATGGTGTCGCAAAGACACGAACAGAATTTATCGTTTACAAAGTAGATGAAAAAACAACAAAACATGTAAAATTAGATAAATAACTTTATTCATCATCATCTTCGTCATTATCTGAATTAATATCTTCTTCTTCTCTATTAGATCCTTCTTTAATAATTACTGTACCATTTTTTATTTCATCGCATCTATAATTATCAAAACCTAAATCACATGTTTCTTTTTCTATTACTCCTCTATGCGCTTCAAGATAATATTTACTAATAATCATGTAGAATAAAATACCTCTTATAGCACCAAATATTAAATTAAATAATACATCTTTCATTTTCTTACATCCAATAGATATTCTTGACCAAACTGTAACAAATAACATAAACAATAAGAATGTAAATGGTACAGCATCTATTCCACCTTTATAAAACATATCAGTGAAAAAGAATGATGAAACAAAAGACATTATTTCAGTATGTGGATTAGGCAAAAATCCTGGTTCGGATTTATCATCAATCTTTGAAAATATTGCACAAGCACCATTAGGTCTAAATTTAGTATATTTTTTATATAAATAACCAACTAAATCATTTATTACTAATCCAATAAATAGATAGGCTGATCTTAAATCTTTGTATAATGCACTTGATAAATAAACAAAGAAATAAAGTCCTAAAGGTAAAAATCTAACAAAAGTATGGACAATACCCATTAGAAAACTTAATACATTTACAACACTTTTTTTATCGTTACTTTTATCATTACTGGTATTATTACTATTATTATTTGAATTGTTATTACTCATTAATATAAGTAAATATTTATTTTTCTAATCATATGAAAAATTTAGTAAATTTAAAATAATTAAAAATTTTATTGTTATATATTATATCAAATGAGTTTTGATAATCGAAAATCTTTTTCATTTAAAAGAAAACAACAAATAAAATCATATAAGATAATAAATGATTTTGATAATATTAATGAAAAACAATGTATTAAATTAGATAAGGAAAATGAAGCTATTTATAATAGATTATTAAGTAAAGCAAAACAAGCTCAATATACTATTCAAAATAGTGGATTATCTATGAATTTAGAAGTACCTATGCCCCAAAGACCAAGTAATCGTGATAGATTTATTTTATGGAAAAAGAGAAATGTAGAAAAACCAGTAATTAAACAATCAGAAGCTGTTATTTTTCTTTATGAAAATGGATTTAAATTAAATGAACATTATGAAGCTTACCAAGCAATTGACTTATATAATGAAGTTATAAAGAAAAAAGGTCTAAAAAATCATTATGTAGACAATACTAAAAACTTTGATAATTTATATACAAAAAAAGATAAAAATATTTTTAGGAGAAAATCAATGTATGGTTTAGAAAAATTAGATTCAAATAGAAGTAATAGACAAATGAATAAACATGTTAATAATAAACAAATTAATAAGCCAAATAAACCAACAAACTATGATAATATTGAAAGTTTTATTGAACAAAATATGTTAAATAGTAGTTTGAATAGTAGTTTAAACAATAGTTTGGATTTAAGTAATATGAATTTAGATTTTGAATTGTTTAATAATAATAATAATAATAATGCCAATAACGCCAATAATTTAGATAATAAACATAATCAATCATGCATTCCATCAGCACCACCTCCTACACCTTCTGCACCACCAGGATTATTTTTAACAAGAAAACAATTTATTCACATTGATGAAATAAATAATGATATATCAGATCCTAAAAAGCCAAATACTAATCAACAAAGCAATATAAAAGATGGAGGTTCCTTATATCCAAGTTTATAATTTTTTTGAAATAGTAAAATATTATAATTAAAATATAAAACATATAAAACTAGTTTTATATTAAATTTATGGATTTATTTGATTTAGAAGGTAACAAAAAAACTAATATATATATCAATAAAGAAATATTTAACTATTATCAAAAAAAAATTTCTTTTATTGAAAAACCCCAATTTTATAGTGATAATGATTTAATACAAATATTGAAATTAAACTATGTAAATTATGGTTTAGTATGTAGTTCACTAATTACAAATAATAATGATTTGGTAATAAGTAATAAAACATATTTTTCAAAAAGAGAAAAGAGATTATTATTTTTAAATTATGATAATGAAATTATAGTTCCTAGTAAATTTATTGAAATCATAAATAATTATATAAACAAAATAACAAAAATACTTGAATTATTGGAAGAGAAATATAGAGAGATTTATGAATATGACTATAAGATTTTATTAATATTAAACCAACTTAGATATAATGATTATTTTAAATATTTAGCAAATTTACTTGATTTAAATAATATAAGACATATGATTAATAGATTATTCTTTGAATATCAACAAGACTTATCATTTTATTTAGATAATCTAAACCGAATAAAATATGATTTGTTTATAACTGAAGATGATATAAAAACATTATTAGATAATTTCTATTATTTAAAAGATAGATTAGATACAATATTGACTGAAAAATTGTTATTATTAAGTAATAATAATTCAGATAAAACAGTTATTAAAGATAGTAATGGAAATATAAATTATGACAATTTTATAAAAATAATTGAAAAAAATATAGAAAAAATATGAGTATATTATAATGAATTTAATATTAAGTATATTAGTATTAGTCGTTTTGTTAGTATATGTATATTACATTTTAGAAAGATTTACAACAACATCAGCAAGTGAAGAAGAAGCAAGCGAAGAAGAAGAAGCAAGTGAAGAAGAAGAAGCATCTATTACTCCTAGTGTAAAATATTTTGAATTAAATAATCAAGCAAAAAACCTTGTTAATAGTTACAAGTATGAAACTCAATTAAGTGATATAGCAAAAGAGCAACAAGAAATGAGAAATAATGTTAGAAAAATTGTTGATCATGCTGAAAATGTATTAGATTTCACTGAATTGAATAAAGAGTATTTAGAAAAAGTGTATTTACAACATAGTGAATCAGAATAATTTTCTAAAGTATTTATAATGATAATTATTTATTTAATTGTAGTAGTATTTATTTTACTATTCCTTATTTTGAATAATAAAGAGTATTTTATTTCTCAATGTTCCTATGTACCTTGGGGACCAACTTATGACTTTTGCGTATCAAATTGTTACAGCAAAAGCAGAATAGGATTATGGGATTTAACAGGTAATTTTTGTAGTGAAGACATTTGTCGCGAAAAATGTTTAAAATGTGATCATGAAAGATGCGAATGGTTATCTATTTGGGATAAAAAACAAGCAAAGAATGAGAAAGATGATATTGTAAATAATGAAACAAATGCATTAGTACCAAAGGCACTTGTAATTAATGGTATATCATATTTGAATAAATTTACTTTATCTTGGAATAATAATAGTGATGCTGATAAATATATGATTCATATTTTAGATTTAAGTAATACTTCAAATAAAGTAGATGTTATTTCTGTAAATGGAAGCGAAACATCAAAAGAAATCGAAGAATTAGAAGAAAATAAGGAATATTCTATAACTGGATATGCTTTAAATAAGTATGGAATGAGTAAACCGTCAAATACTATTGTTGTAAAACTTAATTAAAAATAATTTTATATATTATTATAAATTTATAAATTAATGACATTAGTTGAATATCCATTAATTAAAATTCCGAATCAACCTCCTGAAAAGTATTATGGTAATAAAGAATATAAAATTTTCATCGATACTTCTAACAAAAAAACAAAAAGTGATTTGGAAAAAAGAGCAACACAAATGTTGTTCAGAATTCATGAAGGTAGGGGAAGAGCTAAATATATAATTGGTGTAAGAGATAATGGAGAAGCTATAGGAATAAATGAAATAAAACTATATTCTAGTTTAGAGAATTTAAAGAAAATAATTAATATTATCAATGCTAAACTAACAAAAATAAGGTTTTATACAGGTAGTAAAGGATTTATTTTTGTAGCACATGTACAAAGAGTACTAGAAAACTTTGATTTAAATTGTTTTGACATGTAAATTTAAAGTACATCTAAAGTAAATCTAAAGTAAATCTAAAGTAAATTTAAAGTAAATTTAAAGTAAATTTAAAGTAAATCTTTATTATTAAATAAATATGGTTTCTTCTTTGATGCCATATTATATGATTTTTGTTTAACATATTTCTTTTTAGAAGCATTATATTTAAGATATTTTTTAAGTTCTCTTTCTGCTGGAACAAAAGGTAATTTAACAGAGGAATCTGGTGATGGATATTGTTTTGTTATATATCCACTTACTGGTTCATCTATGAGATATTTTGTTGTTTTCATTAATTTTACCTTTTCACCAAATCTTAAAAATAATTGTTGTTTTAATTTATTTAATAAATCACCTTCACATTGGAGCTCAAATCTTCTAAATTTACCCTTATCTTGTAAAGGATATTTCTTTCTAATATCTTTTTCTATTTTTATCAAATTATCCAATAAACATGGATAATTTAATGGGTATTTATCAGTTTTTTTTACTACTTCAAATAAAGCTAAATTTCTGAAGAAATGATATTTCATTCTATCAACAGTAACAAATCTCTTATTATTATACCTAATATATGGCAAACATTCAGTATTAACAGTAAATGTTGCTAATTTACCATATAGTCCATTATCTTTCCTTCCAAATAATACAAAATCTTTTACATCAACTTCTTTCCAATAAATTATGTTTTCTTGGATTTTAAATTTATAATTTTTAAATTTTCTATGTAATTCATTTAACATTGAATCAAAATCACTAATATAATCGTATTGTGTATACACTTCATGATTATATATTTGAATAGGTGACAATTTAGTTCCTTTTATAAAGAAATTATAAGCATAACCTCCATGATGTATAAAATTATTATTATTTAAATATTTTTCTAAGTGATTTAAAACTTCTTTGTGAGTTTCTAAATGCTTATTTTGAGATATATTAGTTTTTTTATCAATAGCATATAAATCACATTTATTGGCTACATATGGGTAGCTATCGGTGAATAATTCTAATCTTGACCCAATCTTATCTAATCTTGCTGGATTAGATAATGGTTCTGTTAATTCTCTATACATACTAATTTTAAGCCAATCTGGGGCACAAACAAACATTTTTTTAGGATATAAACTTTTATCTGTTTTGTAATCAAATACCTTAGTATATTCTTTTTCACTTTTTTCTAAAATATTATAACATGGAATATTGTTAAATATACTAATACATTTTTTATCCTTACTTAAACCACATTTGTTACATTCTTTTTGTTTAAGTTGCATACTTGTACAACCTATTTGTGTAAGATCTAATATATAAATCATATCTACTGATACTTTATAAGTTTGGTGTTTCTCATTGTTCAATATACTTGAACGCACATCTACAAAATAGAAACCCATTTTATATAATCTATCACATAATTCTTTGGCGTGATCCCATGCATTTGGCGAAAATACATCATAATCAGGAAATTCAAACTTATCATAAATTGGCTTGTTTTTCTTTTTTAAATGTTCGTGTAAAGCCAATCCTCCATAGATTTTTAAACCTTTTTCTTTTATAAATTGTTTAGTAACTTCAAATGGATTTGGTAAATTATCATCATTCCATGTATCTAAGAAGGTTTTTACATCTTGTTTTTCTTTAAATAAATCGAACTTATCGGCCCTATTTTGTAAATGTTTTTTAAATTTTTTTGATGGTATTTTTTTATTTGGCATTTATATTATTATAAAATAAATAAAAAATATAATTTTAAAAAAATTCTTTATTTATTTTAATGATAAAGTATTTATTGATAGCATTATTAGTTGTTGTTAACATATATTTAATTGTTAGAATTAATCAAAATAAAGAAAATTACCAAGTTTCATCGGAAAATACATGTACACCAGAAGATGCTGATATATCTGGTAATACTGTTATTCAATGCGTTACAAGATGTAAAAATAATAGCAATGAAGCATGTAGCTTAGATAATGATGGAAACCAAATTGATATATTACCACCATCACAACAATTTTTAAATAAATATCCAAATATTCATCTTAATGCACCTGGTCCAAGTGATCAAAGCAATATTGAATTACAAGGACAAAGTGAATGTTTAAAGAGATGTTTGAGTTGTGGATGGAAAAATGAAGGTAAAAATTGTAAATGTAGTTGGTCAAATGATTGTTTACAAGATACCGCCAGTAGCTATGAGGATTTTAAGGAAATGTGGAATAGTAAAGATTTTAGAATAGGAGCTATACCTGAAGATAAGAAAATAACAATTACTTGGGACGAAAGATTATTAGAATCTGATATTGATAGTTATATCATTTATATTTTCCAAAAAAATAATATTGGAGAAGTATTAACAAAGAAAATAACACATGGTGATGTTATTAAAAATCAAAATAATAATATTTACATTGTTGATGGATTATTAAATAATGTTCAATATGGTATTCAAGTTAACAAAGTTTCTAAATCATTTCCAGGTAAAACCAAACTTGTTAAGACATCAAATACAATCTATGGTGTTCCTTCTGAAATCAATTTATTAAATTTTAGTAATATTAGCAATACACAAAAGGAATGCGATTCACTCGCAGAAAACTTATTAGATAACTTTGTAGGAAGAGAATTTGAAATAAATTTAGGTTAATTTATTTTGTATTTATATATTAATATGGATTTTTGTAATGACTATTTTAAAATTTTAATACTTATACTATTAATTAGTGTAGCAATTTATTTATCTAAAAAAATTAGAGAGAACTTCATTACTATAGGACAATGTAATGTTAGTGAAGAAAAATGTGATAAAGTCCCTAATGCTGTTAGAGTAATGATTAACACAAATAATTCAAAAAATAAAATAAAATTAACTTGGAAAAAACAAGAAAAAGTACTAAGATATTTTATTTTGATGTATAAGAATAATATGGGACCATATATTATTTACCCTAAAATAGATATTGAAGATGAAGAATATATTTATGAAATGTTAAATCCAGAAACAAATGTTAGATATAAATTTGCTGTTGTTGGTGAAAACAATTTTGGTCTTGGTAATGTTGATAAATTCACCGAAGCTATTTTAACATTAGAAGGATTAGAATTAAAATATGTTCAAGGTGTAAATTCTAAGGTAATTTGTAATGCAGATGGTAGTTTTAAAATAAGTGATAAATGTATTCAAAATGAAGAAGTAAGCGCTAAAATTGTAGATCATAATATTGAAAATGATTTCAACCATTATTTACATCAAGAATTAATGTCCAAATTAAATTCAAAAAAAATATTAAAGTTTAATTTTTAACTTTTTTAAGTTTTAAGCAAAACAGAAATAAATATACTTTTTTCTAGTTTTATATTATAATGATTTTAAATATTTTAATATTACTAATTATATTTGTTATAATATGTCTTACAATTATTTATAATAGCCCTAAAATTATTCAATATGCTGAAGAACATTTTGATAATCTATAATCTTTTTGATAATCTATAATCTTTTTGATAATCTATAATCTTTTTGATAATCTATAATCTTTTTGATAATCTATAATCTTTTTGATAATCTATAATCTTTTTGATAATCTATAATCTTTTTGATAATCTATAATCT
>Ga0222714_10001625_pt1 | contig 25157 bp, 29 predicted proteins | sample C33_3DmetaG_FD_165048 | JGI IMG/M metagenome (GOLD analysis project Ga0222714, IMG submission 165048) | Estuarine water microbial communities from San Francisco Bay, California, United States - C33_3D | ecosystem: Environmental > Aquatic > Marine > Unclassified | place: USA: California...
GGTTTAGAGATTCCAACCCTACAATAACTATTATCTTTTTATTTATGAACCCTGACAATAAGATAACTAAACGTAGCAAGACAACCTATGGAGACTGGGCTACTAAAAATGGATTCTTATGGTTAGATTATAGAAAGGATTGGATAAGTGATTATAAAAAACTTAAGAAAAAATGATGATGGATCATATGACTTTGACTTTAAAGTAACAGATATAGAAGCAGAGTTCTTAATGGATCATGCTATTAAAGATTTAATTAGAGCAGGTATTATTAAAATTAATGAAGAAGCTACAGTAGATTTTAATATACTAGATAGAGAAGAAGGAGATACATTACAATGAAACATTTAGTTATACCAGATTGCCAGGTTAAGCCCGGCATTTCTGTTAAGTACTTAGAGAATATAGGTAAGTACATAGTAGAAAAACTACCAGATGTTATTGTCTGTATAGGTGACTTTGCTGATATGCCTAGCTTATCAAGCTATGATGTAGGTAAAAAATCTTTTGAAGGACGTACATACAAAGCTGATATTAAAGCTGTACATAAAGGTATGGAAGCTTTACTAACACCTCTATGGAAGTTTCAAGAGAAACAACGTAAGCTTAAAAAGAAAGTATATAGTCCTCGTATGATACTTACATTAGGTAATCATGAAGACAGGATAGATAGAGCAGTAGAGAATGATCGTAAACTAGAAGAACTAATTAGTATAAAGGATTTAAATTATGAACAATACGGCTGGGAAGTACATGATTTTCTTGACGTGGTTGTGGTCAATGGCATTGCTTACTCACATTACTTTGCAAGTGGTGTCATGGGAAGACCAGTCACATCAGCACAAGCTCTCATTACAAAGAAACACATGTCATGCTTCGCAGGGCATCAGCAAGGTAGACAGATTGCCTATGCTAGAAAAGCAGATGGCTCTGAAATCACTTGTATTATAGCAGGTAGTTGCTATGAACATGATGAATCTTATTTAAGTAGTCAATCTAATAACCATTGGAGAGGCTTCTATGTACTTCATGAAGTAAACAATGGTAGCTTTGATGAGATGGCAGTGTCATTAAATTATGTAAATTCTAAATATGGGGTTGACAAACGTGCGAAAAGATGATATAATAAAAGCAATGGATAAACAAATAGGTGGTAACCATTACTCTAAATTTGTAATACAACCTACTGAGTTTATTTATAAAAACAATATACCTTTTATAGAAGGGTGTGCAATTAAATATCTTTGTCGATGGAAAGATAAAGGTGGAGTACAGGACCTAGATAAAGCTATACACTTTATTGAAATGCTAAAGGAGTTACACAATGACACAGTTTGAAAGCCCTAAGTTTAATTCCAAAGCTAATAATAAAAAGTATGAGGACAACTATGATAGGATCTTTAAACAAAAAACAAAGGAGACTAAAAAGGTGAAGGAGAAATAATGGCTCTAACGTTTGAAGAAGTATGTGAAAGACTTGCAGACTTAGACGAAGTTACTTTACTAGAGGTACTAAACATTTCTAGTAAAGAAATAATAGAAAAGTTTCAAGACAAGATAGAAGATAACTTAGAAGATCTAGAAAAAGATCTTGAACTAGATAGAGAAGGATACGATTTTTATGGCGACATTACCTAGCATTTACCAACAAGTAATACATGCAAGTAGATATGCAAGATACATACCAGAAAAGAATAGAAGAGAAACATGGGACGAAACGGTTAGTCGATTAACTAACTATCTAGAAACTAAAGCTCCTGATCTTAAGAAAGATATAGCTGAATTAAAAGAATCAATACTGAATTTAGAAGTAATGCCATCCATGCGTTTAATGATGACAGCTGGAGAGGCATGTGAACGAGACAATATAGCAGCATATAACTGTAGTTATCTAGCTGTTAATAATAAAAGAGCTTTCTCAGAAGCTTTATATATTCTAATGAATGGTACAGGAGTAGGCTTTTCTTGTGAACGACAAGAGATTAATAGACTACCTGAAGTACCAGACAAAGTAGAATTATGTGATGATGTTATCGTAGTTGAAGATAGCAAGTTAGGCTGGGCTAAGGCATTTAAGAAACTTATCTCTCACCTTTACGAAGGTGATATACCTAACTTTGACTTTAGTAAAGTAAGACCTGCTGGTGCTAGACTTAAAACTTTTGGAGGTAGAGCATCAGGACCAGAACCTTTGAAACAACTATTTGATTTTGTAATAGATACATTCAAGCAGGCTAGAGGTCGTAAGCTATCCTCAATTGAAGTGCATGACATCATGTGTATGATAGGACAGATCGTTGTGGTAGGTGGTGTCAGACGATCTGCTCTTATCTCTTTATCTAACTTGACTGATCGCAGAATGCGAGAAGCTAAAATGGGAGCATGGTATAATGACAATCCGCACAGAGGTCTTGCAAATAACTCCGTTGCCTACACAGAAACACCTGACAGTGAGACTTTCATGGAAGAATGGTTATCTCTGGTCAAGTCTAAATCAGGTGAGCGAGGAATCTTTAATAGAATTGCTTCACAAAATCAAGCCGCTAAGTGGGGACGAAGAGATCCAGATCTTAGCTACGGAACGAACCCTTGTTCAGAGATTATCCTACGTGATAAACAATTCTGTAACCTTACAGAAGTTGTTGTCAGGTCAGGAGATACAGAAGAGTCACTAAAACGTAAGATTAGATTAGCAACATTGCTTGGTACAATCCAATCTACATTAATAGATTTCCAATTCTTATCATCAGAATGGAAGAAGAACACTGAGGAAGAAAGACTTCTTGGTGTATCGTTAACAGGTATTATGGATGCTAAAATAACTAGCAACCCTGATCCTAAAATGTTAGAAAGGTTACGAGATTATGCTAGAACAACCAACGAGAAATATGCTAAAGTGCTTAACATACCTGTTAGTGCTTCTATTACTTGTATCAAACCTAGTGGTACAGTATCTCAACTTGTCGATTCTGCGTCAGGTATACATGCAAGACATAATGATTATTACATCAGAACAATTAGAATGGATAAGAAAGATCCCATCTACGAGTTCCTTAAAACGGCAGGGATCAAAGTAGAAGATGAACAGTTTCATCCAGACTCTACAGCAGTGTTTAGCTTTCCAATTAAAGCACCTAATGGTGCGTTAACTAGAGATAGTAAGACTGCTTTAGAGCAATTAGATTTATGGTTAACCTATCAACGTCACTGGTGTGAACATAAACCATCAGTAACTATATCTGTTAAAGATAAAGAATGGGTTGAGGTTGGTGCATGGGTATGGAAATACTTTGATGAGATTAGTGGAGTCTCCTTCTTACCACACTCAGATCATACATACCCACAAGCACCTTATCAAGATTGTACTGCAGAAGAATATAAAGCTTTAGATAAACTAACACCTAAAGCATTAGACTGGACTACATTTATTGAAGTAGAAGATAACACTAAAGGTTCTCAGGAATTAGCATGTGCTTCTGGATTCTGTGAGGTAATTTAATGAATATATCTTTGCATCCAATTTGTGGATTTCATGTAGGGTTTGAGTTAACAGATGGTAGTATAGATGAGGTAGGTATTAGCTATCTTCTGATTGACTTAGGTATTTTACGAATACAATGTGCTTGGTTTAAATAATGAAAGTGTGTGTTGTAGGTAGCAGAAGCCTTGATTCTGCAGATAAAGTACTACCTATTATAGATAAGTTTATAAAAGATCTTCCTACGTCTTCTATTACTTTCTTAATAGGTAGTGCTAAAGGTGTTGATCCTCTATGTAAACATTATGCTCAATCTCATGGGCATGATGTTGTAGAGTTCTTACCTTATCATTTATTAGATAGCAGTGTAGAATTTGATAGTAAGTATTTCTTTATACGTACTAAACAAATGATAGACAATGCAGATAGAGTTCTAGCAATCTGGGATACCAAAAGCAAAGGCACTCACTATGCAATTAAATATACCCAGAAGCTAGAAAAACCAATCATGATTATAAAGGTACTTCATGGCTAGAATCTATACAAAGTCAGGTGACGATGGATCAACAGGTCTAGTTACTGGAAAACGAGTAAGTAAATCTTCTAACAGAATAGATACCATAGGCTCATTAGATGAGCTTAATTCTTTTATAGGATTATCTTTAACAGAAGAAATACCTAAAATAATACGTGATGTATTACATGTAATACAACATAATCTATTCGATATAGGTAGCGAAATAGCTACACCTAAAACAATTAGTACAAAAGAATCTCAAGTAATCTATTTAGAAAAAACTATAGATGATTTAACAAGCAGACTAGACATACTTCGAGAGTTTATATTGCCTGGAGGCTGCAAAGCAGCAGCTCAAATACATGTAGCTAGAGCTATGTGTCGTAGAGCAGAGCGAAGCTGTCATAAATTAACTGATATAAATCCTATTACATTACAATATCTAAATAGACTATCTGATTTACTCTTTACTATTGCTCGTTATCTTAACGCAGCGGCTGGTATAGACCACGTATACTGGCAAAAAAATGCTAGCTGAGTTTGTATTATTAATTGCTTTAAATGGAAATAAAGAATATGTAGCTAACTTTGTTGACTGTGCTCATGCTTTTGAATATGCAAAGGAAAAGTATGTAGAGTATGATCACATGTGTCTACATGAAGATTATGTTTTCTTTCCCACAGAGCAACTAAAGAAATACTACTACCCAAAGACCAAAGATTAATCGGATACATTATAGCTCACTAACATATATGCACCTATGTTTGCAAAAGCATAACCAAAGTACATAAGCCCAAGGGCTACATTACCCTTCCAAAATTGTTCAAGACTTACAGCAAGATAGATTAATCCAACTGCAATTATTAAACCTACACTCAAAGTTTTACTTTGCCTGCTTTAGAAGAATTATGTTTAGCTCTTCTATATCTAAATAGTTCTCCTTTTTCTGTACTATAAATAAGAGTACCATCTTCTAACTGTTCAACAGTTTTAATCTTAGCATCAGCATATTTATTATATAGTTCAGCTCTACGAACAGCTATACCTTTAGATGTTTGTCCTGATATATTAGCTGTATCTAATAGGTTAAAAAAGATTTGTTCAGGATTATTTTCTTTAATAGCTTTAGTAAAACTTGGGTATTTCGTCATACTAGGTCCTAAGTTATAAGCTTCGTGTATAATATCAGCTTTAACTTCATTACTAAGTTTTGAGAAACCCTCTACATCTCTATCAAATCTTGTGTATAGCTGTGTTAAATAATTCTTAGAAGCTTGCTCTTCAGATAACTCAGGATTTTTAGCTAATCTTTTTTGACGTTCATACTCTTCTTCAGTAAGACCACGTTTAAGTGTTTTAGCTGCTCCTGTAGTATCACCTGACTCACCTTCATATTTATTTAACTGCTCATAAGCAGTATTAACTACATATCTATCTTCTTCTCGCATAACTTTTTCTTCTCCACCTCTAGTTACAGGTTTTTCAGATTGTATTTGTGTTTCTTGTATAGGTTCTTCTTTAGATATAGGTTCTGGTATTGCAGAAATAGGTTCTCCATCTTGATAGTAAACACTTTTACCTTCTTCTAATCTTTTAGCAGCATGATCTTCTGCTTTTCTAAATATAGATTTAAATCCTTCTTGATTCTCTTCTCTAAACTTCATACGTTTTTCTTCAGGAGCATCCATTAAAGCTTCATCTTGTTTAAGAAGATTTACTTCTGACTGTGTTAATCCAGGTACTAAAGAAGGAACTCTCATTTCTTTTACAGAACCATCAGGTTGTTTAACATTTAAATCAAAAGTAAATTCTGTCATTGTTTTACCTGTATCAGATTCAATAGGTCCTAAATATCCTGATGCAGATTTAACTGTCCCATCTTGTCTATACATATCATCAGGAATTTTATCTTCAGCTTTAGGTATTGTAGTAACTGTAGGCATTTCAACAGCTGTAGAGTCTATCTTAGGCTGTGGCATATCAACTGCAGTTGAATCTATTTTAGGTTCAGGCATAGGAACAGGCTTAACTCCACCTTGACGAGCATAAACTTCTTCAACAGATTTAGCAGGAACTAGTAACTGTTGAGCAGCTTCAATAGGATCTCGTCTTATCTCATCATCTTTACTATCCCACCAATTTTTAAATGGATTTGTTTCCATTATTTTTTAACTCCTATTTTACCATCAGGTCTTTTATATTCAGTTCCTGAAGGTAAAGCATTATAATCTTCTTCTGTAGCTATATCTGGTATAGTATTTTTATCTGTTAGAATAGGAAAGTTATTACCTATAATATCTTCTGCTATATCTTTAGGATTTTTATTATCTATCTTAGCTCTAATTTTAATATAAGCATTAACTCTATTAAGAGCATTATTAATTTCAGGAGTATTAGAAAACACCTCTCCTCTTTCAGGATTAAATTGTATTTGCCATTGAGGACCATAAGCTGTTTTAAGATCACGTAAATTCTGTGTAGTAATACCAGCATAGGCAGCTAAAGATCTATTCAATTGTACTTTCATTTCAGGTCTAGAATACATTTGATCAAAAGCTTGTTGAGGAACACCTATTTGAGAACGTAAAGTTCTATCTAAACGCTCAGCTTTTTCAGCATAGTTAGTTATATTGTTAATAAATACAAGCTCATTAGTAGCTAACTTATGTGTACTTTCTGGTATTTGACCACCATTATTTTCCATATCATCTATAATAGTAGAGTATGCTTGTTTAACTACATTATTATAAGGTCTACCTTTACTGTCATTAACCATGTCAGCTAACTCAGGATTAACTCCATTAGGATCAGTAACAACTCTACCACCTAAAGTAGATATTAATCCTTTTAGTTTTCTACTAGCTTCTCCAGTACCTATAACTTTTTGAACAGTCTTATAAGCACTTGCAAGTTTATCTAAAGACTCTATCATTTGAAATGATGCACCATTTTCTATCATAAAGTCAGCATCTAATGTACTATCTACAATTGATTTACGATTTTGTGCAAACTTTTTATAGTCTTCTAATGTTATATCATTTTCAAATTTCTTTTCTATATCAGTAAACATAGCATCTGTTTGTGTTATAAAAGAAGATACTGCTTTTTTATCTTGAGGTAAAGACTCAACTAAAGTATAATATTTTTGTTTAGCAAGTTCAATAATAGATCTGACTTGTCTTTGTTTTTGTTTAAAATCTGATTGAGTATCAGATAAAATAGTTTGGATTTCTCCATCCATACCATGATAAATAGCTTGACGAACTCTAGTTAATCCACCTTTAGATTGAATAGTATTGTATACTAATTCACCACTATACTTATCAGAAAAGTCTTCTGTTTGTAGTAGTAATTCATATTCATTCTTAGCTACTTCAATTTGTCTAACTTTATTAAATTCTTCCATTAGTTGTGTTTCATCTAATACATAAGGATCAATATGATATTTTTCTAAGGTACCATAAATAAGTTTTTGATGAGCTTCTTGAGCTTTTCTTTGAGCTTCTGCATACTTAACATCAGCAGATATAACATCATTAATACCAGACGTTTTAAATACTTCATTCATTTTAGAAGTAATTTCACCAGTATAAGCAGGGTTAGCTCTAGCTAAATCAGTATTAACTTTAGCAACACGTCTAGAAAATTCATAAGGAGTCATAGCACCTTGTGCTTTAGCTCTTACAAGTCTTTCATTAACACTATTTAGTTCTTGCATAAACTTACTTTGTTCTTCTCCAGAACTATTAGAAACATTAGAAGTAAGTTCTAATTGTTTATTAACTAAATAGTTTTGTTCAGTAGGACTACCAGCAAGGTAGTCATCTACAATCGTTTCAGCATTTAATCTAGCATCTTCTAATGCATCTAACTTATCTATGTTAGCTAAACCTTTTAAACCCATCTCAGTAACAGCACCTATATCTCCTATAATTCCTGGTTTTATAGCACCTGATTTATCAACAACACCTTGTGTTGCAGATATACCTGGGTAAATACTTTGTTGTTTTGTTGTATCAAAAGTTGCCATTATTTTTTCCTTTGTTTACTAATTTCTTGTACAAATATTTCTATTTCATCTTTCATTTCTGGAGGTGCTGTTTCTATAAATGTTTTAAATCCACTAATTTCTTCAGGACTATATTGTAATTCTGAATCTATTCTAGTTCTTTCTATTAAAGCTTCAAATAAAGACTGCTGTCTAGTTTTTTCATAAGCTCTATTATCTAACATTTGAAGATGATCAAATAAAACTTCAAGTTCTGCATCACTAAACTCTTGATCTCTTAATAAACTACCATAACTACTAAAGATAGTAACTGCTTCTTCTAATGTTAAACCATTAGTACCATGAACAGCTATTAAGTTTTGCCATAAAGCATCAGCAGCGGCTTTAGCTCTTTCATCACCACTCTTTAATTTAGTAAAAGCATCATAAACTTTACGTTCTGATTCAGTAGGTACATTAAATAATTTTAAAAATCTATCTGTATTAGATTCAGGAATACCTGTGGATTGTCCATGCTTACTTAATTTTTCATTTAAAGAGTTATACATTAATACATTATATAATGCATTACCTCCTGAAGTAAGTCTAACTAATTGTTTAGCTCCTTGTAAGAACATTTCATCAACTGTAAATGCTTCTGAATGATCATACATAGATTTATATAATCTAAATATATCCATACCTTGTATAACTGTTTGAGCAGTAGGACCAAAACGATAATCTTCTACTTCTCCACCTAACATATGAACTAAAGTCTTCCAAAATGTACCATAAGGACCACCAAAGTTAGTACCAAATGGAGAATATACAGAAGCTACATCAGCTTTAGATACAATAAAGTTACCTTCTTGATCATACGTAGGAGCTATTGTATCACCTAAAGTTCTAACAATAACATTAGCTAAAGTAACATCATCCATTGCTTGAGCTATTTCTTCATAACCATTATCATTTAAAGATTTAAGTATAAAGTCACCTAGACCATAAATTAAACCTCCTCTAACTCCATACATAGCTAGATTGTAAGCAACTAAGGCAGCTCTTTGTTTAGGAGTAAAAGGAGAAGCTCCACCATTCCAAATGTTTTCAGAAGTTTTTCCACTAAATGCTTGGAACTGTCCTACATATCTTAAGATACCATTACGTTGATAAGTATAAGTAGCTTGTTTACTCATAGATCCAGAAAGTTGCCAAGCTCCATAGGAAATTTGATCTAAAGCTTCACGAGTTCTCCAGTTTTTACCTGGATTTTTACTAACCCAATCTACTCTAGCAGCATGCCACATACCTACTCGGTTCATATATTCACCAAGTTCAAAACCCCATTTACTATATATATCTAAACCACGTTGAGCCCATCCTCCTAAGAAAGAAGAACCTTTTAATGCGTTAGTTCCAGAACTATAAGATAGTTTAGCTAATACATGATCACCAATATTAGCAAGACCTGATGTTTCTAATTCTCTTAAAATTAATTGTTGATCTTTTAATGTAAGTTTATTACCTTTAGGTACATTAGTATCATTAAGTATATTTTCTTGTTCCCACATATACTTATAAACTTCATCACCATACTTATTATATTTAAAGTTAGCTTTATTTTGCATATGACGTAAGTATACAGTACCTACAGCATTGTTCATTGTAGATAAAAATAACTTAGGATCTGAAATAAGCATAGGTCCAAAGATACCAATAGGTTGTAATGTAATGTTTCTCCATAAAGGAGCAAGAATAATCTTAGCAGTAGATACTACACGTAAAGGAAAATTAATAACTGCTTCTGGATTACGTTCTGTTTTTCTAGCATACTTAGATAGAAACTGTAAAAGAGGAGTATCTTTATCAGTAATAGCACCAATACGATCAGCTATTCTAGCTAAGTATTTAGATATATTACCACCACCATTACCTACTTCCATTGCTATAATACGATCATACTCAGCAATAGCTTGTTTAAAGTCTACATCTTTACCTGCAATACTTTGAATGTATTCACGTTTATCTGGAAATTGATTAATTAACTCTGCTTGAGTATCTAATGTTCTAGATTTATTTAAGTTTTCTACATTTTTACCAGGACTATAAGAAACTTTATTACCTTTAATATAAGCTTGAACCCATAAAGTTTTCATTTGATCTATAATAGGAGCCATTAATACATCAGTGTTCATACTTTCTGATGTTTTAATAAATGTAGTTAAAGGATCTTCATATACAGCATTATATAATTCATCTCCTTTAGCTCTAGCAGATCTAGCAGTACGTCCACGTAATACTGCACCATCAATTGTACCTTGAATATCATCTAATGATTTTAATTCTTTAGCTTTATCTACTATAAAAACATATTTATCAGAATCTAATTTAGGATCAACTGCTTTAGATTTAATATTATTATTTTTCCAAGCATTAGCTGCAGTTTCTGTATCAAACATAGCAACTGCAATAGAATCATTTTTAAAAATCTCTGTTGCATTTTCTTTAGTTGCAGTAATAACCTTACCATCTCGTTCTTTTATTAAAGGATAAGCTCTAATAAAGAAAGTACCTGTAGCTAAACGAGGCATATGTCCTGTTCTAGAAGGAACTATCCAATCAGGATTACCTGTAAGTGTATGTCTCTTAGGTAAAATAGCATAATTAAACTCTTTACCTAAGTCATCTATAAAAGGTTTATCTAATTTAACATACTGTCTAGTAGGAACATTGTCTGAGTTAAATAAGAACTGTGCAATAGGTCCTTCAGATTTATTACCTTCAGATAAAATAAAATCTACTTCTTTACCTAACTCCATATCCCATACTTTATTAGGTAAGTTTTCTGTTTCCCATCTAAACTCATTAGTTACCATATGTCTTGATGGTCTTTCAGAAGTTTCTTTAGCTATTTCAATATAATTTTTAAATCCACGATTATTAGCTTTAGAAATTTCACCTATGTTTAACATTTTATAGTTAAATCTATCTATTTGTCGAGTTAAAAATAAAGCAGATTGAAGTTTATGTACCTTCTGAATAGGCATAGACTCACCTATAGCAGAATAAATCTCAGGGATAGTCATTAAATTTGTTTTATCTTGTTGTAAATCATATAGTTTTTCTAATGCACTAGTAAACTTTTTATTATAAATATCAACACCAAGGGCTTCACTTAAAATTCTAGTTTGTTCTTTAAGATAGTTTTCAACTTTAAGACTACCCATACCAATAGAACGTTCAAACTCTTTTCCTGATTTACCAAAGACAGCTACCCAATTCCAACCTTCAGTTGTATCAAATATCCACTTAGTAAATTTATTATTCATCCAAGGTTTTTCATTTATAATACCAGAAGCATCAGCAATAGCATCAAAAAATTCACCATCTTTAGCCCATCTAATTCTGAGATTAGGTGATATACCTTTTTGTTCTGCTTCAAGAGCCATTAATCTAGCTTCTTTAATAGTAAAAGGACTAATATTACCTTGAGAATCTATGTGTTCAATAAAGAAATTACCTGGATTATTATCAGTAACAGTTTTATTAACAGTTTCTTCTAGTTTAACTGCAGCATCTACAGCACTTTCAAATGTTTTAAAATTATTAATACCATCTTTATTAAATGTTAATGACATTTTAATAGAGTTGCCTTCAGGTATAAATACAGTATCAACTCCAGGAGTCATTTTAAGAACTTCACCTGAGTTAACTTCATTAACAATATTAACTGTTTGGTTTAAAAAAGTTTTTCTACCTTGAGTATCTTGAAGTAAATTACCTTCAGCTATATCTCTTACAGCTCTAAATTGTTCTCCTACAAGTTCTCTCCAAGATTGAGTAACATCAAACTTTTCTCCTAAATAAGGTTTACGTACTATTTCTGGCATCATTAAACTAAAAATAAATTGAGGTACATTCATTTTAAATGCCTTAAGAACTCTACCTGTTTCATCAACCATTGTCATTTTAGCAAGATCTTTAGATACTCTTTTATTTACTTTAGCTACATTAAAAGGAGAATCAATAGGTATATCTAAATTTAAATCATCTGAGGTACGTACTTTAGTTTGTTGTACATTTTCAGTTTCGTAGAATGGATCTGATTTAGTTTTTAATTCTTTACTTGCATCAAACTTATCAAATGCTTTAGAAATCTCATATGCATTAGGATCTGTAAGTTTATAGTAACCTTTTTTTCCTGCTTTAACTGCAGGAATAGCAAAGATCATTGCAAGTTCCATAGGAATTTTAGCAGCTTCAGGATTATCTGGATTAATTTTTTTAGACATCCACATTAAACCTTCATCTAAACTAGAAAAGAGTTTAGCAACATAAGCATTTTCTAAATCTTCTTTTTCAATTCCCATAAACTTTGCAAAGTCTTGGTAGTTTTCTATTAACCAATCACCACCATGTTCTGCTACAACCTTACGTGCTTTTTCTCTAGCAGTAGTCATTGTATATTTATCTGTTGGAGCTAAAGCAAGAGTTCCTAAAAGTTCTGCTGCATAAGGAATAAGACCAACAATTAATTGTTGAAATAACATTAAAGGTTCTGCTAATACAGGATCAAGTATCTTTTCATCTATTTTTTCTAACCAGTTAGGACCTAACTGTTTAACAATTTGTTCATTCTCTTGAGTATTAACTTCAGGTACTTGACCTTTTAATACAAAGTTAGAATAGGTTTCCATAGCTTTTTGCCAATCTTGTCTAACTTTAATATCTCTTACTTGAATGTTAAGAGTTTGTAAAGAAGCTTCTGAGCCATCTGTTTGAGTAGCACCATAGTCATTAGCTACTTGATCTAAATAAGCATCTCTTAAAGATCTAGACTTATAACCACCCATAGAAATATCTTTAAGTAGATTACGTTTAGCTTCTATTTCTATACCAGGATCACCTATAATATTTTCTACTAAAGAAGCTTGCATAATATCTTGACTACGTGAATATTCATTACGTAGTTCTTGAACTACTGCAGAGTCTCCTCTTGTAGTATATTCTTGAATAATATTATCATAAAGATCTACTGGATCTTCAACACCTGATAAAGCTGATGCATAAAAAGCTTCATTGCTTATATCTTCTTGAGGTTTTACTTCTTCTACTTCAGATTTATAAGCAGGTATTTTAACATTACTAGGAATAATGTCAGTTTTAAATTCTAAATCCATTTATTTCCTTAAGCTATTTTAAAGATATTAATAATATTTTCAGGATTTTCTTGCATAAAAGATCCAAGTTTACCTATATTAGCCCATTGTTGTTGTTGTCCATAAGCTATATTAGCTTGTGTACCAAAGTCAGCAGCTCTTTGATTACCTTGAGAGATAGCAGTAGAAGCTCCTGATGCCATATTAATAGCTTCTAAATTAGCAGTAGCTTGGGTTTGAATTGCACTAGTAGCTCCTGTAAATCCAGAAGTACCTGCCATACCTAAACCTGCTTGACCCATTTGAGCTTCCATAGATCCTGTTTGAATTCGAGCTTGTCTAAGTATATCAAGTCTTTGTCTTTTTTCTTGAACTAATCTATACCTTTCTTGCATTTCATTTACTTTACGTTGTTCATCTGCTTGAGATTTCATTGCACTTGATTGAGCAGATATAGATTTTCTTTGTTGTAAATATCCTGCAACTTGTAATCCTAAACCTACTTTAGAAATTGCTGAAGCACCAAAAAGACTAGAAGCTAATCCTGCTTGTTTAGCAATACCTCCAATACCTGTATGAATTCCACCAACAAATTTAGATATAGGTCCTGCTTTTAATGCTGAAGTTGCACCAAAACTTTGATAACCTGCATAAGCAACAGCAGCAACAGCAGCTACTTTAGCAATAGTTTTAACAGCTTTTTTATATTCAGGAAGTCCTGTATAAGGATTTATTGTACCAGATCCTCCATAAGCTTTTAATAATAAAGCTTCTTCAGGATTAATATGAGCAAGCATAGTATCACCATCTTGCCCCTTACCTGCAATATCATGATATAATTCTTTAAGTAAATCTACTTTTTGTTTAGTAGATAAATTTGCTATTAAACTCATACTTGTCTCCATTATAAAACTCGTCTTGTTAAAATTTGATCCATACCATCTGTTGTTGTAACTACTAAATTTGTTGGTAACATACCAAACATTATATTAAACTTTAAATCTAATTTAGTTTCAGGTAACCCATAAACTACAGAGATACCCATTTCTCTAATCTTGGGAAGAATATATGTATCCCATATATTTAAATATCTTTTATAAGTTTCTGGACTCCATTGTATAGAATCCATATGTAACATCCATCCTGGTAAATCTGAATCGTATCTTATACCTACAAAACCATTACCTGGTTCTTCATACAACTTTATCATTAATGTGTTTGTGTCATTGTTACTGGCATACCCCATCCTAGTATCTTCATATCTTTACCAGCTTCAGAAGATATTTTAAGACTTAATGTTTTACCAGAACCTCTTAATTTATTTTTAGTTACAATTACTCCTTCACCATAATTAAATGGATCTGCTGCACCTGAAGGTATATAATTTCTTAGTAATCTATAAGCTTGGAATTCTGTACCCCATCTACCACTATTAGCACTATCTGTCCAATTCCATTGAGCTTGTACTTTACAAGAAGATTGATTAACAAGTTCTAATGTACCTGTTGAATCATCATACCCATCTTCAGTTCTTTTAAAATAAAAGTAAATATAAGGTACTTGTTTTTCTTTTAAAAGATCTCCAAACAATTCATAACCTGTAACAAGATAACTAGTATAGTTAACTCCAGTTCCATCAGCTGTTACCCAATCTTTAAAACTATCATCTTTATATTTACTAATTGTAAATTGAGTTCCTTTTATAGTTAAAAAACTAAACTGTGTACTTCTAGCAGTTTGTATACTACTATCTATTACTACATTATCAGTACTTACTTGTACTGGATTAGTACTAGCATATACAGCTTCTTCTACAGTAGTCACTGCATATCCAGGAATAGGTACATAGTCTGCAATATAAGCAGGATTACTAGCTAAATCTGATATAACATTTAAATACCAAGCTTGTAAAGTTAAATCATAAACTAATTCTTTATTGTATTTATTAATATAATTAGTTTCAGAGTAATTTTCATCATCACTATATAACCATCTTACTCTATTTTCTTTTTCATCATAATAACCTCTACAGTTATTTTTAGCAACTTCAGGTATTTCTAAATATAATGACTGTATTGTTTTAAGAGATAAAGATTCAGCTCTAAATCGACCAGATGCACTATCAGGAGCTAGTGTATAGATACCAGCTTTTGACCAATATACAAAGTTACCACCTATACTTACTACAGAGTTTGCATTTGTAATACCATTAGTAGATATTTTAGATGCCTGGAAAGATGTAGCTAAGAATCCACCAGTATCTCCATAAACTTCCCATATACCGTTTTCACAAAACACAAGTAAGGAAGCTTGAGAAGATGCTATCTTAACAATACGAGTAGCTTCAGGTATTTGAATTGTTCCTCCATCAGAAGGAATAATATCATTAATACCTGGATCTGTAGGGTCGGCTTCTTGATAACATTTTTCTAAGTCTTCATCAGATCTAACAACTCTTGTAAAGAAAATATAACCAGAGTAATTAGGAGATCTATTATCAGGACTAGTTATAGTTGATTGTACACCTGAATAAAATATTCGTTGAGCATAAGAAGCTACAGTAGTAAGAGTTCCTGTATCTTGATCTAAAGGTAAACCTGATGTAACATCAGATTCACTCATACGACTAGAACCTCTATTAAAAGCATCAATAACAAAAGAACCTCTAGATACCCTATATCTAGAATGAGAGTTTCTTTTTAAAATATCAGCACTAAACTTTTCATAGTTACCATCAGAAGGATTACTATTTTTACCAAGAGTCCATACATCAGAGTTACTAGGATATTTATAATCAAAGTTTGCAGACCTAGCACATAGATCAATAGCATCTGTAGGAGTACCTTGTACTGTACCTACATTATAAAAAGCTACACTTGAGTTCCAACCTTGATTACGAAGATTATATTTATGTTGAGGTGTAATAGCAGTTAAACTAGAACCATTCCAACCTGCTGGTCTAAAGTCATCATCATAACCATCATCAACACCAAATAAATCTCTAATTTTTAAAGTTAATGTACTTTGTGTAACAGCACCAGTACTAGTATTATAAGTTAATAAAACAGGTTTTGCTAGATCTTCTGATACTAAAATACATTTATTGTTAATAATTGCTGTTTCTAATTTAGCATTAGATAAACCAGCAATGGTTATATAAGTACCACTATTTTTAAGATTAGCACTAGGATTAGAAGTAAGTAAATCTAAAAACCATAATCTATTTTTAATCCTAACAATACCTAAAGAAACTGTTGTATCTCCACCAGGAGATTCCCAAATGTGAAAAGACTGTTTACCTTCTTTAATATCTGCAGTAACTAATCCTGTAGAATTAAGTTGATAAAGTTCTTCATAGTCTACACCTAAACGTCTAGACCTAGATCCATCTCTATTAAGAACAAAGTTCTGTTCATCAACTGATGCAGACTCAGGAAATGTTAATTCATTTGCCTCAGTTATTAGTCCTTTAATAAAAGATCTAAATGCCTTTTCACTTTTAAGAGCCATCTAGTCCTCTTCTTTAGAAACAGATTCTTCGGTTACTTCTTTCTTTTTAGATGTAGGTTTTTCTGAATTAATAAAGTTAAGAACAGTTTGATCTACTACACCAAGAGAAGTGTATACACCTGAAAGTTCATTAGGAACTTCACCACCACCTTCATATTTAATTTTATAGTGAGATGTACCTGGTTCTATATATGCTTGTATTTCTTTAACTCCCTTACCTTTGTAAGATCTTATTACTTTAGCTTCCATTATTTTTTCTTTCTTAATATTTCTGAAGGATTAGCACCTGGTTTAGGTTGTTTAATTGTTTGTACTCTTTTTTTATTTGTTTCATTAACTTCTATAGTTTTAGCCATAGAATCAGTTACAATATTTTTAAGACTATCATATAACTTTCTACCTGCAGCTATAGGAGATGGAGGTTTACCTTCACCCATTCTAGCTTTAGTAGAGTTAGACTCACGAATATCTTCTATTTCATCTGCAGTCATATCACTAGGTTTTTTACCTTTATATAAATCTCCCATTAGTCTTTACCTCCCATCATTTTACGAGCTTTACGTTCAGCTTCTCTAGCCCATGACATTCTATCAGAAGATACATCAGTATCACTAGGTTTAGTTAAAGGACCTGTAACAACTTCTTTATTAGAAGAATTACTAGAAGTATTTTGTGTTGTTGTAGTTCTAGGTTTACTATCATATACAGGATAATCTACAGCTGGTTCTAAACTTCTATATTTTTTAGGTGTTGCTTTAACTTCAGTCTTTCCTTTAGGTTTAGTATAAGGACTGAGATCAGGTTGAGAATTAGTTTTAGTATCTACTATACCAAAGTTTTGTGATGGTCTACTTTTAACTTTATATTCGTTTTCCATCTTACGTTCTTCTTGAACTTTTTTCCAAGCTTTATCACCTATAGGACCATACTGAGGCGTTTTATATTTTTTTATAAGTGCCATAGTTAATATCCTTGTTTTTTAGGCTTAGCCATTTTCTTCATAGGTTTTTTAGCTGTTTTTTTATTTTTCATTTTTTTCTTGCCTCCATATTGTTGTTCGTTAATAAATGCTCTAGTAGTTGAAGTTAACATTATTTCTTACGACTCCTTCCATAGTTAGGATAATGTATACCATTCTTAAGTCTCCAAGCATCTTGACTCATTCTACGTTTTTGAGATACAGATACTTGTTCTGCTTTAGCATTTGCCATTTGTTTAAGTGTAGCAAAAGCAACTGACTTAGCTTCAGCAAGAAGATAAGTAAACATTTGAACAGGAAGATCTGGAATAAAAGTATTAGATATTGTAAATGTTACTGATCGTTTACCATAACATTGTGTTTTAGATTTTTGTAATGTTGAATCTAAAGTAGAATCATAAGAGTCAAATACAATATATTCATCATCAAAAGAAGTAAAATACTCTGGATTTTTATCTGTATAAACATTAATTTTAATACCTGTACTATCAGAAACTGCTGTTACATTAGATTTTGTACTATCTCTTTTATCTACTATTTGCATAAAATCTTCAGGAGTTTTATAAACTATTTTAATATATCTATCTTTACCTGCACTAGACTCTTTGCAATTATATTTAATCCATTTAAGATCTATAATAGTTTCTGGAAGTTTCATATGAGTAGGTCTAGTACTAATAGCATTAGCATCTACTTGAAACAATTCATAAAGAAAATCATAATCTCTACCATCTATAATATTATAATAGGTAGATTTAATTATCTGAGCTACTTGTAATGCTTCTACACTGTCTGTAATAGAGTTTATTTCATCTGAATCCATATCAGATAAAATATCTTGTGTCATTTCAAGTAGTGTCATTTTAGCCATAATTTATTCCTAGTCTAACCATAAAGCATTAAGTCCAGCTGATGTAGCAGTTATATTAGTAGAAGATGATGTACCATCTCCACCTACATAAAGAGATAAAGTTTGTCCTGCAGTAGCATTAATAATACTTGAAGCCATTACATGTAATGTATCTACTCCATTAGTAGGTTTAGTTATAGTAACTACTCTAGCTAAGGGTGTTCCATTTATAGCAAATTTAAAATAATATGGAGTTCCTGATGATAAAGATGCTGTTGTAAAATTACACCAAAAATCTATTTTATAATGTCCTGCTAAAACTAAATCAATTTCACCATTAGCTGCATCAACAGTTAATACATCTTCAAAACCTGAAGCTGTCCATTCTGATGTTGGATTTAATTTAGTAAATGAAGAAGCACTTCCTAATGTATGAGCTGTTGTTCCACCATTAATATAGATTTCAGCATGTCCTTTAGCTGGGGGATATATCCATGTACCTCCGCCTGAACCATCAGATTCAAATACTTGTCCTGATAAAGCAGTATCTAATCCTGTTAAAGGATAAACCCAAGATCCTGAACCTGTACCATCTGCTTTATATACTTTACCACTAGCAGCACTAGCTACACCTTTAGGTTCATGTATATTTGGATCTGTAATTACGTTATGTTGTACTGTCATTTATAATTCCTAAAATAAAATAGGAGGGGACCGAAGTCCCCCTACCTATTAGTTTTTGTCGTACACGTATTCAACTACGAGACGAGCTTTACCTGTAAGTAAATCGTCAACTGTAGGAGCAACTACAACTTCTCCTGCAGAAGCACCGATTGTTTTACCTACTAAAGCACCAGCACCAGTAACAACGTTACCTGCAGTGCCAATAGCTGTTTGTGTAGCTTCTGATGCAGAAACTAAACCATCAGCATCAATAGCAACACCTGCGCCTGTATACAATCCAACAACTAAGTCTGTTGTAGTAGATGTAGAAGTAAATGCTACATCAACATATAACTTAGCTGAAACGACTGTTGCATTTGCAGGGATAACAAACTGAAGATTGTTAGTACCAGCAGCAGGTAAGTTATTATAAGAGAAATCCCATTGGGCTCTTTTGATAATACCTGTAGAAGGAGCAGCAGCTCCTTTACTACCATCTGTAGTTCTAACACCATAGTGGTTAGCAACACCACGTTTTGCGTCTACTTCATAAGTCATGTGATGTCCCCTTAGTAATTAGATGGATGAGTTAAAATTACACCCAATGTGTCAACACGTTGAGCACCAAAACCGAAGCGAGAAGTAACTTGATACTTGTCAGCTCTTTCTTCGTTGTCTCTCCAACCTTCTGTTTTAGGAGCACGTCTCCATGCATGCATAATTGGCTTGCATGAGTCGTCAGCTACGCACATAAATACGTTAGCTTTGTCACCTACAGCTGCTGTTTCAGATGTTAAACCATATGAAGAAGCGTTGATAGCTTCAGTAGCAGCTAATGAAGGTAAGAAGTTAGAAGTGTAGATATCGAAACCAAAAATGTTACGTACAAATTTGTGGTCACGAGCAAAACCTTCTGTAATAATACCTTCAAACATTGGGTTGTTTGAAACGTTAACTAAGTTTTGTAAGCTATTTAATGTAGCTTCAACAACTGGGTCAACAATAGCGATACGACCACCAGCAGGAACGTTAGCTTTATCAAATGCTAATTTCATAGCAATGAAGTCTTCTAATGTTATAGTTCTTGCATTAGCTGCAGCAGAACCTACCCAACGGTGTGGTCTACCATTTACTAAGTTAAGGTTTGCACCTGTTTGAGCTGAGTTAACAGCTGTTAAAAACTTAGTTTCATGATGTTCACCAAGTGCACGTGTTGATTCCATAGCTCTCATAGCCATGAGTGTATCAACTTGTGAACCATCTTCACGTAAGTCATCACTAACTTTCCATGCATCACCAACATAGTCAGTAATTGTAAGTTGTAATGTACCTGTGTCGATAGGTGAATAGTTTAATGGTGTGTCTTCAGCAGCATCTTGAAGAGTTACTGTACCTACTGTTTTAATGTTAAGAGTTGTACCTGAACCAAAGTCTGTTACGTCTCTCCACATACCTTCTGGTAGTAGATAGTCATGTAAATTTTCAAGAATAAACTGTGAGTACTGTTGTGCCTCAATAAAAGCACTGGTATTACTTGTTAATTGTGCCATAATTTATCCTTAAGTTAAGATTGTTGTTTAATCTTTTCTCCAGCGGCTTTCCAAGCAGATACTAAATCTCTAGTAGAGGCTCCTCTAGGTACTCTAGCAGATACTTCTGCTTGAGGTTTATTCTTTGAGAACGCTTCTGTATTCACAGAACTTGTAGGTCTAGCTATATTAGTAGCTTTACTTTCAAATCCTGCTAGTTTTAGTACTACATTAGGAGAACGTGTAGCAAGATCATTTAATTGTGAGGTAGTTAAGTTTAATTCTTTAGCTAAATTATTATAAACTACTTCTGCTTCACTACCATACTGTTCAGTAAACTTATTCGCTACTGTTGCAGCATTTTGTTTAGCAGTTTGTTTAGCTTCATTTTGCTTAAGAGTTTGATTAACCATCTCCATAATAGTATCTTGGTTAAGTCCAACCTCCTGAGTGGTGTTCTCTACAGGTCTGACTCCAGACTTTAATTCATCAAGAAGTTCTTGTGTAGTTTTACGTTTAGCAAGTTCCTCTTTCAATTGCGCCATCTCTTCCTCTAGGGTTTTAATGTGCTGTTGAGCATGAGGTACAGATCTTAACGCTTCTTCTGCACTAGCATACTTCTTTCCCTCGCCTACCAATGCTTGAGCTTCTGTCGGAATCTCAAAAGGTTTTACTTGGGTATCTTCTTGTTGAGTCTCTTGGGTAGTTGACTCAGATTGTACTGCTTGTTGTTCACTCATTTATTTTCTCCTTGGTCAGGAATAAGATTATATAGTTTAGAGAAAGCTTTCTGAATACCTAACTGATAAGCTTGGTACTTAGACCAAGCAGGTTTATCAAAGTTATCATCATCTAAACACTTTCTTTGAGATAAACTTATTTGATCTTCTAAATAAGTTCTTATTTCTTTGAAGGCTTCAGCCTTTGAGAGGCTTTTGCCTTTATCTGATTTCAAATCCATATAAATATTATACCATAATTTTTATAAAAAGTCAAGCTACATTGCTTGATCTAGTTGTTGCTTAAGCATTTCCTCCTCTAATGAAGGTTGCATAGACTGCTCTTGAAGGTCTTGTTGTATTTGCATCTTGAGTTTTTCTTGTTCTGCTCCTTCAAATAACATAGCATTGTCTTTAATGAAGTCATACTTCTCAAAACCCATATACTCTTCGACCATATTAGCAAGTTTCTTAGCAGAAATATGAGGAGAAATAAGTTGTCCTATAGGACTATTAAATACACCTATCATATTTTGCATTAACTGTGCTCTAGCAGCATAATGTCTAGCACCTATAGGTCTAATCTTACCTTTAGCTGTTAGATCTTCTTTAGTAATAGATATAAAATCTACAACACCAAAGTCATCATCCATAACTTTAGCAAGTTCTGGAAGATTTAAATTACGTTTAGCTACTTCAAGCATAGTATTTAAGATTGGTTCTAAAAATTCAATCTCAAATTGATTAATTTTATTTTGGAAAATACGTGAAGCAGCATTTTGTAGTTGTTGTACTTCAAATGCAGTCTTCTCTCCTGGAGTTCTAAAGCCCATAGCTTCTTTAGGAGCTCCTGCCATTTCTTCCATAATGTTTAATATAGCTGCAATCTCATTATTAACTTGAAAAGCAGCAGCATTAGGAGGCATAGCTTGAACATCTCCATCTTCTGGGATATGAATAGTTTGTTCTGGACCCCATTGGAATGGTTCTACATCACCTATAATTTTAAGTGGAGGGTGTATAGTAAGATCTAATGCATCTGCTTTAAGATTTTCTAAGTGATCTACTCTATATTGTAAACCTACTAAGTTATCTAATGGACCCATAGCATAAAGATTGTCAGGTCTTTTTCTCCAACCTACATGATGTTTAGTATCACGAGCTAAGTATGATGGATTATCTTTAATACGTAATACATAACTTCTATCTAAAATAGTAATAATTTTATTTTTATGAAGTTTTCTTTCTACAGTATCATAGAAGTCTCCTTCAAATTCTAAGATTTCTGTATATCCTGATTGGTAATACTCTTGTAAAGAACCAAAACCATCTACAATAAATGCTTCTGATTTATTAATATCTTCTATTTTAAATTGAGAAAGACTATTTCTAATTTCTAAAGCACGAGTTACAGCGCCTTCATCATAGTTAAGATCAGGACGTTCTTCTATCTCTGACATTAACTCTCCTACTGATTTAATGTATCTAGTAAACTTTGGAGCTTCTGTAAAGCTAGGAGCTGTAGGATTAAATACAATATCAAATGGAGATATACGTACAACTTTAGGACCATTATAAGTAGTAATTATATCTTGTGTTTCAGGATCTACATGTTGTTCATTAACATAAATAACATCTGCAAAACAATTACCATAGTCAATATAATCAGCAACTAATTGTGATATTGTTTCTCTAAATCCAGATTCTTTAATTTTAGTTTTAAGATAAGCTTCAATTGATTTACGTTTATCTGAATAGTTATCTTCTAATGTAGCACCTTCCCACTTCATCCATTCATCATTAGGAAATAATGCATCCATATAATTTGCATGTAAGTTATCTCTAATCTGAGTTAACTTAGGTAAAGTTGTTTTATTTTTCCAAGGTAACTTAGAGTTAGAAGTAGTAGATGTATCAGTAGCAAATAAATAATTACGTAGTTCTCTCCACTCTGCTTCTTTATTTTGTCTTTGAATCCACCATTGATTATACAATGCAGCAAGATTTCTTGCCATTGTATCTGGATTAATTGCTTTTTCAAATTGTGCGACTTTACCTGCCATAAATTTTCCTTAGTATGTTACTCCACCAAAACGAGAGTGTGTTATTACATTGCTATTGCTTACTGCAAAACCATTTGCTCTTTGTCTAGGTACTATAGAAATAGCTATAGCATTTGACAAGGCATCTTTAATATCATCATGAGGTGGATGTCTCATACTTAATTCTTCTTCAAGAGGTTGACAATTACCACCTTTATAATGCCATACTTGTTTGTTATGATACTTAGGTTCTAGTACCGAATTAATACGTTGGTTCTTATCTCCTAAATGTCTAGTAGGTCTAAACTCATCTATAACAAGAGGTATCCCATTTGGTTTAAGATAACTTTCTTTTAACTCTCTTACAATAGTTTGTTGAGCTACAGTAATTTCAGCACGTAGTTTTCTAAATCCCCACTTTTCCCAAGCTCTTAATATATGTTCATAATAATCTACTATACGTTCTGTTTTAAATCTATCTATATCTAACACATAGTAATTAGCTTGATGATCTACACCTACTACAACTAAAGCTGTACTGTCAGCTTGTTTACGTAATGAGAAAGCAAAGTCAATAGCTGCATATATATTTAACTTACGATCTCTAATATACCAATCACCTTCTTTATTAACTAAGACTGCTCTATCATAATATTGAAAGTCTTCTGAACTTAAGTTAGCAGTTTCTGTACTATTAGGATCATTATAATACTGTGCATAAAACTGAGTTTGATCTATATACTTAGCTTTAATTCTTGCAAGCTCTCTTGCATCAAATCCAAATACTTTACCATCTGATCTTTTTTGTTTAGCCCAAAGAAACTCACCTTCAGTTTCTACTACTCTTTGAAACAATTCATAAACTGCTTCTTCTTTTTCTAATTCACCTTCATCATCATAAAGAGATTCTTTCATGTTTACCATGGTATCATATATATCTCTAGGATGATAACGAGTACCAACAACCCACTCAAAAGCACCAGGATTTTCAATGGAAGCCAATTGGCTATATGCCGCTGCAACCTTATCTCGTCCTTCTTCAGTATAAGCATTACCTGGTACAACGATATCGTCAAGGACAACAACGTCAGCGTGGAAGCCAGTAGTATTACTAGTAAGCCCAACAGCTTTACAAGTAGCATCTCGAACTCCTTCCTCTTTTCTTCTTGGATGATCTACTGCAATCTCTGCAACAGCCCACTTCTCTCGTTTACCCTCTTCAGGATGTATCATGTCTGCCCAGTACCTTCTATAAATTGAGCTATCTATAATTTGTTTAATAGCATACAATTGTTTTTCTGCTAAGTCAGCAGTAGCTGACACATATAGTATAGTAGTTTCAGGATGTTTAGTAATCCACCAAGCAGTTCTATAAGCTACTAGTTTTGACTTCATATGACCACGAGGAAGCAATACTAATTGGTTAGCTTTAGAATCTTGTTTACACCACCATGCTATTAACTCTTCATGTACTGCACCTAACATTAAATGAGGTGCGACTAGTCGTATAAAAGTAAGCAGATCTGCTTCTGCTGCCTCTCTGATTTGGTCAATCTGAGTCATGTTATTTTTTCTTTTTAGGTTTACCCCAGTTGTTTTGCATATCTTTATATGCTTTAGCACTTATAGTAGATTTCTTTTTACTTCTACTAGTACCTGCTTTTTTTCTTTTATTTATATTCTCTACTAAACTCATTACCATTTAACCTTATCTGCCCAATA
>Ga0222714_10001626_pt1 | contig 25150 bp, 24 predicted proteins | sample C33_3DmetaG_FD_165048 | JGI IMG/M metagenome (GOLD analysis project Ga0222714, IMG submission 165048) | Estuarine water microbial communities from San Francisco Bay, California, United States - C33_3D | ecosystem: Environmental > Aquatic > Marine > Unclassified | place: USA: California...
TGGATAGACGGTTGGATTGCTCTTCAAAGTTGTATCCAAGCAGGTAGAACCAACCGAGATATTCGCAATGAAAGAAGCACCGAGAGTAGGGTCTTCTGCCGAGCATAAAGCAACCCCACCTGAACCTCCCGCTCTGGAAGCAACCATAATAGGGCAAATACCACCAACAGCGTTGGAAGAGGAGGTTACACTCATCAAACCAGCATCAGTAACATCAATACCGACAGATGTGTTGTTAAGGGTAAGGGTCATCTTCAAAAAAGTTCCCTTCATAAGAGGACACATTTGGAAGAATGAATGGAGATGTTTCAAATAGACAGTGGCGTTAATCGCAATTTGGAATACTCCTTGTGTAGCATCAACAACGGCGTTGGTTTTCTTAACAATATGCGATTTCCACAAAGTCCTACACTTTTCGCTGGTAAGCAATGAACCCATAGTAGCACCTGACCCAGTAATACCGTCAGCGTCGTAATTGATAAATTGCTGTCTTTTCAAGAACCCGATGTTTCCAGTTCCCGAGTTAAAGGCGTTTTGTTTCGTTCCAAAGACATCGGTAAATCCCATTTGATTAGTGTTATTACAAACTCCCTGTCCGTCCAAAGTAGCAGAAGCAGAGTAAGTCCAACTGGTAGGGTCATCAGGATAAAAACCGATTGTAGAACCGATTGTTGCTACATCTCCCCAAGAAAGGGTAGTGAGGAGTTTGAAAGAGTTCCACATATTAATATATGGTGTTTGCTGACAGATGGTAGTTCCATTCATATCCAAAGTGAATTGATGTATCATAGAACCGAACCAATTCTTTAATCCAACAGCGTAATCGGCGGAGGTGGCGGCAGTAGCAGGTGCTAAATCGGCGGCGGCAATATCTGCTACGGCAGGGTTGGCGGAGGAGAGGGTCAATAGTAGAGGAATGGAGAGGTATGCCTCTCTGTAATTCATAAACTTATTGGAGTTGGATAATTGAGAAGTATCAATTACCGACTGATTGGAGGCATATTGTCCCGATTGATTATCAATGATATTCAACCAGTCCTTCTTAACGAAAACATTGGGAGTTCCCTCTACTTCCTGTGAAAGGTCAAACACTAACTTATCGGCGGACATTATATATTGTAATAAGAAAATAAAATTACAATAAATACAAACTTACAGTTCAAAAGCGATATTCTTGCTCTTCTTTTTTTTTATATTCAACGCCATCAGTTTATCGTTATTCGCTAAACCCAAACCTACCATATTGGACGAATTTAGAGTGACTTGCTGACTTGGTTTCGTTTTATCTAAATATTCTCCTACACTCGCATACGATTTTTCTTGTTCTTTTGGAACTGCCCCTACATTACTACTAAAAGTCTTGTTGGAAGTATTCATTACCCCTGTGTTTCCCATATAAATCTTCATATTTGGCGGGATTATATATTAGACTAATATTTTATTTATTCGGTTTTTTTGCTTTTCAAATCCCTCAATCGGGAGAGGTGGTTCAGGATATTCGTAATCGCTGTGATTTGCCGTTGCTGGTTCTTCTCCATCTCCTTCGCATTCATACCATTCTTAATCTCATTCAAAAGCGATACTTGCTCCGCCATTAGTTCGGTGTATATTCGGTTAAAGTAAGCGTCGTCAATCATTTTCTATTATATAATAGAATACTATTTTTATATTATATAAATATCGTTATTAATATTTTAATTGCGTCCCATCACTTCTCTCTCTTCGGCAAACGCCAAGACAAAAGTCATTGCGGGGTCTCTCAATTGGAGCGGAGATAAATCGTTTCCAAGCAACCCTATACGGATTTGATTGTATGTTCCTCCAATCAACTTGTTCCACATAAATGCGGGTGGTTTCTCTGTGATGATTTCACCAGCACTCACATTGGGAGTGAGTGTGTAAATTACACTGGACGGACTGGCGTAAGGATTATCTACGGAAGAACAGGTGATAAGGACAGAACTGTTCGGTTGTATATCGGGCGAAGCATTACTGACTACCGACAATGTTCCTAATGATTGGATTTTGCTAATATTGGTTATTGGAGTAAAAGGGGTTGTTCCATCGGCGAGGGTTGTTCCAGCGATGTAAGCATCTGTTGCTGGATTTCCGCTATTTCCATAAGTTTTTACACCACCCCTAAATCCCAAGAGAACTCCCAATTGAGTTGGAACAACAACTATTGGATTAAAATGTGTAGCACTGGTAGTAGCGTCCCAACCTGCGGGTTTGATATATTTATGTGTTGTTGATATACTTGTTCCTATTTGATTTATATCCACCATATAAGTATTCAATTGGACGGCATACCTTGCTGGATTTACCGTTAATTCTACAAAATACACATTATTCCCAGTCGCATCAATTACATAATGTCCCCGTTTAATCATTTCGTATTGTAAAAATTGATTGAGTGCGGATACTTCGTATAATCCATCGGGAATTGTTAAGGTATATGTGGTTGTGGTTGTAATGACTGGGTCTCCTGCGTCGGTATTCCAAGTATAACTGATTATATTATTCCCATACGCCTCTCTAATATTGAACCAAGAGTAATACATACTTGCAGAAGAGATTGCTACATAAGTATCCTTAAATAACACTGACGAAGGAAAGTTATATACCAACTTGTTATTTTGCCCGTCATCTACTAAATTGGAACTATTCAATACAATCGTTCGCATTTCTATATATTCTCATTATATTTTAATTTTCTTTTATTAACAATTCTCTTTTTTTACCCCCCCCCGAACTTTTAATATCCCAACATCGCCAATTCATACAGAACCTCTTTTGCCTGTCGCATAGGTAGTAGGTCTTCTTTGGATAGTTTCATAACGAGTAACTTGAACTTCTTAATGTAATCCTTGTTGTCGTTTCCAGATAAGATTTGCCCCTTCATCAATTCAAATTGGTCTATGTCCTTGTCTTCGGCAGACTTATCGGGTGCTGGAATACTCAACTTATCTATAATTCCAGTCGCAGATGCTACTTTGTGTAAATAAGTCTTATCGGCATCGTCTAATTCTTGGATTTCGTCAAAAGATGGAATGCCTCCTCCAATAATCTTGCGGAGAACACACCCCATTTTCGCACTGGTTCTTTGGGATTTCAATCCGCAAATACAACCGCCACTCTTGGTTTTTATAGAAACAATATTCTTATCCAGTTGCCCCCTATTGATTACATATTTACCTAACGGAACAAAGCGGGGTCTAACATACGAAATACCTTTGGAATAATCTATATCTTCTTTGGTAAGATTATCACTGCGTTTCGGGCGGGTAGAACCTTCGTAATTCCTTGTTTTAGGACGACCAACGCCCCTGCCCCGCATACGCCCTGCTCCCTCTGTTCCTGCTTCATCTTCCTCTTTGGGTAGTCCCTTGACGGGGGTCGCAATAACTGGAACGAGAACCTCACCCGCAGTGGAGAACGCCAGTTTAATATCTTCGTCATTCATATCCAAAAAACTCATAATCAATTGGTTGTTCGTCAATTTGGATTTACCACCGACCCTACTCAACAACGCTTTCCCAGCGGGGAACTTGGAAATCGTATCAATGTAAGCGGTCAATTGCGTCTTATTCAATCCCCTCCACACTTCGGGTGGAATGTATCCGCCACCGCCCGTTTGGATTTGCGACTGCGAAGAGGCAATCATTCCCTTAATATTTTCCAATTCCGCCTTAATCTCCTCGTTTATACCGACAATCCCATTCAATCGGCGAAGAGCGTCGTTTAATTGTCCTGCGGAAGATGCTTGTTGTATCATACCCATAGCAATCTCTAATTCGTCCCTCGTAGGAATATCCTTCAAAGCGTTTGTGAGTAATTTCTGTATTTGGTTTTGTATAGAAGCGTCCCTCAAACTCATCAAAGCGGTTAATTCTGCCTCCGTAGGTATTTTTTCCAAGAGCGAACCGATATTATCTATCAACAATGCTCGGGTTCTCGCATCTCCCTTTTGTAGCGACCGAACCGCCGAGAGCAATTCCGCTAAATCGTCCTTGTTCGCCATATTGCTAACAATACTGTCGGTGGTTAAAAGAAGTTTGGAACTGTTTTGAACTCCACTATCCAAACTATATATATTTCCCTCTGCTTTTGCGTATTCTCTCAATATTCCAATAAAAATATCACCATTCACTCCGTTTTTCCACTTGCGTTTCGTATGAATAACTATATCCTGTATTCTTGAACTCAAATACTTTAAATCGTCGCTGGAAATTGACTGAACTACTTTGTTTGCTTGTGTAGCGTCCATAATCGCTGTCAAGTCCCCTCTAACAACCTGCTTCAAACTCTCAATGTCCCTCATCTTCTCATCAAAAGTTCTCGTATCGGTGGGTTGTTGCGGAATACCCGTTTGCTTATACAATAGGTTCGCTTGGTAATTCTTATCGTCGTTTTTCGTCTGTAATTTTAAAATATTCAAATACTCTCGTCTAAACTTGTCGGCATCTAACGGGGATTTCAAAGGCATACCACTCATTTTATTATATACTATCGGGATATAAAAAAATGTTAAAATCGCTGAATAAACATTGGAATTTCGTCGTAAAATGAATTACTCGTCGGTAGATTTCTCCGTTTCGTAAATTGGATATTGCGAAATGTCCGCCCCACCAGCGAGTATATTTTGATTGACTATGTCGTTAAACTGCTCGGTAAGTATGTCTGTGTCGGTAATCATCAGTTCGCTCAATTCTCCTAAAAACTGCTTCTTTTTCTTTCCACTAAACAAAGAGGGGTTTGTAAGCGGGTGTTCCCCCTTTCTATCCAATAAGACCACTTTCGCCATCATTGCTTTTTTCTTTAATGCGTCGTATTCTTCTTTCGTTTCACAAACAATCTTTTCCATTATATAAATAATGTAGATATTAATTTCTATATTATTTAACTTAAACAATTCAATTTTTTACTTTTGTAAATAACGGTATTCACATATGTAATCGGCATTATGGTTGAATATATAATGTTTTCTTTATCTTACTTTAATACATACGTTGTAAGCATTGCCTCACTGCTACCCATTTTTTCCATAGTATCGGCAATCTCCTTCTTTTGCTGAATAGTCTCGCCGAACTTGTCCGTCAAATACGAATGGCGGAGGATATTCACACCCACCTTCTTATCAAAGATGCGATTGATGCGTTGGTTCAATTTCACAGCGGTCATCGGGTTCATATTCGTATCAAAAATCAAATAATCGGTTGGATTGACGGAGAACCATTTCGTTAGAATGGTCTTTAAGGCGGGTGGTAAAGAAATCTCTTGTCTCCCGTAGGTTTTAGCGGTCTTGTAAGAGTTGAATACCATCTTTTTCTTATCAATGTAATTGTCCTTATCCGTATCCATATTTTTTATTTTAAAATCGCAGAAATCCTTTGCTCGGCGAGGACTAATGAAAACACCGCCTAAAAGGGCAATGATTATATAATTTTGGATTTGCTGTATATCGCTCGGTGTCTTATGGGACTTTTTGTAAATAAGGTCGGCGTTTCTCTTCAATTCTGTAAATACTTTCGCTACATCAGTAGGTTCAATCCAGTTCGCTTCTTGTGTTTCGCTCTTTTCTTGCTTGGAAATGTCGGCATTGTAAGTGCGAATATCGTCGCCCATCAATTCTCGGTATTCCTTATTGTCGGTAATGATTACGAGGGCGGAGAGGATTGTTTTTCGTTTATTGAATGCTACGTCTTTTAAAAATTCTAATACTTTCTTTGGTTCGCTAAACTTTTCCATCTTGTAATCTGTATCATCAAACACTTTACGGTAAAGGGATTTTAGGATACTGGTGTAGGTGGTTAAGGAAGACGGGGACAACTTCGGGCGTTTGGATTGTATGTATTCTTTAATTTCCTTCGTCATTTATATATACTCTATATAAAATATTGTTTAATTAAACTTAATTTAAATCTATATCAACAACCCTAATAACCCCTTTTCAAGAGAAAAAACACAAAGTAGTCTATGGTTAAATAATATAGGAGGACTTTACAAAAAAAGGTTCAAAAAGGGGTTATTAGGGTTGTAGAAGTTTAGTAGGCAGTTTTATTATCTGTGGTATTATATATATATGTCCGCTCCACCATCAAGAGTTCCAGCAAGGAGATTAGGGCAACCAAGACAACCGCCAATTGCTCTTCCACCACCAATCGCTCTTCCTCCACCCGTTAATATGGTTCAACAACAACCAATACAAAATCCTAATCTTCCATTACAGCAGTTTCCCAATGTTGTATCTCCTGAAAATACGAGACCACAACCCGACCCAATAGCGTTTTTTGAGGGCATACAGGGGGAGGTAACTCCAACACCACAAAGACAACAACCAGCACCAGCACCAGCACAGGCACAAGCACAAATACCACCAGCACTACAACGACCACAAGCACCACCACCAGCACTAGCACAACCCGACGCAAGGAGAAATTTAATGGACGCTTTTGGTGATGATGACGAAGAAGGCGACGAAAATATGACTGGCGGAAGGATTATGAAACGCAACTCGCGAATGTCGTTTTACAAAGTCCGCTAAAAAAATAATATTATAAACTTATATTTTTTATAAAATTATTCACTTTCCACTTTTAAAATGGTTTCATTGAACCCGCCTATATACTCATTATTGAGAAATACCAAAGGGAAAACAATAGTGTCCCTTCCAGTCTTTTCTTTCATAACTTTTATAAACCCTTCCCTATCAATTTCCAGCACTCTATCACAATCGCTATAATCGTATCTCTTCCCCTCTTCGGTCAAATACTGCTTAACCTTTACACAATTGGGACAACCCGTTTTTCCATAAATAACAAATCCGTCCATTTCCAATACTATTGTATATAAAGGATAAAAAAATCTCTAAATCGTATTTTTTTTGGAAGAATTTGCTGAAAAAACTTTAACCCATAATTCTATCCTTTCTTATTAATCTTTGTATTTTTCCAATTTTCTTTCTAAAATCTTTCCATTTTTTCCCCGAATAAAAGGGTATTCTACTAAAATCAAAATCCGCTGATGCGTCTCCACTTTGTAAAAAATCCCATACAATTCCAAGTTCTTCATCAACAATTCCATCAACAAAATTCAACATTTCATCATCAGTTATATATTTCCTTATATTATCATTCCCCACTTCCCTGATAAGGTTTGCTATTTTTCTATACACATTATCTTTAATATTCACTACAATTTCTTCTTCCATATTTACAACGACATCTCTTGGTGTGTCGCCTCCGTCGTCTTCTACGTCTTCTACGTCTTCTACGTCTTCTTCAACAGGAGCGGGAACACTTGCCGCCGCACCAGTTCCGCTCATCATTCTATTAATCGCTTCCTCACATTTTTCAATCTTTTCTCTAACTATATACAATCTCCTTGATAAACTATCATACTCTTCTCGTCTGCTTTGTGTAGGAAAACCTAAATCATACAACGCAATAATAAGTTCTACTTCTTGTTCCTTTAAATATTCCAGTTGTTTTTCCAATTTCTTTCTATCACTCAAATTCTCCCCTTCACTCACCGCTATTTTACTACTCTTCGCACCAGTTCCCTTTATCAATACATTCGTCGCTCCGCCCAAGTCGGTGATAAAGTCCGCCACTTTACTCAAAGTAGAAAGTCCCTTAAACATTTGTTTTGCGTTTTGCTTTACGAATGCGAAATCGTTCGCATCTCCCATTCCGTTGCTTTGGAGCAACGCCATAATGAAATCTTGACAGTTGTTGTTACGAGCAGAATATCCATAGAATTTTCCACCCATACGTTTCTTGGTGTTCTCCATAATCTCGTTGAGTGTTTTTCCACCTTGAAATGGAGTGATTGGAAGGTTCTCTCCGCCCTTTCTCCCCTTCATCGCCATATTGATGACTTCGTTCTTTTCTACTAAAATATCCTTGCCGTCTTCGGTTCGCAATACAATGGATAAATGGAAGAGGTCGTCGTAGGGTTCATTTTCAATATTCTTCTTAAATTGTCCCAATGAGAGAACATTCAGCAATCCCGACAATTTCTTCTCAACGGGTTTGCGGTTAATGATGGCGGATACAATCTTCTTTTCCCCGTTGGTTTTGAGTAGTTTCCTAACACTGGGCGGGTAATCGTCCCTGCCTCCCTGTGCGACGGTTTTGACGCTTTCAGCGGTTTTATTGATGATTTTGCGGGTTTTCTTGGCGGTTTGTTTGACTGTTCCTACAATGTCGCTCACCAACCCGTTCCCTTCAAATGGATTGGGAGCATCAGTGTTGGTAATTCGCCTGATAGGTGGAGGTCGCGTTCTTACAGGTGGGCGTATAGCAACGGGCGGTCTTCTTGGTGGTTGTTCCCACTCTTCGGGTTTCGGGTCTTTAAAAGTATTGATTTCATCTCTCGGTGGTTGCGGTATCTTCCCGCCACTCATACGCTTCGCTCTCAAAGACGCCATATAATCTTTTGCTTCCTGCGAACCCTTTTCAAACTTCGGCATTTATATTCTATACAGATAAAATAAAAATGTAAATTAACTTATTTCCAGTAAATGCTGGATTGGAATACAGTAGTGGGGTTTTGGTAAATCCACTCTACCATACCTAAACGTCTCAATGTCCCTGATTACAAAAGTATCCCATAACTCCTTGTTGTATTCAATCTTACAATTACAATCCGTAAAGGCAAAGATGAATACCTGCTTGTGTTCGGCATCGGGGACGATTTTACTGACTGGGAGAATGGTGGTGGGGTAGGCGTTCTTCTTGTTGCGTCTGCTTTTCAGTTCAAAGGTCGTTCCGTCCTCTGCCTCAAAGTCGTATTTGTAATAGGGGTCTTTGTATAAATCTTTGGTATTGGTAATCTTACCGTATTCTATAAAGTGCTGGGACAATTGTGAGAGCATACTTACCTCCTTCTCCATTCCGTAATTCATATCGTTTTGAAAGGTTCTCATCATTTTATATTACATAGAGATTATAATTTTCCTAAATTAACCGATTAATTTTTGGATTAATAATCAACAACCCTAATAACCCCTTTTCAGGGGAAAAAACACAAAGTGGTCTATGGTTAAATAATATAGGGGGACTTTACAAAAAAGAGTCCAAAAAGGGGTTATTGGGGTTGTTGGATTATCTACATCACTATTATCTTATAAAAAATTGAATTAAAAGGAAGGATACATATACTATCAACAATAACAAAAATGGAAGACTTTGTAGAATACAAAACCATCACCATTCTCTTTATAGTATTGAACGGATTTATGAAATTGAGCGAAGCGGTAAAGGAGGATATAAAACCACATATCCATTTACCCGAAGCGGAGCAGAAGCGAATAATAAAATATATTGAACTCTTGGAGAACTTAACATTTAATAAGAAATGGAATACCAAAGATAAATATCTGGTGTATAATGTGGTTTCGTATGTGATACACAAGGCGGTAATGAATAAAGATTTATTGTTTGATACAATGAATGAACTGGATAAGATAATGAAAAAGGAATTGAATGAAAAAGTAATTAGCAAGGACGAATATATGTATTATCGGCGAACCAATTTTACAATCCGCCGTATATGTGATAAACTCTATAAAAACGACAATTATGCAATGGATTTAACAAATTGGAACGCTGGTGTATTTGATAAAATTCCCATCATATACGGAAAATAATCTATCTCTATATAATATAGAAATGGATTGGAGCGATGATATAGAAAAAGTGCTTGAAAGCATACGAGAGAACAGTTTGGTGATGAGGAAGCATCATACAAAGAATTATTTATCTTTTAAATCCACACTGAAATACTATAAAATCCCAGTAATAGTCATTTCGGCATTTAATTCAGTATTGAGTGTGGGAGCGGAGAAGTATATAAAACAGCAATACCTATCGGGAATAACCTGCTTACTCGCCCTTATCTGCGGAATAATCGGGTCAATAGAATTGTATTTGAAAATCCAAGAGAACTGCGAGAATGAACTGATTGCGTCCAAAGATTTTTATAGTTTGGCGGTCAATATATATAAAATGTTGTCGCTCAACCGTCTCCACCGAGACATAGAAGGCAAGGTTTTTTTAGAGGATTGCTACAAACAATATTTATCCATTTATGATAGGGCGAATGTGATGAGAAAGAAATACAATGATGCCCTGTTCCAAACGCCGACATTGAGCGAGAACCCTACATTGCGATTATCCATTCCAAATATAAATAGCAATGGCGGGGTAAGCGATACGAGTAGCGAAGAAAATATTTAAACCTCTTTATTGATATGCGTAAAACTTAACTTCCAAAACGCAACAATATTGATAAGTTAAGTTTGACTAAAATAGAAACCGAAACTAACCTCATTATTAACCGTTATAGTTCCCGTAGTTACAAATGTAGGAGTGTTTGTATAAGCAACATTTCCAGAAAAAGCGTATTGTGATGTAAGTTCGCTTGTAGAACTGAAAACGAATTTTGATGAATTATTAGGCGGTGCTCCACCAATATTAACCGACGCACTTGCTATAAGGGTAGAACTTCCATATCTAAATAATCCAATATGAGCGTATAAAACACTCGCAATTGAAGCATCATCGTCCCACGAAATAGTTCCTCCGTATGGTTTTACATTAAAAGGGAACGACCAACTTTCAGTTCTATCAGTCGCACCAATAGTCCCGCTCCAAGAAATTTTTGAATTTCTTGCACTAATAGTAGAATTCGTCCCAGTCAGCGTAATATTACACATAGGGACATTATTAATTCTTATATTATCACTCGCTATATTGACCGTAGTATTAGTAAGTGTGGTTGTCGTTGCGTCTGTTTTTAATTTTTCAGTTCCATTAACTCGTAAAGTATTAGATGTTTTACTACTTAATTGAATAGTCCCCGCATCAATATCATACCCTCCATATCCAATTGCCGATGTTCCGCCTGTGCTTGATACTCTTACATCGTAATCAGCACTATTACCACCACTTCTATAATCTATAAATGAAAAATTTGCTATACTCCCTAATCTTATATATTGTTCGTAAGTGAATACTCGCTTATTAAAATATGCCTGAAATTCCCCAGTAATTTGTCCCGCAAAATTCGTTACTCCATTCACATTAATATTATCATTAGTGAGTGTGGTTGTATCCACACCAAAAACCGCTTTATTAGCACCTGAGGTTGCTAATACTATATCACTTGCGTATTGATTAGCAATAACTAATTGCTGACTTCCAGAATTAGGATAACCCAAATACGCTCTTCTTATGGAGTTGTCGGGATAAAACTCAATATATAAATGGTCGTCGCCTTTTAATTTAAAACCCCCAGCGTTAGTTTTCATAACTAAACTTGTGTTCGTAAGTGTGGTTGTCGTATTATTTATTACCATTTTTTCAACCCCACCAATTTTTAAAATAATATTTATAATTGCGTCCAAAACAACCCCCGAAGCAGATAATAAAATCGCCAAAAAATCCATAATTTTAAACTCATTCAAATCATTACCATTAATATATAAAGGATTTAATGAACCACCCCCAACCGTATCAATTGTAATACCATCTCCAAACGATTTTATATTTAAAGAATTATTCGCTATAATAGTAAAAGTATCAGTAATCAATTCCTTATAATTTGCCGCCGCAGTTCCGCCAATAGTAGTTAGAATTTGTCCTTGTTCCCCTCCCATTGTAATAATGTTTTTATTAGCGATTGTAGTAGTATCAGTATCCATAATTAGATTAGAATAAGTAAAAGTATAGGTAGGTTCATTAGATATGATTGTATCCAATCGTAATACATTTGAACTTGCGTTAAGAAGTTGAACTTCTATCCCAATCGCCCTCAAAGCACTCGTTCCAACCCCCGCATCTCTATTCCATATTTTCACACTGGTAATAGGATAATTCGCACCCAAATCTACAAGCATATAAATATTACTGGAAGTAACAACCGCAGTATGCGCCATATCAGTATAGTTTCCATTCACCAATTTATCCCCAGTATTAGTCCCATACCACCCAACCGAACTCGTCACAGTCTTACCAGACGCTACATTCGTTCCGTCCGCAGTGTATGCCTCCAACTCCGCCAAATTGATAATAGTATTAGGAATGGAATGGAATAGTTTTATATATCTAACACTATAAGGAGAAGACAATTTAATATTATCATTAGTGAGTGTGGTTGTCGTTCCCTCCAATTTAAGTTTAGCAGTCCCAGTTCCACAGAATAAATCCAACCCGTCATAAGCAATTGAATCATCCCCCAATTTCATTCTTTTAGTAGTGCCTATCGCACTTGGTAATGTAATCCAGTTTCTAATGATACCCCCAGTATAAGCACTATCAATTTTAAAATCACCACCAGTATCGTATAAACGATAATCAACCTGACTATCAGCACCGTATGTAGCACTATTCCTAATAAAATACAATGATGGAATATTACCACTTGTAGAATGAATAGTAAGATTACAATCGCCACTTTTATTAATTACAACATCGTTAGAAGAGAGTGCCGTTGTTGTTGAACCAACATTTATTTTTTCAGTTCCTCCTGATTTAATATAGGTTGTAGTATTATTGAGTGTAGTGTCTGTTTCAGTCACATACATTTTACTAACGCCACTTGCACTATTAAAATGCAGTCGTAAATCATATGCAGGTGCTCCACCTAATCCACCTGCGACCCTCTGTGCCGATAAAGATACCCCATAACCATCATTAGTAGATGTCGCCATCGCTATACTCGCTCTTGCATCATTGGTATTAGCGGTATTTGTAAGTTTTAAATGCGGATTGGTAAATGCGTCTGTATTTTGTGCTTTATTAATTTCAACATTGTTAGAAGAGAGTGTCGTTGTCGCACTCTCTACTTTTATTTTAGAACTGCTCCCAACTGTTATCTCATTATATCCGTCAGGAAGGCAACGAATTATATTTCTACCTCCTGATGCACTCGCATATATATCATTTGCCGTATTATTTGTTCTTTTACTCTCTATTAAATTATACCCACCTGCTCCACTAGCATATATTTTATTATATGCCGATGTTCCAGTCGCCTCTATATAATTTTGTGTTGTTGCCGTAAGTGTGTTTGTTCCGTTAGTAAGTGTCGTTGTCGCATTTTCAATAGAAAGTTTTAATGTTCCATCACTCGTAGAAGTAGAACCCGAATAGAACTTATGGTTTGTATGAGTTAAATATTTAAGAGTATTTACCGCTATACCGAACCCATACTTTTCATCGCTAAATAGTGATAATGCATTCGCACCCGCACTCGTATAATCACCTGTATATATTTTAACTTTTTCAGTAAAAGTCGTCGCCCCATTCACATTAATATTATTATTAGTAAGTGTGGTTGTCGCATCTTCCACTTTTATTTTATCAGTTCCTCCCGATTGAATATTCGTAGTTGTCCCATCAATATTAATCACATCATTAGTGAGTGTGGTTGTCGTCGCACTGGTTTTTAACTTTTCAGCACTACCGATTTTTAATTGATTATAACTATCAGCAGTAAGAACGTTATTAGACCCAGTGCCTATCGCTGTCATAAGGTTTCTGCTATTTGTTCCGTTTGTTACAATATTATTTACAAAACCAGTAATGTCCCCATCATTCCCGATATTATTTTGTATCGTTGCCGAAATATTATTATAATCATTAGTGAGTGTGGTTGTCGCCCCATTTAAAATAATCTTATCACTTCCAGTGCCGTTCTTCACACTAAAATTATCATTCGTAAAAGTCTTCGCCCCAGTAATCTCTTCCGTTCCTGTTTTATGAACTACCTCAACATCATTCGCTTTCAATCCAAGTTGCGTAGCGATTGTTGTCGCAAAATTAGGGTCGTCCCCCAACGCCGCCGCCAATTCATTCAGTGTAACCAAAGTAGAAGGAGCACTATCAATCAAGGCATTAATTGCGTCTGTAATTTCATCATCAACGTAAGTAATAGACGCTTTCGTATTCAATTGTGTTTGTATATTACTCGTCGCTCCATCAACATAACTCAATTCAGTAGGGGTAAGCGTAATACTGTCCGCTACAATGTTTCCAGTAAAAGTAGTAGTTCCCGAAAGGGTTTTATCACCAGTAATGGTTTCAGTCCCTTCAATATGAACTACCCCTTGTAAAATCTCATCTTCCAAATCGTCCAACCGCCCATTTATTCCTGTGATTGTAGTTCCTGTAATATTCCCCGATACTTCCAATGCCCCCGATAGAGTTGTATTATTAGCGACTTCTAAACTATCCGCCTTGACATCTTCAATTGTCGCAATACCTCCAACATTTATATCTGTAAAACTTTGTGTCCCTTGTGCTTGTGGATATTTAAGAAAATATTTCTCTCCTTCGGCAACAGTAAGCGGAATATCCAATACCGTAAATACGGCAGGATTAAAAAATGGTAAATCTTCAATTGGCGGAGGGTAAGCAGACATTACTATATAATGCGATTATATTTTTTTATTGGGTTTTTAATTTTAAAATATTATATCTATCTATAATATAAGAAATGCCAACAGGGACAATACAGAACCTATACGAGAAGATGCCGAAAGAGTTTTTAGATAAGGTAGATAACCCCAACTTTCATTTACATAACCTAAAAATACCAATGCGAATGTGTATTGTAGCACCTTCGGGTTCAGGAAAAACTAATTTTTTATGTAATTTAATATCACTGTTCTCATCGGGCAAAGGGACTTTCCAAACAATCACAATCATAACCCGTAATAAAGATGAACCGCTATATCGTTGGATTACCCAAAAATGCGAGAGTATCATAATCAAAGAAGGGGTAGATAATACTCCACCGCTGGATAAGTTTGATAAAGATTTTAATCATTTGGTAGTATGGGACGACTTGGTTTTAGCAAAAGATTTAAGTAAGGTAGAGAATTATTACATCAGGGCGAGAAAGTTCGGTGTATCTTGTATATTCATCTCTCAATCATTCTTCAAAATCCCAAAAATAATTCGCAACAATTGTTCGTATATGGTGTTATTGAAATTATCAGGGAACAGGGAAGTAAATGTTATATTGAGTGAGTTCGGTCTTGGGGTCTCAAAAGAAGAACTATTGGATATATACAAGTATGCAACGGCGGAAAAGTTCTCTCCGTTGGTGATTGATATGGAGGAAGAGAGCAGTAAGAGATTTAGAAAGGGATTGTTGGAGGTAATCCAATTAGAAGAAGAGTGATATATATATAGGAGATGAAAGTCAAACACATAAATACTATAAGTTGTTTTATTATAATGAATATATACTATAAAATCGCATACAAGAAGCGAATTTAACTGAAAGTTAATACTTTAAACAAGAAAAACACTATATTATATGATTATTAAGATTAATATACATATAATATACTGTTTAAACAACGTAGAGGACAATTAAATTAATTTTATTAACGGTTTAATATCATTTTTCTTTGTTTATTGTTGTTTTTATCTTAATTATTGTATTATATATACTATAATTAACTATTTTCGTTGTTTAAATGCTTCTTCTCCTTAATTTTTAGTTAAATCGCATTTCATTTCCTCCACACATATATATATTCCTTATAAGTTTCGCTTTGCGTTCTTTTGTTTTTATGTAATGGTATATATTCAGTCGGTTCTCCTAACACCTTCAAACATACTCTCGTAAAAACTTCTTCGGGAACATTCAAACAGTAATGTCCTCCCTTCTTCAAATGTTTCCAAGTTTTCGTAAATATCGGTTCATAAAACTCTTCGTCCCATTTATCCTTATCCATCTTGGTTTGCCCTTTATAAGTTTCAATATTGTAGTATGGAGGAGAGGTGAGAACTAAATCATAATCTATTTTACTATAATCAACTGTGAGAGCGTTTTTAAACATAAGCGTTATTTTTGTAGTAGATTGTTCTTTTAATTTATCAACCATATCGTCGTAATGTTTTTTTAGAGACTTGTTTAAATCTATGCCTGTGTATCTCTCTATATCCAAAGCACAAGCACCAACAAGACGACCACCCCAACCCATAGTAAAATCCAACACACTTCTCGGTTTGTATTTACAATAAACATTCATAGCAATTATCGGTTTAAAAATTGAGATTGCTCCAAAATACAACCGAAATATTTCCGCCCAACTTGCCGTTGTATCTCCATATTTTTTTAAATATCTTGTTATATATCCTTTTTGTCTCCACTGATTTTGGTTCTCCATTACATCATAAAACGAAAAACCTTGTTTTCCCAAAGTGTCTAATCGTCTTATTTTTGTAAAGTAATCAACAAACTTATTCCCTGTTAGTATTGCTTGGGATACTTCGTTTATAGTATTACAATTAATTTTTTTTAATTTTTCAAAATCCTTATCTGCTTTTTCTTCCGTTATTGGTTCTGCTAAGGTTTCACTTGTAATTTTTTTCTTTTCGCTCTCGGTAATGCTTCCTCCCTTAATTTTCTTATCCCGCAACTGTTTCATATATTCCTTTGCTTCATCGCTATTCTTTTCAAAACGGGGCATTTTTTTCTTATTATATGGATATATTTTTTTTGGTGTTTTAAGCGTTTTAAAACATTATATTTTTGTTAAATCTATCTGTCCGTTGTCAAAAATCATACGGTCAGTTCCACCAACCCCAACATCAATCTCCTTTCGCAACTTGGGGTCGCTTGGTTGGAAGAAATGTTTGAGAATATACTCGTTTTTCTTAAAATCAATACTCTCATTCAGGTCATCAAAGAAGAAAAGGAAATCCTCTACATCTTCGTAGATGTCGCCTTTACGATGTGGATACGCAAAGATGAAATGTAGCATAGCACAACAGAAGAACCCACACACTTCTCCCATTAGTGATTGGATATTCTTTGTATTGTATGGGAGTTTTTGTCCTGTGCTTTTCAATACCGCCTTTTTAATATCTTCGGGAGGCGGTGCTCCATAACTATCAAAGTAAAACGGTTTGATTTTGTTGTCTTTATATTTCATAACCGCAAGACAAGTCCAGTGAGAACCACTATTCAACATTCCTGTATCGGCATCAAACTCATCGTCTAAATTAATAATATATGCTTTGTTGTAAAGTATCTTGCTCGGCATCTCATCTTTGAATACAATATCCGCCAAAGGGATATTCATTTTCTTACAGAGAACTTTCAATTGTGTATCTGTGAGCGACATTCCCTTATACTATCTAAATAGAAAATAAATATTTATGTTTTAACTTATGTTTTAAGCATATAGTCCGCTTCCATTCATATTGCCTCTCATTTGGAATTGCGGTGGTAGTGTGTGTTGGAATTGGAAATTGGCGGAGTGTGCTTGTGATTGGAAAGCGGGGTGGGACATTGCTAATAAACTTCCATTCACACCAACTAAACCAGCGGTTGGGGTATTGGCAACGCCTCTTCCTTGTCTTCCAGCATACAATCCCTCGCCTCCCATTCCTCTTCCAGCATACAATCCAATTCCTGCAATCCCTCTTTTTTCTCTCATTATTTCATTATATTTTTGTTCCATTTGTTCTATTTTTTTTTGTAATTTTATTCTATCCGCTAATAATGTTCTGCTTCCAGTTCTTAAATCTTCCATTTTTGCTAATTTGATTTTGAGTTTATCTATTTGTTTTCTCAACTCCGTAAAATCGTCGCTTATTTTACTTGACCCAAGACCATTACCCGCAAGTTCCTTTTTTAACCTTTCTTTTCCGTATTGTTTCGCTTCGCCAATCTTTGCTTTACCGAATGATGTTGCCTCGTCCTTTACTTCCTGTAAAGCACTTTTGCCTATTTCTTCTCTCGCCTTTTTAAATGATGAATACTTTGAGGGTTTATCAATCGCCTTATTCAATTCCTTTCCTGCGAATGTTCCTAATTTATCACCAGCAATTCCCGCCAATGGAATTAGTTGCGGTTGCCCCGTCGCCAATGCTGCGGCGGTTAATCCAGCAGTGGCGAGTTGCGGTAATTTCTTGGCGACTTCTCTACCTACTTGTTTTGCTCCCGCAATCGCCACCTTTTTAACAACTGGTGTTGCCTTCTTCGCAATTTTTTCAACCGCCTTAAAAATACCTCTCCCCTCCATCTCACCAGCACCCTCTCGGTTCGCTTGGATTTCTTCGGCGTTAAGTCTTATTTGAACTCCCTTTTGTTTCGCAAGAGAACGGGTGGCGGAATTGTAAGTGGAAGGGGCAACCATAAGAATAACCCCGCTTCCTTTCATAACTGGTTTCACTCTTACAGGGTGTCCGTTTCTTAACCTACAACACTGGTGGGGCGATATACCTACTTCTAATCGTTCCATTATATATTACAGGCAGAGAAAAAAATGATGGGGTTTCGTTAAATAGGAGATAATGGTATGTATCTTCCTAAATATCATACTGTATCCAAAACAGTAATCCCCACACTATAAACACCACCACTATATCTCTTGTTGTCTCGTCCATCCTTTTTTTATTATTTATTGATATTGTTTTTTTTCCCTAATCCCAAGTCTTGCTTAAATCAATGTAAAACGCCCCTTTTCCTTTTTTATATGTTTTTGATTTACGTTCCATTTTCATACATACCCTTTTTTCAAAATTAGTTTTTTGTAATTTTTTAACAAGGAAATACATATCAGCATTATGTTCTATAATCTCATCTGTAATGAATGGAAGTAACTCGGGGTGTTTCACACTTACAACATACTTTACATTACTCAATTTTAAACTACAATCTATGATATTGAATAATACTTGTCTTGTTTGCTCTATAATCTTTTCGTTTTGAAGTGTATTCATTTTTGATTGTTATTTTGTGTTTTATTACTATTATACTTTTCAGGAAATTAAAATCAATTTTATAAATTTTTTACGTAAAAACGCAAAAACGTAAAAAACCTAAATAAATTTATAAAATTGATTTTAATTTCCTGAAAATTGAAATAGGTATAAAAACACAAAAGGGTTGTAAAATTGATTTTAATTTCCTGAAAAGTATAATAGCAATAAAACAGCAAGAAAGCAACAAGCAATAAAACAAAATGACCGAATTCGTTAATGAAACCAAATTGTATAAGGATTTTATATTCACTGCCGAGGGACGCAGTATGTTAAGACAATCCATAAACATAAAAAAACAATGGAAAGAGCAACAGGGAGATATAACCATTGAGACCGCTGGTGTGAAACTCAATTTAATCAGTCCAGTATTAAGAAAGAAAATCAAAAAAATCAAAATCACCCCGATTGGATTGAATAACCAATGTCATCGCAACGCTCAATTATTTAACCAATGCGGATATACATCGCAATTGGGATTTAATATAACTGCTTGTCCTTGCGGTAGAAAAATCGGGTTGGAACTCCACTCGGTTAATAAAAAAGATGGAGTATTCTATGACTTTACAAGAGACTTTAATGATGAAACGGAAAAATACTTCCTTCCTTTGGATGTAAAAGCAACCGCTAATAAATATGTCGCTGTTTATGGTAATACGGTATTTGATATAAATAGAGGGTGTAAATGTAATATTGAATGGACGGATAGTTTGGAAATCACAAAAATCACACAAAGCGATTTTATAGAATTTTGTAAAGATGTGGAAGACAACTTGGATAGGATTAAGGTTTGGAGTTAAACTCCTTTTGTAAATCCACTATATTATCAATTAAATTAGAACTGCTTCCCCAAAGTAATTTATAACTAAACAACGCTGGACTTGGAATTAATCGGTCTATTAATTCCCTTTCTTTTTTGTTTGCGTAGTGTCGCTTACGATACGCATCTCGCTTCGCTTCGTCTTGGTGGTCTATGTAAGTGTTTCCTTCGTCCAATCCAAAATGGTAAGTCTTTTCTTCGCCTTTATCGCTGACTACTATGCGAAGACGCTTGTGTGGTTTCTTGCTCTCGGTCAATTCTATTATCTCAATCGGCATATATATTTATGATATATAAGAAAAAAGGAGTTTATCCCCCTTTTTCTTTTTTTTTTTATTTATTTTTTTATTGTCCGCCTTTTTGGATAGTGATAAGTATTCCATTATCATTATCCTCTTTTAACGCTTTCAAGATTATTAATTTGTTTATCATCATACTCCACACAATAATAAGGTTGTCTTGTTCCATTTCCACTGCCTTACATAATTCTTTCATACATTCTTCGTTCCATTCTCCCATCTGTTTCCAAATATCCACTATAAACCGTTCTATGGAATTCAACATCATAAAAGTATTCCTAATTATTTCTTCCCTACTAACCCCCATTTTTGTCTCTTTCGCAATACATAGAAGACTTGACTTTTTTATTTGTTTTTCAAAATTTCCAATTTCATCTCCTTTTTCAACTATGCCGACTGGAATACAAGTTCCCTTGTAGAAGTAGAGAGTTTGTTTTGAGTTCATCTTTTTCTTGGTTTTGGTTGCTTATAGTTGCTATTATACTTTTTATATAAAACAATTCAATTTTTTCCCTTTTTTTACGTAATTTTACGTTTTAGTCTTTCAGCATAAGTGTTTTTGCGGGGGCGTTTGGAATTACTATCCATCATATCTATAAACATAAATTCTCCTATTCGTTCCAGTAATTTCGGGAATAGAGACTTACATACTGACGCAAATTTCATTTCTTGTAGCACTCGCATATAGTCGTTATACGAAAATGTGTAGTCTAATAATGGTTTGTTGCTTTCATAATACAGGTCTTTATCTATAATTTTAATTTTTCCGTTGGATACATCTATGAGTTTGTTGTTTTTATTATTATGTATTAATAAGTGATGGATTATAATACCGTCTTGCCTCCTGATTTGGAGAACCTTTAAATCAAACACATCTTTCTCTTCGGGGAACTTGAACCAAAAGTCGGTAATCCTTTGGGTATTCATCGCTATACAATTACCTTCTCCCGATTTTGGTGGTTTTCCTGTTGTTTTGATAAATACGTCGCTGGTGTTAATTGTATCCATATTTTGTGTTTTTGGTTGCTGTTTCTTGCTGTTTTATACCTATTTCAATTTTCAGGAAATTAAAATCAATTTTATAAATTTATTTAGGTTTCTATATCATTATAATCGTATAAAATATAACAACCCCAATAACCCCTTTTTGGACTCTTTTTTGTAAAGTCCCCCTATATTATTTAACCATAGACTACTTTGTGTTTTTTCCCTTGAAAAGGGGTTATTAGGGTTGTAACTTATATCATATTAATCATATAAATTACTATTCATTAACAACTGTATCCGCATCATCAGTATCTTCTACTTCCCTTTTCTTCCACCCGACTACTGAATAACATTTCAACTGAATACTATTATAATAATCGTCTTTTTGCTTCATATATTTCCTAACAAATATATTGCTTCCCAACGCAGATATAAACTTCTTTTCTGTTCCGTATTTCTCCTTATCCTGTTTAGACATATTATAACCCATATCACTCTTAAAAGCATAATAAATATCTTTCACTCTACAAACACTCTCCTTATCCATTTCATAATTATCAACAAACCAATCATAGAATAAATCACTCTTCGCCAAATAAACCTTACTGCTCTTTACAACAATATCAGGAACAGCAACATCTTTGCTTCTATAATTAAGCAACAAATTAAATAGTGATTGCCTATTCTGCTCCTTAAACTCATCGGTTTTATAATACGCATTACGAACTCCAACGCCAACCCGTTCTTCTTCGTCCATCGCATCATATACGGATTGTTTCACAAACTTACTATTAAAGTCTATAACACCTTCACCCAAGCGGTCGCTCATAGCATCATTCATCTCGTCCAAATTCGGCGGTGTATTACATTCCACAATATTCGTCGCAACTATATTCACACTCTCAACTTCACCGTATAGTTTTCTGGAAGATATTTTACTATCCCCCGATAATGCTTTCAACGAACTACAACAAATATTCTTATTCGCATCGGGTTCGCTCACCAAAACGCAACGCTTATTATGTAGAGCAATCGCTTCGGGGTTCGCACCGTCCTTAAAGGGTTGAGTTAAGAAGGTTTTCGGTAATGCGTATGCGTAATCTCCCAACATACTCATAAGGAGTTCATCTAATACAGATTTTCCATTCCCGCCAGTTCCAGTAAAGATATAAACATTTCTGCTTTGTATTCCCACCATACAACTATAATATGCTTTCATTAGGTAATCTCGCACCCCTTTATCTCGCTGGATAGTTTCAATCACCTTTACAAGTTCTGTATCTTTATAATTCTCATCGTAATCCCACCCGCAACAGGTCGCCATAAAATCCAACGGGTTCGGTTCAACCTTCTTACCGAGTTTCAAATCAAATACACAATTTTTAAATACGAACATATAAGGGTTTAAATCCCATTCTTGTTTATCATTACAAATCTTACTACAAATCGCCTTTATCATTTCTGCTTTGTGTTTCTGCGATTTCATATAGTCCTTGACGCTGATATTCACCTTATTCCAAAACGCAATCCCCTTATTCGTATTGTCGTCATCTTCCGTTTCCCCTGCTTTCTTCGTCCAATACATAATTTTTCCAAGTATCCATTTCTTCACATCTTTATAAAAGGTTGTATCTATAAATTGATGGATATTAGAATGATGCTTATTATCTCGTTCCCAGTAAATTCCGTTAAAGTGATAAATAAACCCATTGGTAAAACGGAATTTGTCGCTGTATAACCCAGTGAATATATCAGCAAACGCAACATCTGTGAAACAGGTTATTCTAGGGACTTTTACATTGAAATCACACCAAAGTAGTTTCTGTTCTTCCTTTACACATTTATCAATAATATAACCTTGCGATGCTTCTCGCCATTCGGCGTATTCCTTTGGTTTATATTTCATAACAATATTATTAATCGCCCCCATACCTACTTCCCTTTCTTTCTTATCAAAATTATCCCATAACTTTTCCGCAGTATTTGTCCGTTTTCCTCGTAATTTATAATGTATTTCATTCCAATCCAACCACATCTGTTTTTTATACCCCCCTCTTAATAACGCCCCGCATATTCGCAACCAATCTGGTCGTTCAATCATTTTACCTCCATTATCGTCAAAACCATTTCCTAACCTATTAAACAATAAATCATAATATCTATCTTTTGTATCATACTCTCTTTTTTCTTTTTCGTCCTCGCTTGATGACGGGGTTATAAGCGTAGCAGAACTCCTCGCAATCGGTTTTACTTTTTCAATCGGTTTATTCATCTCATCATACTCGTTCAATAAATCCAAGATATAACTGGTTTCGGGCATTCCTTCAACCAACACAATAAAGGGGCGGTCGTTAAGGAACTCTCTACTCGCACCAATCTCATTCGTAATCTTACTCAACGTCGCACTCGGTGGAATAACTTGATGAGTTCCATTACTATAATATATTTCTAACGAATGTAATTCAATCTTTTTCTTCGTTTGGTTCTCAAAACGCTCAACCAATTCGGGAATATCAGTAAAGTCAAACAGTAAGTTAAAGTTGCCTTCCGTCCCGCCCTTAAACATTCCGTCATCACTTGTCTTAATCTCATTGTATTTTTGTAGTTTCTCCTTTGTATAATCACACCCGACCCTTTGCCCGTCCTTACCTTTATTACCGCAACAGTCCCAGTCCAAACTTCCTATGTATCGGTCGTTGCCTTGTCTTCCTGTTCTCAATCCAAATCTTTTACCGTTCTTATTCAAATGCCTTATAATCTCTTTGTGTGGTAAGTTTTCCCATTCGCTCAACCCATAACCACCGCTATTTAACGGTTGCTTCGTCGTTTTACCACCAACACTCATAATCGTATATCCAAGTTCGGCGAGTTTCAAAATCAGGTCGGTCATTATATATACTCTACGGATACTTTATTTATATTGTTTTTACAATATAAATCAAGTCAATTTTTTCCATCAAATTCGTAAAAAAACATAATTTTCCTAAACCTTTTCAACACAAAAATTCTTCCATTTTTATAGTGGGTCTCTCACCAAAACCTCAAAACTGTATCTCCTGATAATATCCCTAAATAACTCTACGTCCAATTCCCTCAATTCTTCCAAACTGGAAGTGATTTTGGAAACCACAGGGAACATCTCCCCGTATTTCATTACATCTTCTTTGTTGCCTTTGTATTTCGTCTTGTAGTAGGCAGTCTTATTACAATTCTTAATAGCATCGGGGTTCTCGGCGTATTTCCTGCGTTTCCATTCCCTCATATATTTCCTGCGTTTCTCTTTACCTTCGTCGGTATCAATGCCTTCGGCGACCCATATTGGTTGTAATTGTTGTTCGCTCATTTTATATAGTATTGTGATATTTTATTTATATTATTTATTATATATAAATTAAATCAATTTTTCTAAATCAATTTTATAGATTTTTTTGTGTTTTTTGTGTTTTTTTGTGTTTTTTGTGTTTTAAACTCTTGCCCCAGTCAATGCGTCAATTGAGATTTCAACTCCATATTCAACGAAACAAATCAAGTTAATTTGTCTTCCAGAAAGATTTTGTCCTACAACTTGAATGGATTTTGGAACTTGTTCCTCAACAGGCAACGCTCTACTAACATCTACGTAATGGTAGCAGTATTCCATCTCAAACGCTTGGGCGTCAATCAAACCACTTGTAAGTCCATCAGTCAATCCGCCGTTGATTGCTCCAACTCCTTTAAGGTGATTGTTAAAACTCTCAAATCCGTATCTTTGGGTGTTGTAAATGGTATTTTGTCCGCTGACTACAACGTTGAAATTGGTAAGCATACAGAGCGGAGAAGTTGGTCCAGCACCAGCAGGGTCAAACGGAGAACCAAACGGAGTAATTCCCGAACCAGTATGGGTTTCACTGAAAAATGGAAGACAGAGAACACTCTTGATATTCGCAATACCGTTGGTGAGAAGACTGTTGATAGTTCCATTGGAAGCAACATTAAGAATTTGGTATTGATAAACATCGGTATATTTAATGGTCTTGATAGGAGAAGACAAGTAGGCACTCTCAAAGGAAGGATTGAATGTATAAGCAGGAACATACAAGACGACGTTTGGAGATAATCCACCCGTTCCAATTGGATAGACGGTTGGGTTGCTCTTCAAAGTTGTATCCAAGCAGGTAGAACCAACCGAGATATTCGCAATGAAAGAAGCACCGAGAGTAGGGTCTTCTGCCGAGCATAAAGCAACCCCACCTGAACCTCCCGCTCTGGAAGCA
>Ga0222714_10001627_pt1 | contig 25134 bp, 21 predicted proteins | sample C33_3DmetaG_FD_165048 | JGI IMG/M metagenome (GOLD analysis project Ga0222714, IMG submission 165048) | Estuarine water microbial communities from San Francisco Bay, California, United States - C33_3D | ecosystem: Environmental > Aquatic > Marine > Unclassified | place: USA: California...
ATTCGATCCCAAACAAAACAATTGCCTTGGGTTTGCGTTGTACCTTTGACGGGCGAATTTTTCGCCAAGAGACATGATTTCGCGCGATACGTACATTGCCCTGACCAAGTTTGGAATTGTAGGCGGCCTCAGCTTCTTTGTGGACCTGAGCGTTTACTATGGCTTGAGTCAATTCATCGCGACTTGGGTGGCGAAATCGGTGGGCATTGTGGTGGCGACCAATGTCAATTATCAACTCAATAAGCATTGGACTTGGGGCGCTAGCGACCGCAATACCATGCGTCTAGCCAAGTACTTGCTTCTCTATACCGTATCGGGTTCAGCCAACGTGATTTCCAATGAATTGCTGCTCGCGGGCCTTCCCAAAATGGAGCTGAACGCCATGGTTACCGTTCTCAACAGCGGCTACGAATTTGGATTGGCGGCAGTGAAAATTCACAAGTTTGTCGCTGTGATAGCGGCTACGGCACTGGGCATGGTCATCAATTTCCTGGGTCAGAAAATCTGGGTCTTTAAGGCCGACAGCGAGGACTAAGTTTGCGTACCTTTGTGCATTATGGCTTGTTCATCATGCGGTACAAAAGGCTCTAAACCCGGCGGGTGTAAGAGCAACGGTAACTGCGGAACGAGCGGCTGCAACGCGTTAAACGTATACGATTGGTTCCGCGACATGGAACTGCCTGGAGGGGATAAACCCTTCAATATTGTTGAAGTTCGATTCAAGGGCAGCCGCAAGGAGTTTTTCCGCAACCCCGAGTACCTAGATTTATATACGGGAGACCAGATAGTGGTCGAAAGCAGCGTCGGATACGACGTCGGAACTGTCTCAGCTTGGGGCGAAATCGTGCGTCTGCAGCTGAAGAAATACAAGGTTTCAGAAGACTCTGAACAAATGCGCAACATCGTGCGCATGGCCGGTGAGAAAGACTTGGAACGAAAGAAAGAACAAGACGAGCGCGAGGCGCAGGTTTTGGAACGCGCGCGTACCATCAGTTTTGATCTGAAACTCGCCATGAAGATTTCCGACATCGAAATCCAAAGCGATGGCCGCAAGGTGATTTTCTTCTATACGGCCGAGTCTCGTGTTGATTTTCGCGAATTGATTCGCCGCTACGCCGATGAGTTTCGCATGAAGATTGAAATGCGGCACATTTCATACCGCGAAGAAGCTTCTCGTTTGGGTGGAATAGGCGACTGCGGTCGCGAGTTGTGCTGCTCCACTTGGTTGACCGATTACAAGATGGTAGGTACAGGGGCTGCTCGCACCCAGAATTTGGCGATCAACATGGAAAAGTTGGCCGGTCAGTGTGGCCGTTTGAAGTGCTGCTTGAATTTTGAATTGGACCAGTACGTGGAGGCCGCCTCAGAGTTTCCCAAAGGGAAGGTCATTAAAATTGATACCACGGCCGGGATGGCCTATGCCCGCAAATCTGACATCTTGAAAAAGATGATGTGGTTTGCATACGAAGAAGAAGAATCGTGGATTGCATTGCCCGTAAACACGGTGAATGATTTGATTGCTCAAAACAAAGAGGGTCAGCAAGTAGCGCATTTGTCTGAATTCGCCCCAGCGGCAGAAATCTTGGGCAAAGTGGTAAAAGAAGAGGTTGATTTCATCGAAGGAGCCGAGTTGCTCAAAGGAGCGATTGGGGATCTCAAAGATCCTGACCGCCGAGGTGGTAAAGGCCGCAACCGAGGTCGTGGTGGAAAAGACCGTGGGAACCGTGAAGGTGGCGAGCGCGGCAATCGCGATGCCGCCGAAAATCGCGGCCCCCGCAAAGAAGGCGAAGCCCGAGAAAACACAGGCGACCGCCGCGACCGCAATCGCGGTCCTCGCCCTGAAGGTGGTGAAAACCGGGGCCCTCGCGAAGGGGCTAACCGCGAAGGGCGCGACAACCGCAACCGCGGTCCTCGCCCTGAAGGCGGCGAAAACCGAACCCCTCGTGAAGGTGGCGAAAACCGGGGTAACCGCGAAAATCGCAACCGGGGCAATCGCAGCCCACGCCCTGAGGGAGCCGAGAACCGTGCACCTCGCGAAGGTGGCGAAAACCGCGCGCCTCGTGAAGGTCGTGACAACCGCAACCGGGGCCCTCGTCCCGAGCGTCCTGCGGGAGAAAAAGGATCTGGCAATCCCAATCCGCGAAGTTTTAAACCGGCAAACAAAGGGGAAGGCCCCTCTGAAGGATAACAACGAAAACGGCGACTCTCAGGTCGCCGTTTTTCATTCAGGAGATTCCATGGGAGCCGCCGGCCTGACGCTTTCTCGTTGATCTTGCATGGCTTCGCGTTGGGCTTTCATCACAGCCTGCTGCTCAGGGGTCAACAATGCTTTGATGGCCATTTTGTGTTGTTTGTTGAGTTGTTGAATGGCTTCGGCATGTTGTCGATTCAATTCGCGAATTTGAGCTTCTTGTTCAGGGCTTAAATTCAGCAAAGAATCCATGCGTTGCAACTGCATTTCCATGCGCGCTTGATGACCGCGAGGACCCATAGGGGCGGCGGCTGCAGGTTGGTTAAGAGAGCTGATATTGCTAGTGGCGGGTTTCTTCTTTTTGTTCGGTTCGGCAGTGGCTACCGTTGCCAATGCCAGGCCCAGCAGGCCTGCTATCCATGTCTTTTTCATCTCTATTAGGATGTTAAAAGGGAATCGAAAGTTTAAAATAGGGCAACCATTTCTACCTCTTGCTTGTTTACTTGCAAGACTATGCCTGCTGCCTCTGCTGACTGGAAACCTATATGGAACCAATGGTTTGAAGCGAGAAATTGGCAGCATCACCGCTTTCAGGAAGAATGCGCTGAACGATATTTTCAAGGAAAAAGTGGCCTGCTCAATGCTCCAACAGGAAGCGGCAAAACCTTTGCCTTGGCTCTTCCCGCTCTGGTAGATGCGAAATTGAAGAACCACAAAAAGGGTTTGTTCTTGCTTTGGATTACCCCGCTTAAGGCCTTGAGCAAAGACATTCGAACGGCCATTGACGAGGCCAGTCAACAACTGAGATTGGATTTTACGGTCGCCCTGCGAACCGGAGACACCAGTGCTGCTGAGCGGCAAAAAATCAAAACCAAAGGGGTGCAAGTGTTGATTACAACACCAGAATCCTTGCATTTGATGCTGGCCAGCGCCGGCAGCACAGAGTTTTTCAAGCATCTTTCTATGGTTGTTTGCGACGAATGGCATGAGCTGATTGGCTCCAAACGAGGAGTGCAAGTAGAACTGTCTTTGGCTCACCTGCGAAACCTGCACAAGAACTTGTCAACCTGGGCCATTTCGGCCACCATTGGCAACTTAGATGAGGCCAACCGCGTATTTCTTGGACCCGGCAACAAAGGAGTTCAGGTCAAAGCCGACATTCAAAAGAAGATCGAGGTGCATACCATCATGCCCGATAGCATCGATCGTTTTCCTTGGTCAGGACATATGGGAACCGCTCTGCTTGGCAAAGTCCTACCCCTAATCGAAGAGGCCAAAACCACCCTCATTTTCACCAACACCCGCAATCAAAGCGAAGTCTGGTACCAACAGTTGCTCGAAGCAAATCCCAGTTTGGCCGGCCGTATGGCGCTGCACCACGCCTCATTGACACGCGAAGTGCGCGATTGGGTAGAGCAGAGCCTCCACGAAGGTTCGCTGAAGGCCGTGGTTTGCACCTCCAGTTTGGACTTAGGAGTTGATTTTCGCCCCGTAGATCGGGTGATCCAAATTGGCAGCCCCAAGGGCGTTGCTCGTTTTTTGCAAAGGGCGGGCCGAAGCGGCCATGGGCCTGGCGAAGTTTCAGACATTCATTTCTTGCCCACCCATTCATTGGAATTGCTCGAGGCTGCAGCCTTGAAACAAGCCGTTCTTGGAAACAAAATCGAATCTCGAAAACCCGTCTTAAGGGCCATGGACGTGCTGTTGCAGTACCTGATGACCTTGGCTGTGGGAGAAGGTTTGCAGCCCGACCGAGCCTTCGACGAGGTGCGCCGTACCCACGCATTTGCCTCCATCTTGCGCCCTGAATTCGATGACTTGATTCGTTCCTTGGAGTGGGGAGCCAAAAGTTTAGAGGCCTATGACGAGTACAAAAAGATCGCCTGGTTTGAAGACCGTTACAAAGTGCTGAACCGAAAGTTAGCGATGATGCATCGGCAGAGCATAGGCACCATAGCCAGCGATCAAACCCTGTGGGTCAAGCTTCAAGGTGGCAGCAACTTGGGGGCGATGGAAGAGTATTTTATTTCCAAACTCAAAGAAGGAGATGCCTTTGTGTTTGCCGGCAGGGTGCTCGAATTTGTGCGCATCGAGGGCCATACGGCGATTGTTCGCAAAAGCAAAAAGAAGAAGGCTGTGGTTCCCAGCTGGATGGGAGGGCGCATGAGTTTAAGCAGCGAATTGTCTGCTGAATTGCGCCGCAAAATGGAGACTTGGCCAAGCGCACAAGAGCCTGAATTGAAATTGTTGAGGCCCCTATTTGAGATTCAAGCGCAGCGCAGCTGTGTCCCCCAAAACGATGAGTTGTTGATCGAACTCTTTGAGAGCCGCGAAGGATACCATCTCTTTGTTTTTCCCTTTGAAGGACGTATGGTGAACGAAGGCATGGGCATGCTTTTCGCCTATCGCCTGAGTCAAATTTCGGCCCAGACCTATTCCATAGCCATGAACGACTATGGGTTTGAATTGCTCAGTTCAGAACCCATTCCATTGGAAGAGGCCCTGGAGTTGGATTTGTTCAATACCCGAGACTTGTCTCGGGACTTGCAGGAGTCTACCAACTATTCCCTCATGTGCCAGCGCCGATTTGCCGATATCGCGGTTATTGGGGGCCTTTTGTTCAAGGGAACCCAAAACAAACCGGTTAAAAATCGCCATTTGCAGTCTTCCTCACGCTTGATTTACGGTGTGTTCAGTGATTTTGAGCCCGATCATGTTTTGCTTCAACAAGCACGCGAAGAAGTATTGACTAATCAATTGGAGGAACGTCGATTGCGAATCGCTTTAGACAAAGCCAATCAACAAGAACTGATCATTCACCGCATACAAAGACCCACACCCTTCTCCTTTCCCTTGATGGTGGATCGACTGCGCGAAACCTGGAGCAGCGAAAAGCTCGAAGATCGCATTGCTCGCATGCTCAACGAGGCTGAAGACGTATAGTTTCTGAAATTGGGTTTCCCATTTCAACATCGATGCTTGGAGGCTAACTTTGACACGCCATGAAATTCCTGTATGTCGGTTTGGGAAACCCGGGTGCTGAGTACGATGCGACTCGCCACAACATTGGGTTTGCTGTGCTGGACGAACTGGCCGAAAAGTTGGGAGGGGAATGGCAAAGCGTACGCCATGGCCACATGGCCGTTGTCAGCCACAAAGGTCGAAAACTGCACCTGCTGAAACCCAACACCTACATGAACCTTTCGGGTAAGGCCGTGGCTTATCACATGCAACAGGAAAAGATGCCCTTGGAGAACATTGTCGTCATCACCGACGACATCGCCTTACCCACAGGCAAACTGCGCTTGAAGGAGAAAGGAAGCGACGGCGGTCATAACGGTTTGAAAAGCATCAACGCCTCTTTGAATACTCCCAATTACGCCCGTCTTCGCTTTGGCGTGGGCAATGATTTTGCCAAAGGCCGCCAAGCCGAATATGTCTTGGGCTTGTTCAAAGATGAGGAACAAGAGGCGATTGCCGATGCCATCAAGCGGTCCATACAAGGCCTACTCAGTTATTGCACCCAAGGCCCCGGCCACACCATGACTCAAGTCAACGCTCAAAAATAAACCACCCCTATGCCCAAAATAGAAACCCTGCTCAGTCCTGCCTTGTTCCATTTGCACAGCGAAGGAATCGAAGACAAACAAGTGGTCATCATTGACATTTTGCGAGCCACTACGACTGTAGTGGTGGCTTTTGAAAACGGCGTTGACCACGTGGTAGCCTCGGCTAGCGTCAAGGAAACCCAAACCTTTCGAGACAAAGGCTATTTGGTTGCAGCAGAGCGCAACGGCATCACCGTAGAGGGCTTCGATTTGGGCAATTCCCCCCAAGATTATACCCCTGAACTGGTAAACGGGCGCAACATTGCCTTGACCACCACCAATGGAACCCGAGCCTTGAATATGGCCGAAGAAGCCGAAACCGTTTGGGTGGCCTCGTTTCGCAACTTGACGGCGACGGCAGATGCATTGACCCAAAATGGGCGCGATGTGCTCTTGTTTTGTGCCGGCTGGAAAGATCGTTTCAACATGGAAGACACCTTGTTTGCAGGTGCCTTGGCTGAACAATTGATGTCGCGCGGTTGGAGCACCGAAGACGACGCGACACTGGCCGCCATGGACTTATACACCCGTAACCAATCCCAATTGCCTGATTTCTTGGAACAGGCGTCGCATGTTCAGCGCTTCAAAACCTTGCACCTAGAAAGCGATCTGGAAGTCTGCTTGAAGACCGATAGCAGCCGAATCGTCGTCAAACTCGACGGCGATAAATTGGTAGGTCAAACGATGTAAGCCATGATCAGCGAGGCGTATTACGAGTTTCTCATCGACCTTACTCTCAACAATCAAAAGACCTGGTTTGATGAGAATCGCAAACGCTACGAACGCGATGTAAAGAAGCCCTTCGAACAGTTTGTGGCTCAGCTGTTGGAGGCGGTTTGCGCCATCGACGGTCGGTACGGTGGCCTTGAACCCAAAGATGTCATTTTTCGCATCAACCGCGACATTCGTTTTTCGAAAGACAAGACCCCTTATAAAACCAATCGTTCTTGTTTGATTGCCATAGGTGGCAAACGCAAAATGCAACCGGGAGGCCTCTATCTGGAATTGGGTCCTGAGCATTGCGGCATCTACAGCGGATGGTACATGCCCGATCGCGACCAACTTTTGCGCATTCGAGAACATTTGGCGGCCAATACCCACCGGGCTCAATCCCTGTTGGCCGACACAGCCTTCATCAAAACCTTCGGAGAGATTCGGGGCGAAGCCCAAAAGCGCCTACCCGCCCATCTCAAAGTGGCCGGTGATGCATTCCCCTTGATCTACAATACCCAATTTTACGTGATGCATGAATTCGAGCCCGAGCGTAGCCTCGAGCCCGATTTCATTCCCTTCATTCTCGACTGTTGGAAGGCCGTAGAACCCTGGAACCAATTCTTAGGCGAAGTCCATTTGCCAGAAGATTGAGCCTGGGCTACAAGCGAAGCCCCAACCAATCTTTTTTGGTTTTGTATTCTTGGCGCAGAAAGCGAGATCGCGGCCCGCTTCCGCTGCTGCTGAGCAAGGTGCCCGAGGCAATGCATGTTTCTATCCAGCGACGGGTAGCGGCCACCCAAGGTTCACAATCAGAGGTGATGACCCCGCTCAGGGACGAACACACCACGGCAACCTGGTCTTTTTCGCTGTCGAAAACCAAACTGTTGTCTACATTGGTCAAGGCATTGAAATACAATTTGTAAGAGGCCCCTTTGAGCTTGGGCAAATAGGGGTTGATTTTGTGCCCTTTTTCGGCTTGCTCAAAGATCAGTTCAACCAAGGCATCGAATTCGCCCATGACATTTCGGTAGTCTTGTTCTTCGGCGAACAAGCCGCATTCGCGGTAATGTTGAATTTGATACAGGGTGCTGAACAGCGTTTCATAGCTCCAAACCTCCTCGCTGGGAATCTTCAAATACCGCTCGGCCAAGGCAATGTGTCTGGGTTGAAGGTGGGCTTCAGCGTGAAACAGGGTTCCTGATAAATCACTGCGGTGAAGAAAATCGCGGTTCCAAATGAACTCCTTGAAAGCGCTCAAATGAGGGAACCACATGTAATAGAAAAAGGGTATTTCCTTGGCCCCATACAGGACCTTGGGTGCATTCAATCTGAGGGTGCGGTCTAAGCGCTGTTTGAGCAATTCGTAGAACGTGTCAGCAGATGGATTTTCTTGATCGAAGCCGATGTAATTGCCTTGCAACCAATCATTGGAATGATCCACCAAGCTGTTCAAGTTGATGCGAAACTCCCGGGCCAGCAAGACCAGTTCATCTGCTTTGAAGGATTCAGGACGTTTGATTCGGCGGTAGGCCGAGTCTTCTGAAATATGGAGCAAATCAGCCACAATGGCGGCGGTTCTCAGCCCGCGTTGGCGGGATTTCTCATGCAGAATTTGGGGTAATTTTTTAATCATAAGCGTCTAGGGTTATTTCCCCAACACACATTTTTTGCAGGTCATCCCCCAAGCGCTTGTAAAAAATGCTGGAAAAACTTTGTGTGCGGATTGCATTTCGCAAATGGAGTCAGGGACTCGAATGTGGGATGGGGCAGCTTTGAACCCTAACATTTTCACCATGCGTACTCTTCACTTTCCATCAGCATGGATGGGGCTATTAGCCGATTTTTCGCCGCCCAATCCCAATCGAATTAAACAACTTTTGTTGTTGATAATCAGTGTTTTGTATCCCTTTTTAGGTCAAGGCCAAACGGCAGATTTTTTGGATGAATACAAGGGTTTTTTCAAGGATCTTCCCACCCATACTGGTCGTTTGTATGAGGCGACTTTTCCTCAAATGGATCCATGGCGATTCTCAGGAGGCATGGGCGATGATACCTTAGATGCTTCCCGCTCGCTTGAATTATTGCGCATTGCCCAGTGTTGGGACCCCAATAACCAGCAGCCCTATGCTACCGCTTTTCAAGACAGTTTGATTCAAGCCTATTTGCTACAGGGCATTTTACCCCTTTGGATTTTGGATATGACCTACGATAGGCTCGGGACAGATACTGCTGTTTTGCAGAAATTAAAGCTCTCTGATTCGGGAAGTTCTTTGTGGGCCGAGGAACCCTTGTCGAGAAAGGAATTGCTTTTTGCGGCCGTTCCGGCTTCTTCCATTTTGCCTTCCAGCCTGCATAGTGTGGTCATTGACGATCGTTTGATGCTTCGTTGGGGGGTCAATACCCAAGACTCGAATTTCATTCTCATTCAAGGAACCCAAGAAAGAGCCTTGCGCTACCGACAGGCCGTTCCTCTAGAGCCGGGTCATGCGGCTGATTGGCACTTTGCTTTAGCCCTTCAATTGAATCAAAGCGATGACCGCTACTCATTTCAAAGCAACCCATGGCTTTGGGGCTCTATGCAGTTTCGATTGTTGACTCAAGGGCTGCTTCGCAAGGTTAAAATCCCCATGGTTGATTGGCGTGACAAATTGAAAGACAGCACTCTGACTCAGGAACAATGGAGCTGGTTTGTAGGCCCCAAAGGCCAAGAGGTGCAACACGGAGCCCAAATAAGCATTCACCGCTCAAATGGGTCAAACGCTTGTCTTCAAAAGCCCTTGATTGTGGTCGAGGGCATAGATTTTGGCTACGCTGACCAATGGTCAGGCTTTCGCGATGGCAAGTGTGGCTCCATGGGTTATGTAGACCTGTTGCACGGAAGGCTTTGGAATGCAGAACTTCAGCATTGGGAGGCCTGGCCGGCCATCGAAGCGGCTCCTGAAGCATTGAATCGGTTTCGCCGGGCCGGCTACGACATCATCTACGTAGACTTTTGGGATGGCGCTCAGGACATGCACCTCAACGCCGAAATACTGGAACGCGTTTTCTTGAAGCTTCGCGATGATTATTGCTTGGGCCCCATGCATGTTTTAGGGGCAAGCATGGGCGGGGTATTGGCTCAGCGGGCGCTGCGAAACCTCGAAAACCGAGGGGATTACTTGTGTGTAGCGAGTCTCACGGCTTTCGATAGTCCATTTCTGGGAGCCAATATTCCGGCCGCCCTGCAAGCCTTTGTTTCGTATTACCAGGGAATTTTGCCAGGTTGTCACGATGCCGTTGAGCGCCAATTGAATCGGCCTGCCGCTCGGCAACTGCTGGCCTTGCATCACGACGCGGAAATGAACCCGCATGCAGATCGCTTGCAGTGGATGCGGGAAGACTCCTTGCTCGGCTTTTTCCCTTCCCAACCTTGGCTGTTTGGCATTTCAAGCGGTTCCTGGGAAGGCAGGGGCGGTCGGCAACTCAAAGACAGTTTTTCCCTGCTCAACCCTGGTGACCTGATGGCCACCGTACACACCGTTAACCATTGGAAACAGGGAATCATAGAAGCCGTTGGCCCCGACAACAAATGGGTAAAATGGCTCTTGGCGGCCATTCCTGAAGCCCATGCCACACTGTTTGCCAATGGACTCGAGCTAGAAGACAGCCAACCCCGACAGAACCTGGTGGCTCAATTGCAGTTCACCTATAAGAAACGACAGATTCGAACGGCGCCTAGGCAGGTCCCCAGTTTGGACCATCTTGCCGGGGGCTTTCATTCGGGAATGTCAACCTTGAGCGTCAATAAATTGCTGGCCCAGGTTTTTGTGCAATCCCAAGTGTTGCAACCCCATACCTGTTTTGTGCCCAAGGCCTCGGCATGGAGCTTGTCCAACATAAATCAAGAAGTGTACACTGATCCTATAAACAGGTCTTCCAATCCAGCATCTCCCTTTCACCGTGTTTTTGCTCCCGCCATCAATCAAGAACATTGTTTCTTTGATACCAGCGCAAACGGGAATGTCGCTTGGTTGCTGGTTCAACTGAATTCCATCGAATGGAGCCCAGACCAAGTAGAGGATACGCTTGTTGTTGACCCTGCTAAATACCGGTTTCTTTCTACCATGCACGTTGACTCAGGTACTTATTTGAAGCTCGAGTCATTATCTCAGCCATTGGCCAATGCCCAGTACGACTCGTTGAGTAAAACACAGGTTGCGTTGAATGCAGTCACCGGCCCTTGCCCATTTCAACGCATTGAAGTTTGGGGTCGCCTTGAATTGGGAAAGGCAGAAATGGCCACATTAAATGTGCACCTTTCTCAAGGGGCTGTCTTGCACGTGCACCCTGGAGGGCAATTATTGGTTACAGAATCCAACTTGCTGGTACATTCGGGCAGCCAACTGGTATTGGACAGTGGGTCTTTGTTGAGCCTTAGTTCGGGAGCAAAACTCCATGCAATGAAAGGATCTCAATGGGACATAGGTCAGCAGGTCCTCATTCAAGCTCATGGGCCCGAATCTCGAATTATTTTGGATGGCCTCGTTCGGTTGCAAGGTGGAGCTGATTGGTCTCCCGAATTGCACAATGGCGCCCAGGTCCACCTGCGCAACGATTCAACCCTAAACCAAGCATTCGAATTGCGCGCAAGCTCCGCCAACAGCCGTTTGATCATGGACCAAGCAGATGGAGAGTGGCAGGTAGTTGGAGATGTGCGCATACCGGGTAAACGGGGATTGGGCACATGGCCAATTCAGGCCGTAATGGGGAGCACTAAGGTTTATTTTCACCCCCATGCTACCTTGCGGGTGGGAAACCTCGACAGTGCAATAGGAACAGGCTTTTGGGGTGCTCAAGGGCTTTCAGATAGCACCTCTGGGTTGGCAATCTCTCAAGGTAAGGCAAGGCTGGTTTCTTGCTCATTTGTGGGCCTGGGTTGCAGCCTTTTCGGCCAGGCAGAGCTGGAGCAACTGACCCTTAAGAACTGCGCCTTTCGAGACAATTTCCTGGGTTTGGAGCACCACGGGGCCGATTTGTTTTTGGAAGCCTGCACCATTGAAAACAACCGAAACGGGGTAGAAGTCTTGGATGCTTGGGGTGAACTGCTGCTGCAGAACTGCACCTTTGTTTCCAATGAATTCACGGGGTTCTGTGTCAACAATTCTAAACCCAACGCGCGTCCTTGTTTGCTGGTTTCGAATCGATTTTATGCCAATAAAACAGGGGTTAAACTGGTGTATCAACCCAGTGTTATAGCCTGCAACACCTTCGTCGAAAATCAAATTGGAGCCGAGGTTGCGCGCTCTTGGATCAGTCTTTCGGGAACCAAATCAGCTTGGTCGGCTCTGCTCAGCAAGACGGTGGCAGGCGGTGCCAACACCTTTTTTGCTAATGCAAGGCATGCCTTGTTGATTCAACAAGTAAAACCCTTTTTGGACGGGTATAACAACTTCGTTCAGAAACAGTCTTGCGGCACCTGTGGTGCTCTATTGGGGGGAATCGTCGACATGGACATGAGCCAACCGTATTGGGTTAATCAAGGCGAAAAATTCAATCTCGGTGCCAACTATTTTCAACCCGTTCAAAGCCAGATTCAGGATTTGGTACAAATTGGATACTACTCGGCTCAAGGGAATTTTGCCGCACTTGATTTGCAGGGTGATCGTCAATCCTTGCTCAATGGGACGTGTTATTCCAAGATGGAATGGGTGAAAATGCGCCAATCCATGCAAGAAGAACCTGGAACCGAGTTGGATCCCGGTGCTTATCTGCTTATCAGAGAAGGTTTCGTGGAACCCCGATCGGGATTTGAGGTGGAAACGATTTATTCCCTAAGCGGTCAGGTTGTTTGGCGTCAATCAAACGCCCCGGTCCAATGGCCCATTGCTTTGGCTCCAGGCGTATACATTATGCACGGAAGGGCCGAAAATCGCCATCTGCGGTATAAAGTGATCGTTCCATAGAATAGCGCAGGTCTTGCCGAGCCGCAGACCTACCTTTGCACCATGAAGTTGACCTTTTGGGGTGCGGCTCAGCAAGTTACCGGCAGTAAACATTTGTTGGAACTCGAAGACGGCACGACGGTATTGATCGATTGTGGATTGGATTACGAAGACAAAAAGAACTTCGATCTGAACAATTCCCGTTTTCCTTTTGACCCTGAGAGCATTGATTTATTGATCCTCACCCACGCCCACATTGACCATTCGGGTAACATACCTAATTTGATCAAGCAGGGATTTGAGGGCACCATCGTTTGCACAACGCCGACCTTGGAGTTGAGTGATTTCTTGTTGCACGATAGCTTGAACATTCAGCGCATGGAGATTCAGCGCAAACGCAAGAAGTTTTCCAAGAACAAGAAGGGCAAACGCTATCAAGAGGCAGTTCCAACGCCCTTGTATTCAGCCAAACACATCATGCAAATGCTGGACTTGGTAGAGACCGTTGATTTTGGCGAAAAGCTCAAGTTTAACGATCATTTGAGCCTGCAATTTTACCCGGCGGGCCACATTTTGGGGGCGGCCAGCGTGGTCTTGGAAGTCAAGGAAAATGGGGAAACCAAGCGCATTGGTTTTACCGGTGATTTGGGCAATAAAAACTCAAAATTGGTACCCGACCCAACGCCCATGCCCAAATTGAAGTACTTGGTTTCAGAGAGTACCTATGGCGGTCGTCGCCACGAACAGGTATCCAACAAAGCTGAGGAAATCATGCTGCGGGAAATCCAAGAAACCTGCGTAGAAAACGGCGGCAAACTCGTGGTACCCGCCTTCTCGGTGGGCCGAACACAGGCTATCTTGTTTACCCTTCATCAGTTGTTTAGGGACGGGAAATTGCCCAACATCAAAATATTCACCGATAGCCCCTTGGCCATCAAAAGCACCAAGGTTTACCAATACAGCTTGGCTTACTTGAACGAAGAGGCCAAGGCTTTTCATGCCAAATACGGTTCTTTGTTTGATTTTGACAACCTGTATGTGATTCAAGATGAGAAGGAAAGTGAGGTGTTGTCAGAAATACCCGAGCCATGCGTCATCATTTCGGCAGCCGGTATGGTAGAGGGCGGTCGCATTCAGATGCACGTCAAGAACAACATTGGGGGAGAGAACAACACCGTGTTGATTGCTGGATTTTGTGCCGAGGGTACCCTGGGCCATCGGTTGCTATCGGGTCAGGATTTTGTTGAAATCAACCACAAACCTCGGGCCGTGCGTGCTGCGGTTCGCAAAACCGATGCCTTCTCTGCGCACCCGGATCACGATCAACTGCTGGACTATTTCAAGGCTTGCGACGAGGGTGAATTGGAAGAGATTTTTTTGGTGCACGGAGATCCCTTGCAAATGGAAATACTGGCCCGCGACGTACGCCATTGTTCCGTGCATACGCCCAAACCCGGCGATTCCTTTACTTTGTAAGTAAGGTGCCACAAGTTTCATTGCTGTTTTCAACCCTGAGGCGGGTGCTTCTTAGCCCGTTTTCCTGGCTCTACGGGGCTGTGGCTGATTTTCGCCGTGCGATTTACAATCAACTCAACCTGCGCACTCCTTCACCGATTCCTGCTTGGGTAGTGGGCAATTTGCACATGGGCGGCACAGGTAAAACCCCCATGGTTCTATTTCTGTTGGATCTGTTGAAGGATCAAAATCCAGCGGTATTGAGCCGCGGATACGGCCGCAGCACCAAAGGCTTTTTGGCCGTGGGTCCATATAGCGAATCCGGTCAGGTGGGTGATGAGCCATTGGAAATATACAGCGCTAGCCAACGACCCGTCTTCGTGTGCGAGAAGCGCTTGGCTGGATTGCATGGCTTGATGAACGCAACGCCCGAATCACAATTGGCGCTGCTGGACGATGGTTTTCAACACCTGCCTTTGCAGGCTACAGGCTATTTGCTCTTGAGTCCTTTTCAAGATCCCTTTTGGAAACAAGCGGTATTTCCAGGCGGAAAGCTCAGGGAAAGCATCGAAGCGGCTCAAGAAGCTCAAGCGATATTCATTACCAAGTGTCCGGCTGATTTGACCCAAGAACAGGCTCAAGGGCATGTAGAACCCATGCGGGAACTTGGCAAACCCGTGTTTTTTTTCCACTATTCGGTTTCAGAACCCGCTCCAATTTGGGATTCTCAGCCCTTTCAAACCCAAGAGCCCACCTTTATCTATAGCGGCATCGCCCAGCAAGAGAATTGGGCGCCCGATTGTTGGAATGTTCAAGGTTCCTGGATTCGCAAAGACCACGCCCCGCTTGGTCCCGATGAATGGGAAGAGTTGCTGAGTCGCGTTTATAAGAGCGGAGCCAAGCAACTGGTCATGACCCGCAAAGACGCCGTAAAACTGCCCAAAATCCAATCTAAAAACCTGAAAGTTGACCTCTATGTTGTACACAGCGAGGCCAAATTGCTGTTTCAACAGCACGAGGCATTGAAATCGCTAATTTTGGCGAGTTGATTCGCAACCTAACATACAAGCTGCGCCACACCGGGCTACTGATCCTAACCCTGGGGTTGTGGGTTTGGGCCTGCTCCCCCTCCAAAAACATTGTCGACGAGCAATTTAACTCCATCGATGAATCCGGTTGGGCCTGGGATAGTGTGACCGAGTTTCAATTCAACATCGAGGATACCAGCACCTACTACCTCTTGAGTTGCGGCTTGCGCATTCGCAGCAATTACACCTACAGCAACATATGGCTCTTGTACGAGCTCGAAGGGCCCGGTTTGCAGCAGCAAAATCAGTTTGAAATCGAGCTCAGCGACCAAACCGGTCGTTGGAAAGGGCAGGGAAAATCCAACCTCATCACCTTCCTACAACCTTTTTTGGATCGCATCGCCTTCAAGGCCGGCACCTACACCCTGCGCATTAAGCAAAACATGCGCGATGAACAGCTCAAAGGCGTGAGCGACGTGGGCTTCCAATTGGTGCGTGGCAAACCCATTCTCTAATTTTTTTTGGGAGGATGCAACAGTTGCATCTGCCGGGGAAAGTCAACCCCATTAGGGGGTCAAGCGGCCGTACATGCGTGGGAATGGAATGCTTTCACGTACGTGTTTCAACTTGCAGACCCAGGTAACCATGCGCTCCAGTCCCAAGCCAAACCCAGAGTGAGGCGCCGAACCATAGCGACGCAAGTCAAGGTACCATTCGAAGGCTTCCATGGGCAACTGGTGCTCCTGGATTTTGCCGATGAGCATGTCAACATCAGTCTCACGCTCGCCACCGCCTACGATTTCTCCATACCCTTCAGGAGCTAATACGTCTACACCTCGAGCAAAACGGGTGTCTTCGGGGTTTCGTTTCAAATAGAAAGCTTTGACCTCGTGGGGCCAATCGTATACCATGACGGGACGGTCGAACAATCGGGTCAAAACGGTTTCATCGCTGCCGCCAAAGTCGTTGCCGTATTCGAAGGTTCGGGCGCTGTTGATCCACTGAGGAATGTTACGCAAGTCTTCTTCCAAATCTGACTTCAGCTGCTTGAGTTCAATCACCTTGCTTTGGAAGAAGTTCATCTGTCCTTTTTTCAAACCGGGCTCCTTTAACTGTTCTTCTTTTTCAGCGATTTGGGTCTCAATTTGAGCCAATTCTGCCTGTTTGGCAGCCAGTTCTTCCTCCAACGAAGCAATGCTATTCACGCCATTGACGTTCTCTTCCCCTTTGATGATGCGCACGGCTTGATCGTAGGTCATGCGAGGGAAAGCCCCCAAACTGCTTTCCAAAACCGCTGTATCGCGGCCAATGGTTTTGAGTTCTTCGCGGCAGTTGGCTAGCACGTCTTTGACTACGGCTTGCAACATGCCTTCGATGCAGTCCATGTTTTGGAAGATATCGTAGAAGGCCATTTCGGGCTCAATCATCCAAAACTCAGACAGGTGTCGGCGGGTTTTGGATTTCTCTGCGCGAAACGTGGGGCCAAAGGTGTAAATCTTGCCCATGGCCATGGCCATAGCCTCACCATACAACTGGCCGCTTTGGCTCAAGTAGGCGGGATCGCCGTAGAAGTCGGTTTCGAATAAAGTACTGGTACCCTCGCAAGCATTCCCGGTGAAAATGGGGGCGTCCATTTGCACGAATCCTTGCTCTTGGAAATACTTGTGAATGGAGAAAATGATGGTGTTGCGAATGCGCATGATGGCCCATTGGCGGGTGCTGCGCAGCCACAAATGGCGATGGTCCATCAAGAATTCAATCCCGTGTTCTTTCTTGGAAATGGGGTAATTATCGCTAGCTCCAACGGTGGTCAAAGCAGTAACCTGCACCTCTACGCCACCGACCTGTTTCTCGTCAGCCAATACGGTACCTTCGAGAATTACGCTGCACTCCAAGCTCAGTTTGGTGGCCTCGGCTAACGCCTCGGCCCCAGCACTCTCTTCGGTCACCACACACTGGCAATACCCACTGCCATCCCGCACAATCACAAAGGCTATGCCCTTGCCCTCGCGCTTATTCGAAACCCATCCTTTGAGTTCAACGGTTTGACCAATGTGCTGGGAGAGGGATTCAATGCGTACGCTAGTTTTCATGAGGTTTTATAGGGGCTTTTGGGAAACGGAATGGTTATTGCGTTGGGCCGATGTAACTTTGTTAGGCTGCAAAGATAATCCCTTGCGGCCGGAACTTACAGAGGAGGTATAGCCATGAAATTCAGCCAAGATCTTCAACAAAAGTTGCTCCAGAAACTGAGCCCCCAGCAGATTCAATTCATCAAGCTGCTGCAGCTCAACACCCTGGACTTCGAAGAAAAACTCGATCAGGAAATGCTGGAGAATCCGGCCTTGGAGAAGTCAGAAAGCGAAGAAGTTCGCGCAGATGACGAGCGGGGTGAAAGCGATGAATGGGATGAGGATTATCAGCGCGACCTGGACGTCGATGAGTTGATTCGAGCCAGCGGCGGTGACGACGACGAGTACTCTACCTTTCGCATGGGCGAAGATTATCGCAACGAAGACCAAACCGAAATGCCCATTCGGGCCGAATCGTCTTTTCAAGATTTCTTGGTCGAACAAGCCCGGGCCACCTTCCAGAACGACTTTGATCTGATGTTGGGCCTTCACCTGATTAACTCCATAGACGAAGACGGTTATTTGCGCCGAGAACTGCGCAGCATTGCCAATGACTTGGCCTTCAACGAGAACATTCAGACCAGCGAAGACCACTTGGAGCGTCTGCTGATCAAGATTCAAAATTTTGACCCCGCTGGCATTGGGGCCCGCGATCTGCAAGAGTGCTTGCTGCTGCAATTGTACAAAAAGGATTACGGCGATAACCCTGCCATTTCCTTGGCTGAGACCATACTTTCTGATCACATGGAGGCCTTTGGAAAGCGCCACTATGATAAAATCATGAAGTCGCTCAAGGTTACCGATGAGGAGCTGAAAGCGGCCATTGCTGAAATCACCCGCCTGAACCCCAAGCCCGGTGATTTGGGTATGAGCAACCAGAAAACCCAGTACATCATTCCCGATTTTACGGTCATCAACGAAGGGGGGCAGTTGCAGGTTCGATTGAACAGCCGCAATACACCTGAACTGCGTTTGAGCCATACTTACACCGAAACGTTGAAGGCCTATGATGAGTCCAAAACCAAGGAGAAGCATCTCAAAGAGGCCGTTCAGTACATCAAGCAAAAGGTCGATGGTGCTCGCTGGTTCATTGATTCGGTCAAGCAACGCCAAATCACCTTGACCCATACCATGGAGGCGATTGTACGCCGTCAGCGTGAGTTTTTCCTAGAAGGCGATGAAACCTACTTGAAGCCCATGATTCTGAAAGACATTGCCACTGAAATCAGCATGGATATTTCGACGGTTTCCCGCGTGGCCAACAGCAAATACGTAGAAACCGAGTTTGGTATTTTTCCCTTGAAGTTCTTCTTCTCTGAGGGCATTACGGGCGAAGACGGGGAAGAAATTAGCAACCGCGAAATCAAGAAAATCCTGTCTGAAGCCATCGCGGCCGAAGACAAACGCAAACCCCTTACCGACGAGGCCTTGATGGTTCTGTTGAAAGAAAAAGGCTATGGAATTGCACGCCGTACGGTGGCCAAATACCGTGAACAACTGAATATTCCCGTTGCGCGCCTCAGGAAAGAACTCTAAGGCTTAGGCTGGCGAACGCCCCATCAAAGACCATGCATTCAGACGCCGCAGCCTAATTGTGTTAGGTTAGTCTGTAGTTAAACCTATTTCGGGCTGTTGGAAACGATCAATAACAGCGGTAGGTAGACTGCCGCTCGAATTCGGCTTTGCGTTTTTCCATAAACGCCGTGGTTCCTTCCTTGAAGTCATCGGTTTCAAAGGCTTCACCAAATTCGTAAATCTCGCGCTGCATGCCGTTGACGTTGGGTTGAAAATAATCATTGACGCACTTGAGCACCTTGTGCACTGCGCTGGGGCTTTTGGGTTTTACCTTGGCCAATATTTCCATGGCTTTGTCCAACAGGTTTTCCTGCTCGACTACGTAGTTGACCAAGCCCAGCTGCAAAGCCGTTTGGGCGTCAATGGCATCTCCGGTAACCAAGAGTTCCAAGGCCTTTCCTTTGCCCACCAACTGAATCAAACGCTGGGTGCCGCCGTATCCTGGAGGAACCCCCAAGTTCACCTCGGGCTGACCGAATTTGGCGTTGGTCGAGGCCACGCGCAGGTGGCAGGCCATGGCTAGTTCGCATCCGCCGCCGAGCGCAAAACCGTTTACTGCGGCAATGACCACTTTGCTGCCCTCTTCAATGGAGTTCATAACCTCGTGACCGTCAGCACTCATGCGCGTTCCCTCATCGTTGTTGAAGTGGGCAAATTCAGAAATGTCTGCGCCGGCTGCGAATGCCTTGGGGCCGCTACCGGTTAGAATCATGCCGTGAATTTCGGGGTCTGATTGACCGCAATTGACCGCGTGCTTGATCTCTTGCAAGGTGGCAATGGTCAATGCGTTGAGTTTAGTCTCGCGGTTGATGGTGATGATCAACACGCCCTCTTTCTTCTCGGTGAGTATGTTTTGGTATTCCATGGCTTAGAACGAGCGGTTTTCGGCCACCCAGGTCTTGATGTAGGTTGCAATGTCTTCGGTCGAAGTTCCAGGAGGGAACAATCGTGCCACGCCCAATTGATTCAGGGATTGAGCGTCTTCGTCGGGAATGATGCCGCCGCCGGTAAGCAGCACGTCATTCATTCCTTTTTCATTCATGAGTTCCAGAATGCGGGGAAAAACGGTGTTGTGGGCACCGCTGAGAATGCTTACGCCAATGGCATCCACGTCTTCTTGCAGCGCGGTCTGCACCACCATTTCAGGGGTTTGGCGAAGGCCGGTGTAGATGACTTCCATTCCCGCGTCGCGCAGCGCAGCGGCAATGACTTTGGCGCCGCGGTCATGACCATCTAAGCCAACTTTGGCAACCAAGATGCGAACGGGGCGCGAGGTAGTGGTCTCAGCCATGGGGCAAAAATAGAGATTCCGAAGGGGAATTAAAGGGCTTCTTCAGCGGGGCTCGATTGCAAGCTCATGGCTTTTTCGATGATATCGTGCACGCTGGCGAAGCTTTTGAATTCATCTGATTGGTACCAGCTCAAGGGTTGAAAGAGCACTTCGGTGATTCCTTCTTCCTCCTGCGGATGAAACTGCGTGGAACTGGCGGCCATGAAATACCAATGGGTTTCCTTGACCAGCAGGCTATCGTCTTCGAAATAAGAGTGGTAGGTGGCTCCCACTTTGTCTGAAATGTTGATGCGGTTGATCCCCGTTTCTTCCATGACTTCGCGCAGCGCAGCTGCGCGTTGGTCTTCGTACTTTTCAATTTTGCCTTTGGGCAGGTCCCACACGCCATTGCGTTTGATGCAGAGCAGTTCCTGGTCTTTGTTGAAGACGATTCCACCTGCGGCTTGAATGACGCTGTGTTGGCCCAAGAACTTCTCCATCACCTCGTTGGGCTCGGGGCTGATGAGCGCAAAGTGCATGTTCTTGCCGGCCGAAGCGTGAGAAGTCAAAATCTTGAAGCTTTTCTCCAATTCGTCATCATCGATGAAAAACAAATGGGGAATTCCCTTCAGACTAGCCATGCTATCGGTGATAATCAGCGAGCCCTCGTTGAAGTATATTCGGTAATTTTGTTGTTCCATGTTTACAACAGCCGCAAAATTAGCAAAATATCTCCTGCAAATCAGGGCCGTCAAGCTTTCTGTAAAGGAGCCCTTCACTTGGACTTCGGGCATCAAAAGCCCTATTTACTGCGATAATCGCATGGTTCTGTCCTACCCAGAGGTTCGGGATTTCGTGGCCACAGAATTGTCAAATTTGGTAAAAGCGCAGTTTCCTGAAGCCAATCGCCTAGCGGGTATTGCTACGGCGGGCATTGCGCACGGTGCCTTGGCGGCGGATCGCATGGGCATTTCCTATTGTTATGTACGACCTGAGCCCAAGAAACACGGCTTGCAAAATCAGGTCGAGGGTGAAATGAAACCCGGCGACAAAGTGGTGCTGGTTGAAGACTTGATCTCTACGGGCAAAAGCAGTTTTCAGGCCGTAGAAGGGGTGCAAAAAGCCGGGGCCGAAGTAGTGGGCCTGGTGGCTTTGTTTACCTATGCTTTTCCTGAAGCTTACCAGCGCTTTGCCGATGCTGGCATACCGGTGTTTACCTTGAGTGATTTTCCCACTTTGGCTGAAGTGGCCGTTCACGAAGGCTTGATTGAAGCCGCTGAATTGGAAGAGGTACGCTCCTTCGCCAAAAACCCCCAAGCCTGGAGGGCTTAGGGGTTTTTCACTCGGTGTCTTTCCCGGTTTAATAGTTGAACTGCAACTGCAGGCGCAAGCGGTTACCTACCTGCTGGTTGACCGGGTTTTTCCCGTCTTCGTAACGGCGGTCAGCGATGCTGTACATGGCAACCAACTCCATGTTTTTATGGATTTGCCACTCCAAGCCCAATTCGAGTTCTTTCATGTCGAAACTGCGGGCGTCTTGCTCAAATTTCTTGCCTCCTTCGTAGCGGGTATAGCGAACAAAGGGGAAGTACGACTGGCCGTTTTCGGCGTCGATTTTATACGACAGGGTGGCGTATCCGCCTTTGAGGGGCATCAAATCAATGCTATTAGTTGCAGAATTGTATTGAGGTCCTTCACCTATGTTGTATTCGGCTTGAATGCCAAAGGGCTTGGGGTACAATACAAATGAAGCGGCGGCGCGTTTATCGTCGTAGGTTCTATCGGCATTGATGTCGACACCCGGAGTGACTTTGCTGCTGTACAAGGTATACTTACCGGTAAAACCTTGAATGCCGGGTTCAATGATCTGGTTGCCGATGACCATCGGATATGTAAAACGGGCTACGGCATGCAAATTATCATTGGCCTCGGGGAAGTTAGCCGCTTGGCCGTTGTAAAGCCCGAAGGCGAAACATCCATAATCACCCGAACCTTTGAGGTTGTCTTTGACCACGCTGCTGAAAATCTTGCGCTTTTCGGTAGGGGCCCACATGACGAAGAAACCGAGATCTCGTTCGTTTTTTAACGCCGAGTTAATGGCATCATTTCGATCTAAGGGCAAGCGGTTCTGTGAGCTTTGCATGTTTTCAAAACCAAATGGGACCTTGCTCTGGCCGAAACGAACGCGCCAGACATTGTCTTCGGTTAAGCCGTAATCAAAATAGGCATCCCGCACTTGTGCGTAATGCAAAGAAGAAGAGCTCGATGAAGAGGCAAAGTCGGTTTGGAAATACATGTATAAGCGGGGGTTCAGGTACCCGTCTATCTTGAAACGCAAACGACGAATGAAAAATCCTTGACCCGTTCCCAAGCTGCCATCGCACTGCTCGCACAACAAGTTTGGGTTGGTTTCCAACAATCGGTTGTAACGAATTTGGGTGTAACCGTTGATGCGAAGGGTTTCGTACCAAGCCTTGGGTTTGGTTTCGTTGCTATTCGCTATGGACCATTGTTGTGAAGGTGTAGCAGAAGCTTGTTTGAAAGAGATGCTGCTGGCGCTGTTGTTGAAGCTGCTATCCACGATGCCTGCCATGGCCGAGCTTATCGTTAATAGTGAAGAAAAAATTAAGGAGAGATTTTTCACGAGTTAGGAGAGTGTTACGGAAATATTATGAGCGCAAAATTGCGGTTCACTTTTTCGGGGTCCGTTTCCTCTGTATTGTGAGTGTGTTACCAAATCGTTAACAAAAAAGCCCCTCGGTTAGGAGGGGCTTTTTTATCATGTTAAGGAGAGGTTAGAAAGCTTGAATGACGGCGTAACAGAGCCCTGCTACTAATGCTGATATAGGAATGGTGATGATCCAAGCAAAGAGCAAACTGCGGGTTACGCCCCAACGAACTGCGCTCAAGCGTTTGGTGGCCCCTACGCCAATGATCGAACCGGTAATGGTGTGCGTAGAGCTAACGGGTATACCCATTTGGGCTGTCAAGAACAAGGTAATGGCACCTGCGGTTTCAGCACCTACACCCTCCAAGGGCGTTACTTTTGTGATGCGCGTTCCCATGGTTTTGACGATTTTCCATCCGCCTGAGAGGGTTCCCAAACCAATGGCCGTGTAACAGGCCAAGGGTACCCATGAAGGAATTTCCTTGAACTCTGAAATGTCACCATTGGCAATCAAGGCAGCCCCAATGATGCCCATCACCTTCTGGGCGTCGCTACCTCCATGACCCAAGCTGAATGCGGCTGAAGAAAGCAATTGCAAACGCTTGTACATGTTGGCCATTTTGTTGGCCGTAGGGGTGCGAATTTTCTCAACGAAAATGTAGGAAATCAAGAATAAACCGAAGACCACCATCATGCTGTAGGTCAGCAAGCGATTGTCGGCCTTAGCCAATGCCTTAGCCAGCTTTTTCTCAACGTTGACATCGAATGAAGCCACCAATTTATCGGTTTGTTTACCTCCCAAATCCAAAATGTGAGCCACCTGTTCGCCGCATGCGGTAGCGCCTAGGGAATCGTACATTGCCAGGGTAGGTTCACAGGCAGCAATTCGGGCTTCGACAGCTTCGAGTTCGTCTTGTTTGCTGGCATCGTAGAAGACATCTTTTTTAGCCCTATCCAAACCGGCAAAACGCTTCGTTATGTCTTGCAGTTCTTTTTCACGATAGCTGCTTAAGTCAACCGTAGCTGTCATTTTAGCGGCTACTCCCTCGGCTTCCAATTCATTGAATTCGGCCAAAATAGGCTTCAAAGTTTCGTATTTAGCGCTAATGCTGGCCAATTTCTCTTGCGCTTTGGCATCGTCTGGGTTTTTGGTTACTTCCTTCTTGGCTTTGTCCAGTTTCAAAAACTTTTGAAGGTTCTCATCGAGTTTTTGATTCATGAAATAACCGAACATGCTATACAGAGCAAAGGAAGAAAGCAGAATGATGCCGCTCTTCAAGTAGATGTTTCGCTGAATCGTGCTGAGGGTCACGTATGAAGAAGTAATCATACCTACCAAAGGAGCCAAAACAATGAACATCACCGTTTGAATGGTTTTGTCCATTTCGATGATCTCTCCTAAGGGAACATAGCCTTTGCTGATATATGCATGGGCGACGGCCGCGCCGGCGAAACTTCCAATCAAGGCGTGCGAAGAAGAACTGGGAATTCCGTACCACCAAGTGAGCAAATTCCAGAAAATGGCCGCAATCAAACCAGCCAAAATCACTTCCAAGGTAACGAAGTTTTCAAACACCGTCTTGTTGATGGTGTTGGCTACGGCGTGGTCTTTGAACAGGAAATAGGCCAAGAAATTGAACATGCCTGCCCACAATACGGCTTGGAATGGCGTTAGAACCTTGGTGCTCACAACCGTGGCAATGGAATTGGCCGCATCGTGAAAACCGTTGATGTAATCAAACACCAAGGCCAGTATAATAATAACTACTACGAGTGTCATAGACTCTAGTTGTTAGGCCTTAGGCGTATTTTACAATGATGGATTCAATGACATTGGCTACGTCTTCGGCTTTGTCGGTAGCCGTTTCCATAACCATGTATACTTCACGCTGAATGATGAGTTTCTTGAAATCGTCTTCTTTTTCAAACAATTGCTTGATGCTCATGTCAAATACGTTGTCGGCATGGTTTTCCAAGCTGTTTACTTTCACCAAAGACTCCATGATTTTCTCAGGGCGCTTCAGTTCGCGAAGTTGCATAACAGCTAATCCCAATTCGGCCGAACACTGTTTGATGATTTCGGCTAGGTTTTGAATGCCTTGTTCGTTGGGGTTGATGCCGTGAAACTGCATCTTTTTGCAAGCAGCGTGAATGTAGTCGGCTACATCGTCCATGGCAGTTGCCAAGTAGTGAATGTCTTCTCTGTCAAAAGGAGTGATGAAATTCTTGCTCAACTCTTGAAAGATATGGTGGGTGGTGTTGTCATTTTTATGCTCCAAATCCTCAATGTGTTTGCTCAAAGTGAGGCGTTTGGCGGGGTCACCTTCGAACACAAACTCATGGAGTTTAGCACCCATTTCGGTGATGGTTTTAGCTGTTTCTTCGAACAAGCTGTAGAACACCTTGTCTTTGGGCAGGAATACGGAGAGTAGGTTGTTGAGTGCCATATGGGTTAAACTTATGGCCACAAATCTATGGTGGCTAAGGAGCTATGCGCTTCGCTTAAAGCCGAATTAACACAAACTTAACATTGGCAAAACGCAGGGGCTACAAGCCTTTTAATCATTTGTAT